>QGCX01000208.1_pt1 | contig 12777 bp, 13 predicted proteins | sample 4708031 | NCBI WGS metagenome assembly QGCX01 (sample SAMN08941163, study PRJNA450518) | Sediment metagenome, whole genome shotgun sequencing project. | reverse complement strand
TTTTTCTATGAACTGAATAAAATTATTATTTTGTATGGTACTGCTCACAAGCGAGTAAGGTATTTTCGATCAGGCTGGCAACCGTCATCGGGCCAACACCGCCAGGAACCGGAGTGATATAACTGGCGTTCTGTTTGGCGACATCATACTCAACGTCACCGACCAGTTTACCGTTATCTAAGCGGTTGATACCGACATCGACCACTACGGCGCCCTGTTTAATCCATTCACCAGGAATAAAGTGAGGCTTACCAACGGCAACTACGACTAAATCAGCCTGGCGTACATGTGCTTCCAAATCTTTGGTGAAACGATGACAAGTTGTCGTGGTGCAGCCAGCTAGAAGCAATTCCAGTGTCATTGGACGGCCAACGATATTTGAAGCGCCAACGATGACTGCATGTTTGCCACGCAACTGAATATTGTAACGTTCAAGCAGGGTCATAATACCTTTTGGGGTGCATGAACGAAGAGTTGGGATACGTTGTGCCAAGCGGCCTACGTTATAAGGGTGGAAACCATCAACGTCTTTTTCTGGCAGAATTCGTTCAAGTACCTGAGTAGACTCAAGTCCGGCAGGCAGTGGTAGCTGAACCAGAATACCATCGATCTCTGGATCGTTGTTCAGTTGGTCGACCAGATCAAGTAACTGCTCTTGAGTGGTGGTTAGCGGTAAATCATAAGATTTAGAGATAAAGCCCACTTCTTCGCAAGCGCGGCGTTTGCTACCGACATACACTTGAGAGGCTGGATCTTCACCCACTAATACGACAGCGAGTCCCGGAGCACGCAGGCCAGCCTCTACGCGAGCCGCTACACGAGCAGCAACTTCAGAGCGGACTGTTTTAGAAATCAGTGTTCCATCGATGTTTTGAGCAGTCATGGTTTTCCTTTCACATTTTTTCGCAAAAAAATTTTGCGCGCATTGTCGCAGATTCCAGCCGGATATTCCACAAGCAAACGTTTGCTTAATTGCACTATTTATTTCGACTTGGATGGATTTGCTAACTTTTTATGCACTTAGCACCGATTATCAGATAAAGCGATTGATTTACTGTCTGTACCTCGTATAATCCCAACCCATCAGCGCGCCCTTAGCTCAGCTGGATAGAGCACCTGCCTTCTAAGCAGGTGGTCACAGGTTCGAATCCTGTAGGGCGTGCCACTATTCTGATAAGGCCTTGAAAATACTAGATATTTTCAAGGCCTTTTTCTTTGGTGGTGCCATGGTGGTGCCGTGGATATTAATCGTTTACCAATATATTCGCCGTTGTTTTTCTTAGTACTAAAGTTCTTTATCACTTCTTAACCTCGATTCCACCTTTGATATCTAGTAATTTCCCCGAAGCAAAGAATTTCTAAACATCTATTCACCTCTTTTCAAATCATTATGTCTAATGTGCATCTAGTTTACTAGATGTTATAATGGGTAATCAGTTGAATATTAATGTGTTGTTTGATTCAAAGTAGGTGACTTTATGATTGAATGCCGTTTTATAGAAGACAACTCGACATGTACTACTAGTGATTATGAAAATAACCCTGATAAGTATCGAGGATTAATCTACTGTATAGAATGCGGTGAGAAGGCATGGTTCACTAAAGGTTTTACGACTGAAAAAATGTCTCGAATGGCCTGTTTTGGCGCTAAACACAAAGAAGGATGTAATGCGTCGACAGTGGCATTTGGAACTGATGATTCGGATGAGGGTGAGGGCAAAGATTCTGTAACTAACTCTGATATCCGAGTTGATTTGGATAAAGTATCCTCTCAATCAATCTATGTGTCTCAGGATAATAACAAACATGGGGAAGATGAGTCAGAATGGAAACATAATCGTCAGCAGCAAACTTTAGGCAATTCTTCTGGTTTTCCTTTAAACAAATCATTAAGGCAACTTCTTACGAATTTATGTCGTAACCCAGATTTTGGGGACAACGGGCAGACAATCTCAATCGTCGCTGACTCTGGGCGGGTTGTGCTAGAAGGTGAACTAAAAGATCACCTTGTGAAGCTTGAAAATGTTGATAGAACTCATATTGGTAGAGACTATATTATATGGGGAACTATAAACAATCTGAGTGTCGATAGAAATGGAACACTATGGTTAAACTATGGCGATTATCGAACTGAGCCCAGTATCTCTGTAGTGGCATAGTGAATTTGGTCACTTAGTTAGAGGTGATATCATCACCTCATAAGTTAACAGGTGACACTATGACAAAACGTACAAGACGACTATTTAGCGCAGAATTTAAGTTAGAAGCAGCTCAGTTAGTCCTAGACCAAAACTACTCAGTAACTGAAGCAGCCCAGGCCATGAATGTGGGGAAATCCACGATGGATAAATGGGTTCGCCAGCTTAGAGAAGAACGCCAAGGGAAATCACCCAAAGCTTCACCTATGACCCCTGAGCAAATTGAAATTCGGGAATTAAAAAAGAAGCTGGCTCGCCTTGAAGAGCATAATGAAATATTAAAAAAAGCCACGGCTCTGTTGATGTCGGACTCACTGAACAATTCTTGATAATCAAGAAACTCAAGCAGAGCTACAGCGTAAAAACATTATGCGAAGTGTTCAATGTTCATCGAAGTAGTTATAACTATTGGCTTAAACGCCCAACGGTAATCAATCCTGAAGCAGTCAAACTTCGCAGCTTAGTTAGCGAGGCTCACGCCGCAAGTAATGGCTCTGCGGGAGCGAGAACCATTGCAGATATAGTCACAAATCAGGGTGTAAATCTGAGCCGATACCGAGCAACAAAACTTATGAGAACGCTTGGTTTAGTGAGTTGCCAAGAGCCAAAGCATCGCTACAGAAAGGCTTCACAAGAACATATTGACGTTCCAAATCACTTAGGTCGTCAGTTTGCGGTTACCGCCCCAAATGAAGTCTGGGCTGGCGATGTTACGTATATTTGGACAGGTAATCGGTGGATGTATTTAGCGGTGGTTATCGATCTTTTTGCCCGCAAAGTGATAGGTTGGTCGATGTCTCTATCGCCTGATTCTAGGCTAACAGGCAAAGCTCTTTCGATGGCCTATGAGTCTCGTGGTAAGCCAAAAGGTGTTATGTTCCATAGCGATCAAGGCAGTCATTATACTAGCCGTAAATACCGTCAATTGCTGTGGCGTTTTCAAATAAAACAGAGTTTATCTCGCCGAGGAAATTGTTGGGATAATGCTCCGATGGAGCGTTTCTTTAGAAGTCTGAAGACGGAATGGGTGCCAACTGTGGGTTATCGTAGCTTCGCTGAGGCTCGACAAGAGATCACCCGCTACATTATCGGATATTACTGCCAACTCAGGCCGCATCAGTATAACGGCGGTCTAACTCCCAATGAATCAGAACGATTATATTGGGAAAACTCTAAAACCGTGACCAATTTTAGTTGACCACTACATATCAGTCATAGATAGGTGTGAGCAACCTAGCAAGCTTTGGGGCACAGATGAGTCAGCTCATATCAAGCTGACTCGGAGATGGACAGAACGGTTTAGGAGTGTAAGACTTAAACAATAACATGAGGTAAGAAAAGCTAAAATTTTTGTGCAGGTAATAAGTACTCAATTTGAGGTAAAGTAATACTTAATATTTAGCTAAAATTAAAGATATCAATATGGCAGTTTGATTGTTAAATGTTATTTCCATAAATAAGAAACCAAATATAATAAGGAAAGTATTTATAGAATTATATTTAATGTAATTTTTAATTAAACTCAAAAATTAGTTAAATGCATTTGATAAAGATAATGCAGATAATATAAAATTATCTGCATTAAAATTAAGCTTTTGGATTTAAGATAAAATTTTCACAATTAGCCAAAAAATCAACGGGACAAGTTTTAGCCATCCTAATAGCAAAGTTAGTTGTAGAAACTTCTTTATCCATGAAAGTTTTAAATAACTTTTTTAGCAATGGCCATAAATAATCTTTTCCTGCAACATGACAAAGAAGTTTACAATCATCATTCGTTAACTTAATTTTCATATCGGCCATGTCTCTTTCATAATTCTCTTGACCAATATTATTAATTATGGCTACTTTACACTCTTCTATTCTACTTTTAACTAAATCCTCATCGACAAATTCTGAATTATCTTTGGTTAATTTAGAAACTTTGTATTTTATTGTCTTTATTTCTCGAATATTCCTTTTTTGTAAAATAGCATAATGTAAGAATAAATTGATTAAATGATTTTGGTTCCTAGCAACCCAATTATCAAAGTTTAGTTTTTCTTTTAATTCATCATAGAGTAATATATCGTGCTCATCTTCGAGAAAATCCAATATAGATTCCTCGTTAATTAAAATATTTTCAATAGAATATCTAGGTAGCCTATAAACGCCTTTTGGTAAGGGATTTAACTCACCTTTTAATAGCCAAAGATCGCCATCCACAATAAATAATGATGGCCTAACAACTTTTCCTTGTTTTTTATTACATGTCTCAATAACAATATCCCTTGACCCTAAAGGGTGAACATCATTTATCTTATATTTATTAGAAAATAGTCTAGACATCAAAAGAACATATACTTTTCGATATCCTTTTTTTGTATCTTCAATGAATATATCGATATCATTAAAGTCAATAGTCAAAATATGCTTGGCATATTTTGCAGCAGTTCCTCTTGTAGGTATCACAGCCTCATTATTCATTTTACATACCTAAACCGAAAATTTGTTAACAATTGGAACACAATAATCAATTTTTTCTCCTATAATATCAGGAGAATGTGTTGCAAGAATCAATTGAGCCTCTTTTCTTATTCCATCCATCACTTCTATAAATATTTCTTGCCATTTAATATGTAACGATATTTCTGGCTCATCAATTATAACAACTAAATCTTTATTATTGTTTTTACAGAAAACCATGTTTGAAACAATAGATATTAGTTGCATTTCTCCTGATGAAAGATTTTCTAACTCGACTCGATGTTTTCCATCAACAATCACGAAGATATGACCTAGGTTATTTATCATAATTTTTTTATTTGAAGATAAGAAAAACCTATTAACCGAATCAATAAATGATATAATTTTACTTCTTTTTATATCCATAATTTTTTTATGATCATCTATTATAGAAATAATATTTGAAACGCGTTCTATTTGTGATAGATTTAATAACAACTCCAATGCTATTTTATCTTCATTACCATTATCTACATAGGTTTTCAAATTATTCATTTTTTCAAAAAAACGATTTATTTGAATCTTCATATTGGAATCATTTATATTGATTTTATCTAGCTCTTCAATAATCGAGTTTTTACGCTCAAATACATATTTAAATTTATTAGCAAGATCGCGACTTGAAACAAAATCACCTTCTAAATAATCAAATGAAGATGATATGAATTTATTTCTTAGTATATTATCTTGTGTGTCTTCATATTTTTTTATAAGATTGAATTCTTCGGATATCAATCTTTTACACTGATTAATGCTATTAAACATATAATCATTTTTTATAATGTCATTTTTTTCATTTCTCCACTGAACGGATCGACCTCTCAAACTAACCCTTTCTATCTCATAGTCTTCATTCTCTACTATCCTATTTAATCCAAGAAATACTGGTGGTTTTATTTTGTGAAAAATATTAAAAATAGACATTTTATTACTTTCAATATTTCTTTTTAAAAGGTGGAAAAAATTATCCTTAACATTGTATTTATTATCAAATAGTAATTGTTGACTCTCTCTTGTTCCTAGAATTATTTCATCATTATTGACACTAAATGATATCACTCCTTTCTTTTTTTCTATTTTTATTTCAAATTTTTTATTTTCACTCTCAAAATCAAGTTCGAAAAAATTAAAATAAACACTATCTAGATAATCTATTTTTAACCACAGTACGGCATCAATTAATTTTAATATTTGTGTTTTTCCACTACCATTGATACCAGTGACTATACTTAGATCTGTATTAAAAATTAACTCTACTGATATATACTTATGCAGTTTATCAACTTTAGCTCGAAGTAATTTCAAGAAATTCTCCTTAAAAAGGTAACTATACCAACTCAAATATGAAATTAGTTAAATATACAACAATTTAAGCTAAGAATACATCATTTACTTAATGAAAATTCAACCAGTTACCATAGCTATGATATGGCTAACCCTTTTTTAAAGGGCATCAATATTGAGTGGATTAATCAACTCATTCCGTTTAAAAAAAGGGAACTTAACAAGTTCTTTGGGGATCCATTGCACCGTAAACACAACGGTGACAGCCCCCCTACATACAATCCATAGAGTATTTACACTAAGACGAAAAGGGGCAGATATGCGTTACGCAACCATGTCAAACACATTAGTTTTAGCTGACAGATATCAAGCCTGTGGGTCATTGGGGTCGTTATTTCAATTTTTCAGCAGCGGCTAGAAATCCCGCGCGAAGAATCATATTCTCGGGAACAGCTTCATACATCTGGTTTCCAATATTAATGGTCCGGCATTCATTATCGCCACAAGGACCACAACAAGTACTTTGTCCTGTAGTTGCACCGACCCATTCTTCGATAGTTCGACCATCGATCAAAATTTTGTTAGATTCTAGTGGCTTTTCCTCGAAAACTGTTTGGCTGATAGAACGCTTTTCCATGAGCACTTCGATACCAACTTCTGCCATACAGCGCTTAAGTTTGCCGAATGCAACATCTGTTGCGTCACCAGTACTAGAACACCGCCCACACGTTTGTTCATCGCTATCGACCAAACGCTGCCATTCGATAGTCATTGTCTTCATTTTCCCCTCCATGCAACAGCCTATTAAGTTGTAAACTGCCAACAATATAATGATCAATAATGTCTCGTTCACGCTTTAACATTAGGCAAATTAGGTCAAATATTCGAGGAAAAATGATGCCACGGTGCCGATACTAAAAACGTTTCGGGGCAGTTATAAGTTCATTACGCAACGTGCGTTTCACAACATGCGTTTCGCAAGTTGCTTAATAGCAGTAAAAGAAGCGTTGGGGCAGATATGAGTTGTTTAAAAAATGCAACAACTCAACTGGTTATTTTCCGTCAAAGCTCCTATGGAAATACAATCGTCAATGGGCTTGGATAATATTCACGGATGAAATGCGGAGTGATCATATTGTACTGCAGATAAAAAATGACTATCGGTAATGCGGAACGCGTTTACCATTCATACAAAAACACCTCATAGTTGGCCATGAGGTGTTATAAAATCTGGTTTAGTCTTTAATACAGTTATCCTGCTTACTGGCACCAGGGTGTAGTGGTACATTAAATTAGGCCATTTCACTCATTCGTAGGTTTTTAATATCTCTGGCCGGTGGCAGGCCAAACATTCGGCTGTATTCCCGGCTGAACTGGGAAGCGCTTTCATAACCGACTTTAAATGCACTCGCCAGGGCATCGAGGTTTTCATTCAGCATTAACCGACGCGCTTCATTAAGGCGTAAACGCTTTTGGTACTGAAGAGGTGTCATCGACGTTAAAGAACGGAAATGGTTGTGAAAGGCAGATTTGCTCATTCCCGAATTTGACGCGAGTTCCGTAACACTCAGTGGTTCGGAGAAATTGTGCTTAAGCCAATCAATAGCCTTCGAAATTTGATGACTATGGCTACCGGCTGTTACCATTTGTTGTAGCCGTTCGCCCTGGTTGGTTCGTAATAAGCGGAAGAATATTTCTCGTTTAATTAATGGTGCGATAACTTTGATATTCTCTGGTTCATCTAATAAATCCAGCAGACGTTGGAATGAGTTTACGAGTGACAGCGATACATCACTGACGGCCATACCGCTCGAAGCTTGGCGTGAGTGGCTAAATGATAATCCGCTATCAATAATCAGCTGTGAAATTTCTTGTAAATCCAGCTCCATAATGATGCCAAGATAAGGTTTGTCTGGAGAAGCTTCAACGATATTGGCGACGACAGGTAAGTCGACCGATGAAATCAGAAACGAATTTTTATTGTAATAATAGGTTTCTTCACCAAGGAGCACACGTTTACTTCCTTGAGCAATCATGCACAAGCTTGATTTATGAGTATAACTCGTTGGTTCGGTTATGCTCTCCCAGCGGCTCAGTTTGAGGCCAGGGATATCTGTGAACAGTTCAGTTTTTCCATCAATATGCTTCTTTATGGATTGTGCTAAACATTCTTTTGCTTGAGTTAGTTCGTCTGAGTCCTGATTAACCATTTGATTTTGCATACTTATAAGCCACCAAGGCTTGAGTTTTTATTCATATCCAATGGACATAGTATAAGATAAAAAGTTCATCTGTTAAAACGATTAGGCAAGTTTTCGAAATAATCAGGCTAACTTAAATATCTTGTTTGGAACGACTATGTAGCCATACTAGGTAAATCAGAGGCTGATGTAATGGAAGTGAAATTTAGAGTACTTACAATTTGATTAAATGGCATATTCGCATCATAATCTGATTCGAATAAGTTGTTTTTCAAATCAAGGTAACGCTATGTGGATCTGGCAGCATACTGACTGGCCCAACTTTCAATGGGATACAACCTTAATAGACCCTATGGTAAGACAAACACGTCTTAACCAAGGAATTTTACTGGGGAAAATGCTCAATCAGGTTAAAGATCAACAAGTGACTATGCTTGATACTCTGTTAGCGAATATCGTTCATTCCAGCGCGATTGAAGGAGAAAAACTCAATGCTTTTTCAGTGCGTTCATCATTAGCAAATAAATTAGGTGTGAGCGAAGAGCGTCCATTCCCGACGACTGAACAAACGGATGGATTGGCAGAGATCATGGTGGATGCGATTAGCAACCTTGATACTCATCTAACACTAAACCGGATCCTGGATTGGCACGCACGACTATTCCCTGAAGGTTATACGCTGTTTAATCCCGTTATCAGCGGGCAGTTACGTGGCGAGGCGCCAATGCAAGTGATTGCTGGCCGCATAGATAGGCCGACAGTTCATTTTGAAGCCCCTGGACGTGACATCCTGGACGATGAACTCAATCAATTCATTCAATGGTTCAACAGTTCCAAATCCGATACCGCTCTCGACCCGCTGCTGAGAGCCGCAATCACGCATTTATGGTTTGTAACCTTACACCCTTTTGATGATGGGAATGGTCGTATTACACGTTTGTTAACGGATCTGGCACTAGCTCAAGCTGAACATCAATCTGTGCGTTTATACGCTATGTCGGTTGGCATCCTGGCTAACCGTAAGAGTTATTACGATATTCTTGAACAAACGCAAAAAGGTGATATCGATATCACAGCTTGGTTGTTGTGGTTTTTTAATACCTTAAATGAAACCTTCAATGAAGTGCTAGCAGAGGTCGATCAAACGGTCTTTAAAACCAATTACTGGCGACGTATCGATCAAACTCAATTGACTCATCAACAAGTTAAAGTGCTTAACCGGTTGCTCGATGGCGATTTTGCTGATGGGATCAATACGTCACAATACGCTACCGTTGCTAAAGTCAGTAAACCTACGGCCACACGCCATTTGGCGGTATTAGTGAAGCAGGGATGTTTAGTCCAAATAGGCGGAGGCCGCAGTACCCGCTATCAATTACCTGAGTAAAATGAATTGCTGTTCCCAAGTGCGTTAAGCTCGGTTTTTAGCAAGTAGCAGGCTCACGTTCCCTTTTGCTGTTTTACTAACGGATTGCATAAACTCGAAGCTTGGGTTGGTAATACCTGCTTGCTCTAAGTCCTCTATCATTTGTAGCCAAAGTTTGGCTGTCATTTGAGCATCGGCTAATGCTCGGTGAAAAACACCATCATTATTAATATTTTTATAACGAATAAGCTCACCTAGGCTGTGTGATGGTGCCTCCGGAATCAGCCGCCTTGCGATTAGTAAGGAGCAAGCGAACTCTCCTGAATATCCGAGGTTGATTCGCTCAAGTTCCGTGTCTAAAAATCGCTTATCAAAGGAAGCGTTGTGAGCGATAAGGTTTTCTCCAGCAATGAACTCACTAAATGATGCCATCACTTCATCGCAGCCTGGCGCTGTTCGTAACATGCTATTAGTAATTCCGGTATAACTTTCAATGAATGAGCTTACTCTGAAGCCTGGGTTCATTAGTTGCTGAAAAGTATCGACAATCTCACCATTGACTAATTTTACCGCGCCGATTTCAATAGCACGATCTCCCTGGTTAGGTGATAGGCCTGTGGTTTCAAAGTCGAGTACGACAACGGAATTTGCAGCTTGAGGCATGGAGTTTTCCAACTAAACAATTAAGGCGAAAGCAAGAGTATCATTGAAGGTGGTCAAAAAGGAAAGGCTATTAGGATCCGGACAAGCCTTGAGGCGGTGTCCTGCTTAAGCAGGAAATAGCAGAGTTGCCATTGTTAAGCATAGTGGTAAAGTGGCTTGGTTATAAGTGAAATATTATTCACTTATATTGTATTTATTTATGCTTATTTCTATAAGTGCATTATAATAATCTTATTATGACTAAGGCGATTAGACATCTTTAAAAATGCATTAAAGGGTATTTATGAGAAAAGGTAAAGTAGTGAAGGCTATGCCAATGCCTGGCTTGAATGCAGAATTCAGCATGGAAATGCTTGGCCATGCAATAAGATCGAAACGTAGCGAGAAAGGTTGGCGTATCGATGATCTTGCGTTGAAAGCAGACTTATCTCGTAGAACCATCATGAAAATAGAAAAGGGTGACCCAAAGGTTTCTTTTGCTAATATCATGCTATTAATGGATATATTGGGCCTGTCGTTACGCGTTGTTGATTTAAGCCAGCTAAATATTGTTACTGAGCCTAACCTACAAAAGGTGGATAACGAGGACGGTTGGTATGAGTAAATTACAGCAGTTAGATGTGTTTATTGGTACTAATACCAAAGTCGGTTGTTTGGTTCTTCCGGTTGGCGCAGAGACCGATTTCTCATTCACTTATGACACAGAATGGATAAAGACTGGCTTTCCAATTTCACCATTTATTCCTTTCAATGGTCAGAGCACTTCGCGCAGTATCGAGAATTACCTGCGAAACCTGCTCCCTGAAGGAGAGGCATTCGATGAAATGGTTCAGAATACGACCCTATCCAAGAGCAATACCTTTGCACTTATTCATAAGCTCGGCTCTGAAACATCCGGAGCGCTGTCGTTTCGAGTCCCTAATACAAAACCGGATGAAACCAGCTTTAGGCATGTACCTCAAGAAGAGTTGGCGGATCGTTTAGAACGAAATTATAAGCCATTAGTGTATTGGGATGGCAAAGTACGCTTGTCTGTTGCCGGTGTTCAGGACAAGCTGAATCTGCTCAGGAGAAATGGGCAGTGGGGTTTTGGTGAAGGTAAACTCTGTTCCAATTACATCCTGAAGTTTGAAAGTGGGAAAGCGCCATGTATAGCAGTTAATGAGTTCTTCTGCATGACTCTCGCTAAACTCGCGGGGATGGACGTGGCGAAGGTAGAACTTACTCGTATTGGTAAAACCAGAACGTTAGTGATTGAGCGATTTGATCGAAATTTCATTGAAGATCGCGACGTTGTCCAACGTATGCATGTTATTGACGGGTGCCAGGCTACAGATCTCCCTCCAGGTTACAAGTATGAGCGACAACATGGCGATTCTGGCGAAGGCATGTATCTGCGAGATGGTGTTTCATTCCCTCGCTTGCTTGGAATCCAGACAACCGATACGGTAAAAACAAACCTGAAGTTAACCCAGTGGATGCTCTTTAATCTGGTGACGTTGAATTATGATGCTCACGGCAAAAATATCAGTTTCTTTGTTAGACCGAGAGGAGTAGAGCTTGCGCCTTTCTATGACCTCGTCAACATTGAAGCGATCGCGCAAGAAGGTGCTAAGCGTAATTCAAGAAGTGGCCAATTATCGGCTGAAGAAGGCCGAGCTATGAGTATCCCTAAATACTTTGCTATGTCGATTGGCGCATGGGAGCGCGAAGAATTTATGCCGCCACCCAAAGGTAATTTCCAACGTCCTATTTCTAGCTATGACCTAGCGGAGTTCGGTGAGTTACTCGGATATTCAGGTATCAGGATGGCCTCGTTAATCGAAGATTACATTAATGCAATTAAGAATGGTATTAAAGGTGCAGTGAAACAGACCATCGAGCAGAGCATCAATGACGATGAACGCGAACACATTTACTTATGCGAAGCGTTGATAAAGAAGGAATGTGAGCATTTACTAGAGCAAGCTCAAGGCGTACCGGAAATGAGTGATTTGTTGTAATTGGAGGAATAGGTTGGCTGTAGTCAACCATGGAAGAAACACTATACGCATTGACGAGAGAGCAAATGACCTATCTTACCATTCCTTGCAATGATCAAACTTTCAGCTATCATTTAGCACGTTTATTCCACGGATATGCATAATGTGCATATTTAGGGCGTTTAGCTATATTGGTTAGCTTCCCACTATGGGTTTTGAGAACCGAGTATTTTTTGATTTTTATAGTAGGGTAGAGTAGTAAAAATCAACGAAATTAACGTGCTACAACGTTGCAAAAATGCGACATGTAAAATCAGATAATTTGGATCATTTTAAGATCTTCTGTCATTTTTTGAGCTGGTAAATTGCGTGAATGTTGGAGACCAAAAAATGCGATGGTATGTTGAAAAATGGCATATTATGGGATTGGATTATCTTTAGATTTTACCTTAATTATTTGATTTTAAATGTCTTTTTAGCCTATTGTGATTTTTAAACTAAGCCTTCCAAGCTAAAGCTGCGAGTTCGATTCTCGCTACGCGCTCCAAGTTTTTCTATCTAGTTGAATTCCCCTAATT
>QGCX01000207.1_pt1 | contig 12792 bp, 8 predicted proteins | sample 4708031 | NCBI WGS metagenome assembly QGCX01 (sample SAMN08941163, study PRJNA450518) | Sediment metagenome, whole genome shotgun sequencing project. | reverse complement strand
TTTTTGTACCATGCGCTTGCCATCAGCCATTAATGACACATTGAATTTCGGGAATTCAACAAGTGCAGATGCACAGGCTTTAATAATAAATGCCAATGGGCTGATTTTTACGCCACGCTTTTCCATTTCTGGTTTGAGCGATTGACGGAAGCTTTCAGTTTCGGTGACGTCTGCTTCATCAAATTGCGTTACATGAGGTATAACAAGTGCATTACGAACCATATTATTTGCAGTGATTTGCTGAATACGGTTCATATCCTTAATTTCAACCTCTCCGAATTTAGAGAAGTCTTGATCAGGAACGGTCGGTAAGCCTGCACCAGCAGTTACTTGCTGTGGCTCTTGGAGACGATTCTTAACCCAACCGGCGACATCGTCTTTGACGATACGACCGCGAGGGCCAGTACCAGAAACCAGCCCTAGATCAACACCAAATTCACGCGCTAAGCGCCTTACGGCAGGCCCAGCGTGAACATTTTTACTGTGCTTGATCGGGGCGCTATCAGCCGTGGCAACTGGTTTAGGCGCTGATGGTGTTGACGCTGGCGCAGGCGCTGCAACGGGTGCAGCACTTACCGCCGCGCCTTCTGGCTTAATCGTCAGAAGCAGAGTACCTTCAGATACTTCATCACCTTCATTGACCGATACGCTGACAACTTCACCGGTCATTGGCGATGGGACGTCCATTGATGCCTTGTCAGATTCTAAGACAATAATGGTATCTTCTTCTTTAAGAAAATCACCAGGCTTGACGGATACCTCAATGACTTTCGCACTCGCCATACCAATATCTGGTACTTTAACTTCAGAGATTGCTGCAGCTGCAGGTGCCGACGTTGCCCCAGGTGCTGCTGGAGCAGTTGAAGCCGCCTTCGGTGCCGGCGCGGCTGAGGCACCTGCTTCTGTTTGTAGTTCGATCAACACAGTGCCTTCGGAAACGCTATCGCCGTTAGCGACTTTAATGCCTACCACTGTGCCTGCTTTAGGTGTTGGAACATCCATTGATGCTTTATCAGATTCCAAAACCACAATGGTATCTTCTTCCGCTAGAACATCGCCAACATTGACCGCAATTTCAATAATTGTCGCGCTATCCATACCAATGTCAGGTACTTCAATGGCTTCAATACTACCACCGGCGGCTGGCGCCGATGCAGGATTAGCTTCTGCTGCGGGTGCTTGAGTCGATGCGTCAGCTTCAGCTGTGCCTTCAACTTCAATTAACATTAATTCGTCACCTTCAGAAACGCTATCGCCTTCATTGATGGTAACTTTTGTAACTTTGCCTGCCATTGGCGCAGGCACATCCATTGATGCCTTGTCAGATTCAAGAACAATAATGGTGTCATCTATCGCGATTGTATCTCCCGCTTTGACACTGACCTCAATACAAGTGGCCGTGTCCATACCGATGTCGGGTACTCGGATAATTTCAGTTGTCATGTAAGACTCCTAACGCTGCGATTACACGGTCATTGGGTTTGGTTTGTTAATGTCTAAGTCGAACTTCTGAATCGCTTGAGTTACGATTTTTGCATCAACTGAACCTTCATTGGCTAAGGCTTTTAGCGCAGCCACCACGACCCAGCTACGATTCACTTCGAAGAAGTGGCGTAATTTAGCACGTGAATCACTTCGACCAAAACCATCGGTACCTAATACTTCGTATGGTTGAGGAACCCATTTACGAATTTGGTTCGCATAGTTTTTAATGTAGTCACTTGAAGAAACAACAGGCCCTCTACGGTCCTTAAGCATTTGTGTGACATATGCTTCACGCGGAGCCGCTTCTGGATTTAGTAGGTTTTCACGATCAGCATCTAGGCCTTCACGCGTCAGTTCGTTGTAGCTGGTAACAGCCCAAACGTCGACTTCTACATCATAATCTTCACGTAAGATTTCAGCGGCGGCTCGTACTTCCTGCAAGATTGAACCAGAGCCCATCAATTGCACAGCCGGTTTTTTACCTTTGCTTACGCCATCTTCAAGCAAGTACATCCCTTTCTTGATGCCTTCAACCATCTCTGGCTTGAGGCCTGGGTGCTGGTAATTTTCATTCAAGGTGGTGATGTAATAGAAGACGTTTTCCTGGTTTTCAACCATACGCTTCATGCCATCTTGGATGATGGTGGCAATTTCATAACCATAGGTTGCATCATAGGTAACGCAGTTAGGAATAGTACCGGCCAAAATGTGGCTGTGACCATCCTGATGTTGCAAGCCTTCACCGTTTAGCGTTGTACGACCAGAAGTTGCGCCGATCAAGAAACCACGCGCTTGTAAGTCACCTGCAGCCCAGGCTAGATCGCCAATACGCTGGAAGCCGAACATAGAGTAGTAGGCATAGAACGGGATCAACTGGTAGTTGTAAGTACTGTAAGCCGTAGCTGCAGCAATCCAGGAACTCATTGCACCTGACTCGTTAATACCTTCCTGAAGAATTTGACCCTTCAAATCTTCTTTGTACCACATGACTTGGTTCTTATCTTGCGGTATATAAGTTTGACCCCAAGGCGAGTAAATACCAAATTGTCTAAACATACCTTCCATACCAAAGGTGCGGGCTTCGTCAGGCACAATTGGTACAATGCGCTTACCAATTTCTTTATCTTTCATGATCTGAGATAACATGCGCACAAAGCTCATGGTTGTCGAGATTTCTCGATCACCAGAATCTTTAGTTAAAGCGTCGAATGACTCTAGCGCTGGTATCTTAATTTCGCCTTCAGCTTTTTTGCGTCGAATCGGTAAATAACCGCCTAATGTATTGCGGTGATTACGGATGTATTGCATTTCTGGGCTGTTTTCAGTTGGACGATAGAATGGGATTTTACCGGCTTCTAAGTCTTCATCAGAAATTGGCACTTCACAGCGATCACGGAATTGCTTGAGGTCGTCAACTGAAAGCTTCTTCAGTGAGTGGGTCATGTTTTTCGCTTCACCGGCTTCAATACCATAACCTTTAACCGTGTGAGCTAAAATAACAGTTGGCTTACCGTTGTTTTCATTAACCGCGCGATTAAATGCAGCGTAAACTTTATATGGGTCATGACCGCCACGGTTTAGACGGAAAATATCTTCATCGGATAAATCTTTGACTAATTCAGCTAGTTCAGGGTATTTGCCAAAGAAGTTTTCACGGGTATAGGCACCACCATGAGACTTGTACGCTTGAAGTTCACCATCAACAACTTCATCCATGCGTTTTTGTAACAGACCTTTTTTATCTGCAGCAAATAGGCGATCCCAATGACGTCCCCAAACAACTTTAACTACGTTCCAGCCTGCACCACGGAACATACCTTCAAGTTCTTGGATGATTTTTCCGTTGCCACGTACTGGGCCGTCAAGTCGCTGTAAGTTACAGTTAATGACGAAGTTTAAGTTGTCTAAGTTTTCACGACCAGCCAGTGAGATAGCGCCGAGTGATTCAGGCTCATCCATTTCACCATCACCAAGAAATGCCCAGACACGGCCACCTTTCTCGATTTTTTCATGGTTTTCCATGTAGCGCATAACATGAGCTTGGTAGATCGCTTGAATTGGACCTAAGCCCATAGATACCGTTGGGAACTGCCAGTAGTCAGGCATTAACCAAGGGTGAGGGTAAGAAGATAGACCTTTGCCATCCACTTCACGACGGAAGTTGTCTAATTGTTCGTCAGTTAAACGACCTTCAACAAAAGAACGTGCATATATGCCTGGAGCAATGTGGCCTTGGAAGTAAATCATGTCGCCAGGATGCGTTGCTGTAGGTGCACGCCAGAAATGGTTGAAGCCAATATCATAGAGCGTTGCTGAAGACTGGAAGCTTGAGATATGTCCGCCTAGGTCATCGCCAGATTTGTTGGCTTTAACAACCATTGCGACCGCATTCCAGCGAATTATTGCACGAATTTTACGCTCTAATTCGTTATCGCCAGGGTATTTAGGTTCTTCATCTAAACGAATAGTATTTCGAAATGGCGTATTAATTGCGAACGGTACGCTGTCGCCAGAATGTGTGACTTCATCAGATAGTCGCTTTAGAAGAAACTGAGCACGATCGCCGCCTTCTTCTCGAACAACTGAAGTTAACGCGTCGAGCCATTCTTGCGTTTCAATAGGATCTATATCATGTTCCATAGAGTTAAACCCTCTCCCCAATGGTGAACGGATGGTTACTGTTATAGTGTTAAAAACTTAAACAAAGCGAGACCGCCTGTTTAGGTTTTTCTACGTTGAAATTAAGTATTTATGCCGTTTGAAAGCCTAGCCTAATGAGCGAGATTCTTCATCTAGCGAGACCGTTAGGTTTGGCGAAATTTCGCTTGTTTTTTTCCTAAAACGGCAAACGGCAGCCGAAGCTGCCGTTTTTGTTAAATTCTCATTTGGTATACCTTTTTACAGGATATTGCCAACAGATACAATCTTAAATGTATTTGTACCTCCGTGTAGGCCCAAGTGATCGCCATAGGCCAAGATGACTAAATCACCATCTTCGACAATAGCGCGTTTCTTTAATTCCTCGATAGCTAATCGATTGATATCTTGTGTTGGTGTGGCGATTACATCAAAAGGTATGGCTTCAACACCACGGTATAGTGCCACTCTGCGTTGAGTTGTAGCATGGCGAGTTAATGCATAGATTGGTAGGCCGGAGCTGATGCGAGACATCCATAATGGCGTTGATCCCGATTCTGTCATGCACATAATGGCTTTAACGCCCTTAAGGTGGTTTGCGCAATACATAACAGATAGCGCCAGCGCTTCGTCGATGCGGGAAAACTCGCTACCGATACGGTGGCGTGAAACAGTCGTTAGCTTGTGTTTCTCTGCTCCTAAGCAGATATCACTCATCGCTTTTACGGTTTCTACCGGGTAGTTGCCGGCGGCAGTTTCAGCTGAGCACATGATTGCATCGGTACCATCGAGAACCGCGTTGGCTACATCGAACACTTCGGCCCTTGTCGGGAATGGATTATCAATCATTGACTCCATCATTTGCGTGGCCGTAATCACGATGCGGTCAAGCGTCCGAGCTCGTTTGATAATGTGCTTTTGAACACCAATGAGTTCGGGGTCTCCGATCTCAACACCTAAGTCACCACGCGCGACCATGACAACATCGGAAGCAAGGATGATTTTATCGAGATTTTCATGGTCTAAAGTTGCTTCTGCGCGCTCTAGTTTGGCAACGATTTCTGCTTTTGAGCCGGCAGCTTCGAGTAACTCTCGAGCTTGATTGATGTCTTCAGCGTATCTTGGGAAGGACACTGCGACATAGTCTACGCCAATTTCAGCAGCCGTAAGTATGTCCGCTTTGTCTTTATCGGTGAGCGCAGCGGCTGACAAACCACCGCCAAGTTTATTGATACCTTTGTTGTTTGATAAAGGGCCGCCTTGCGTTACTGCTGTATGCACGGCATTGCCAACGACCTTGTCTACGGTCAGTCTTACGCGGCCGTCATCCAGTAAGTAAACATCACCTGGTTTTGAGTCCGTCGCTAACGCAGGGTAATCGATACCCACGCATTCGGTGGTGCCTGCGGTTTTATCAAAATCGACATCAAGAATGAACGATTGGCCTTCTTGCAGTTGTATTTTTTCGTCATTGACGAACCTGGCAATGCGGATTTTTGGGCCTTGTAAATCAGCAAGGATTGCACAAGGGGGAATACCAAGTCGCTCAGTAATCTCTCGCACTTCATTGGCCCGTTTAATGTGGTCTTTGGCAACCCCATGTGAAAAATTCAAACGGACGGTATTTGCCCCGGCAAGAATAAGCTGTTCTAGAATTCCTTCTCGATCAGTTGCAGGTCCTAAAGTAGTAACAATCTTTGTGCGCCTCATGACCATTGGTCAATCCTCCCTAGTTGTGGTGCAACAATGTAAAACTATAGTGGGAAAACAAAAAAAAGCCCGAAGGGGGCTTTTAAAAATAATTTAGAGTTTAGTCCGTTGGGTTATTGCTGTATCTCATTTCAGCTAAAACGGATTTAATTCTCTTTAAGTGGCTTTGGAACTCAGGGCCAAGTTTGAGTGTTACGCCGGTGGCTAATACATCTAGAATTGTAAGATACACAATGCGAGAGGTCATATTGATATATATATCAGTATTTTCCTGGCTATCGACACCCAGTAGGATATGACAGTTGTCGGCTAATGGTGAATGTGGGGTTGTTAGTGCGATTACAGTAGCACCTGATTCTTTTGCAATTCGAGCCGTTTCAACCAGTGGTTTTGTTCTGCCTGTGATTGAAATCATAAATACCACATCACCAGGTTTTGCGGCGGCGGCCGACATTTGCTGCTGCAAAGCGTCAGTATAGGCCGAGCAAGGGGTGTTGAGCCGGAAGAATTTATGATGAGCATCCATCGCTACACTGCCTGAAGCCCCTAAACCATAAAAGCCAATGCGGCGAGCCTGAGATAATGTTTCTACCGTTCTGCTCAAGGCATTTATATCAATAGAGCGTTTGGCATCACTTACTGCGCTCATTGTCGCTTCAAATATTTTACTGGTGTAATCTTCGACTCGATCATTAGGCTCAACGTTGCGGTTTACGTAGGGCGTACCCGTCGCCAAGCACTGTGCTAGTTGCAGTTTAAAATCAGGAAATCCTTTACAGTCCAAGCTTCTGCAAAATCGATTTACAGTTGGTTCTGAGACATCAGCAGCTTTCGCTAAGCTAGCAATGCTTGAGCGGATAGCGTTGTTAGGATCTTTTAATATCTCTTGGGCAACCTTGCGCTCACTTTTACTTAGGCAGCTAGGGTTGGATTTGAGTCGATCTAAAATATTGGCAGACATTGTGATTATATTTCCAAAATTTCAATGCAGTAGATGCAGTTAAACAAATTGTAGGAAATTAACAAGTTAAAGGTAAAGTGATCTAGCTTAAGAAACCATTCACTTTTTCCTAAACTACCTATATATAATAGGACAGTTATTAAATAATTGCGCGAAAAGCACTGAAGGTATTCAGTAGATGTTCTGGAATAATTTGTAGTAAGGTTACTAAAATTTAGAGTTTAGAGTTATTCGTCTGCAGTGAAATTATACAGATAATTAATAATACAAAAGATAAGAATAAAAGTATCTACGTAATTTCTGCGAATAATCCTATTTTCAGGCATTAATATAGTGATGGCTGAGCTAGATCGAGTGCTGAAGGGCTAATTAAGCTTAATCGGGCCTTGTCATGAATCGATTAAATAGTTTGAAATCTAATGTCAATTTTAAAAATAATAGAGGAATAGTGGATGGAACAATTGGGGCTTGTTGCTGATATCGGTGGTACAAACGCTAGGTTCGCGTTAACGCCGATACGGAAAATCATACCGGGCCAACCTTTGGCGCTGAAAGAGTCTGACCTAATCGAACCCAAGGCACTCAATGGGGCGGAATATGAACATATTTTTGAAGCCGTTGAGGCTTACCTAACTGCTGTAGCAGAGGCCTATCCTCGGCCAGAACATGCAGTTATGGCAATTGCGTGCCCTACGGATAAAGATCAGATCACCATGACTAACCACACTTGGTCTTTTAAAGTATCAGAATTAAAAGCTTCACTAGGGCTAAAAACGCTGCTGTTTATCAATGATTATAATGCAATGGCAAATGCGATCCCTCAATTAGACGAACATGGGCTGATCAAAATAGGGCGCGGCGAAGCCATTCTTCATAAGCCGATTGCAGTTACCGGTCCTGGCACTGGGCTTGGCTTAGCTGCGTTGGCATTTGCAGAGTCCGGCCCTGTTACCTTAGAAACGGAAGGTGGTCATGCTCATTTTGCTCCAACTAACCAGATTGAAATGCAAGTATTGGAATACTTACTGAATAAATTTGAGCGAGTATCTCAGGAGCGATTGATTTCAGGCCAAGGTATTGAAAATATATATGAGGCTTTGGCTCATATCGCAGGTCAGCCTAATCAATTGCCTGCACACGAGGTGTCAAAGAAAGCGATGGATAAATCTGATCCGATCTGTGAGCAAGCGATGGATATGTTTTGCGCAGTATTTGGTAATTATGCCGGTGATGTGGCCTTAACCATTGGCGCTAAAGGCGGTTTGTATATCACAGGCGGTATTATCCCTCGATTTATAGACTTCTTTAAAGCAAGTGCCTTTCGTGAAAAATTTGAGTCAAAAGGTCGGTTATCTAGTTTTGTCGAAACCATTCCAACCTATGTGGTGATATCAGAACAGCCTGGTTTGCTCGGTTCGGCTGCCGTATTGAATTATCAGGTTAATTAAATACTGTTCTATCAAATCATAATACATGTTAAACACTAAGTCTGTTTGGTTGCTTGTTACAGGTAAATATTCGGACTTAGTTTTTTCCTACCTAAAAGATGTAAATAAAACAGCTAAATCTCCACCGGGTTTAAAATTCATACCTAACTCCTTTCAATACGCAGATGCGTAACTGCGCTATGTCCCTTAGACTTATAGCTCAATGAATTTTGGGCTCTAACTTAGTATGCTGTTGCTGGGTTAGAACAATAATATATCCAGTCAAGTTATAAGGGTTACCCATGGTGAACCACGAGCTCGTTTCAAAAATCGCTCATTTACGTCATATTTCAAGCAGTTTTGTTGATTTTCGCGGGCAGCATAGTGAAGTTTCTATTGAAAACATCGCGTTAATTGTTAAAGCCATGGGCTATTCACTGGAAGATGAAACCGAGCTGGCAAGTCAGGCTTGGCAATTAGATACCCATCAATGGAAGGTTTTACTGGAGCCAATTACTGTCCTGTCTGAGCTTCGAGGGTATTGGGGTGTTAATCTATACACACCTGATTTAGATCTGGGAAAGATTGTTGATTGGACGATTGAGTTAGAAGAAGGTGGCTCGATATCGGGAACCTGTGCTTTGCACGCTATGCATGAAACCGGTGAGTACTGGCTCGAGGGTATTCGCTATATGCGAAGAGTATTGCCAATGCCTGGTGACTTGCCCTTAGGCTACCATTCAATAAAGGTTTCGCTTGGCTCAACTCAGATGAGCTCGCCGATAATTGTGACCCCTGTAAAGAGCTTCCACTCCCAACCCATGGCTGAAGGTCAGAAAATTTGGGGTAGTGCTATACAGTTGTACACGTTGAAATCAGACAGTAATTGGGGAATGGGTGATTTCGCAGATTTAGAAGAGTTAGTTCGTTTGATGGCAGCCCAAGGCGCAGATGTTATTGGTCTGAATCCAATCCATGCTTTATACCCGGTAAGCCCTGATCACTGCAGTCCTTATAGTCCTTCAGATCGAAGCTTCCTTAATGTTCTTTATACAGCCATAGAGCAGGTGCCTGAATTTCATGAGTCTCCAGCACTTATTCGAAAGCGTGGGACAAAGAAGTTCAATGCTATAGTTCAGCAACTCAAAGCATCGGATCAGGTGCAGTACGAAGGTGTGAGCGTTTTAAAGTATGAGTTTTTCGATGTCTTATTTTCAGTGTTTAAAAAGAAACATCTAGGTAAAGGAACGCCGCGAGATCAGGCTTTTCAGTCCTTCTTGGAGCTGCAAGGGCAGCCGCTGCAAAACCATGCTACCTATTGTGCGCTATTGTCGCATTTTAAAGCAAAAGACATAAATCATTGGGGTTGGCCTGTTTGGCCGGAAGCTTATCAATATCACCATTCAAAAGCAGTGGCTGATTATGCGCAGAAAAATGAGGAAGAAATTCTCTACTGGTGTTATCTTCAATTTATAGCTGATGAACAGTTGCAGGCAATTGATAAACTAGCAAAAGAGCTAGGTATGAAAATCGGTTTGTATCGCGATTTGGCCGTTGGCGCCGATAGAGGCGGTGCTGAAGTATGGAGTAATCGCGAGAATTTCAGTTTGGATGCTTCTGTGGGTGCACCCCCTGATGCTTTAGGTCCAACTGGTCAGAATTGGGGGCTGCCTCCTTTAGATCCAAGCAAATTAAAAAGCGAAGGTTATCAAACCTTTATTACCTTGTTACGCAATAATATGCGCGCCTGTGGCGCTTTGCGCATTGATCACGCTATGGCTTTATTGCGCTTATGGTGGTGCCCTCCAGGTGAGACAGCCGCTGCGGGTGCTTATGTTTATTACGATCTTTTCGATATGCTGGGGATTCTGACACTCGAATCACAAAGAAATCAATGCATGGTGATTGCTGAAGATTTAGGGACTGTACCTCACGAAGTACTCGAATTCTTTCCTAAAGCAGAACTTTATTCCAATAAAGTATTTTATTTCGAAATGAACGATCAAGGTTGTACCGAGCCGCATGACTATGCGCAAAAAGCCCTAGCAATCGTGTGTAATCATGATATGCCAACGGTGACCGCCTTTTGGGATAAAAGTGACCTAGATCTAAGGTTGTCTCTAAATATGTTTGGTTGTGAAGCGGACTATGTGAATGAATGTCATTCCAGAGATCGAGCCAAATTTCTGATATTAGATCTTTTGGCGCGTCATAATATGTTGCCAGAAGGCTTATCGACTGATTTGGCGCAGGTTCCAGAGATGACGCAGTCTCTTTGCTTTGCCATTCATCAATTACTGGCAACGTGTAACTCTCAAATTATAGCAGTGCAACTTGAAGATCTAATGATGATTCGCACGCCGATAAACATTCCAGGTACCAGTGATGAATATCCAAATTGGCGGCGAAGATTGACACAGACAACGTCAGAGCTGTTTGCAGCACCAGAAATCCAAGCCTTTTGTGAAAAATTAAACCTACTTCGTCAAAAGTAGTTGTTTGTGTTGGTTAAATTTTAATGCCCTGTTCGAACTCTCAGAATAGGGCATGACACCCCCAATTGCCTCGTCCTGCCGTGTTCTGTGCTGATAGATTTTAAGTGATTTGAGTCATTTTAATGAAGTTTCGACTTGCTTGAATCTCAATAACTGCGATGATATAGGTTCTTCCAGATCTCGTAACACTAAAAAATAATAATTACGAGCCGGTATCCAAACCATATAAATGGGTCGATACCAACAGGTGCTCTGCACCTTAGCGTGCAAGAGTATTTATTTAAATACAAACGAGTGTAATAAATATGGCTAGTATTAAGTTTGAAAAGGTTATTAAGAGCTATGGTGACGTTAATATCATTAAAGGCCTAGATCTAGATATTGAAGATCAAGAGTTTATGGTGTTAGTGGGACCATCTGGCTGTGGTAAATCGACTACGTTACGTATGATTGCCGGCCTTGAAGAAATTACCGATGGTAAGCTATATATCGGTGATCGTGTTGTAAATACTGTTCACCCTAAAGATCGTGACGTGGCAATGGTGTTCCAGAGCTATGCACTTTACCCTCATATGAGTGTCTATGAAAATATCGCATTTGGTCTGCGTCTTCGTAAAATGGCGAAAGATGAAATAGACCGTTTGGTGACTGAAGCTGCGGATACTCTAGGTTTAACCCACTTGCTTGACCGTAAACCTAAAGCATTGTCTGGTGGTCAGCGTCAGCGTGTTGCTCTAGGTCGAGCAATTGTGCGTAAGCCGTCTGTGTTTCTATTCGATGAGCCTCTATCTAACCTTGATGCTGAACTTCGTGTTCAAATGCGTGCAGAAATTGCAAACCTACAAAAACGTTTAGGCATTACTTCTGTTTATGTAACCCATGACCAGGTAGAAGCGATGACGATGGGTGATCGTATTGCAGTATTGCATGACGGAAACCTGCGCCAAGTGGGTAGCCCATTAGACTTATACGACACACCAGCAAACGTTTTTGTTGCACAGTTCATTGGTACTCCGAATATGAACATCATTAAAATGACTGTTTCGGACGATGGCAGTAAGCTTGTGCATAATGATGTCGTCATTGAGAGCCCTGCGGCTTGGAAAGATGGCATTAACGAACGTAAGAATAAAGAACTATAAGTTGGTTTTAGACCAGAGCATGTGCGTGAGTCTGCTGAAAATGATTGGAAAAATACAGCGACCATTGCTGGTAAGGTAACCATCATTGAAACGTTGGGTCACGAAGTCGTGGTTCATATTTTATTAGAAAATGAAGAAAAGCCGTTTATCGCTAAAATGGACGTACACCGTACGCCAAAAGTTGGCGATACAGTAGAGCTTCATATCAATACTGATAAATTGCATATCTTTGATGGCGAGACGCAGCAACGATTGTAGTTCCAAGAATACATCAGTATAAAAGCCGGCAGTCGTCGGCTTTTTTAGTATTTCTATGTGAAATTATTTATGCCTAGGTAGTGATATTTATGTCGTTGTCGTGGCATGTTTGAGGTCTTGAGGTAAACATGAAGTTTCAAATCGCATCGCCGAGTCATTATTTTACAGATCTAAGGTTGCCTTGGTCCTTGCATTTAAATCAATGGCCAGAAGAGCACTTTGTTGAGGTTGCAAGAGGCATTCACCGTAACGTTGTAAAGTTTATTGCCAACAAAGATCAAGTTTATGCGCTGAAAGAATTAGCAACACCAATCGCTCAAAATGAATATAAATTATTGCGCGAACTCCAAGAGCTGGGCCTGCCGGTTGTGGAACCTGTTGGATTAATTACCCATCGAGATGAAAATGTTGCTGCTGTTAAAAAGAAAGTGGCGCATGCGGATGAAGAAGAGAGCATAAAAGGTCGGGGTTTATTAATTACAAATTATTTGGTTGGTGCATTACCCTATCGAGTAATTATTCAGCGGGGTATCTCTGAGCAGCAGTTATTACAGATGCTGGATGCGTTGGCTGAGCTTTTAGTCCGCTTGCATTTGTCAGGTTTTTATTGGGGTGACTGTTCTTTTTCCAATGCGCTGTTTAAGCGAGATGCCGGATTGATGGCCGCTTATTTGGTT
>QGCX01000206.1_pt1 | contig 12941 bp, 11 predicted proteins | sample 4708031 | NCBI WGS metagenome assembly QGCX01 (sample SAMN08941163, study PRJNA450518) | Sediment metagenome, whole genome shotgun sequencing project. | reverse complement strand
GTTCAGTACGGTATACGATTTTACTTTCTAAGTGGTAGCCGAGGCAGCGGTTTATAATAAAGCCGTCATAGTGGTGTTTATTTTGGTGAATGTACTCAATCAAATTTTTATGTAACCTGAACTCGGGATAAAATTAGACGGGAACTAAAAGCTGGTTCTGCGATCAGATCTTTTGACTAAAAAGGAAATCATCGCAAAGGAACCAGCTATGAAAAAGTTAACTGACCTATTCTGCCATGTCGACGACTTTTGTAAGGCTTTTTTACCTCAGTGGCAAAAAATTCAAATCGAAACTGGAAAGCGCAAACGTAATCGCAAAAGTCGAATGTCTGAAAGCGAAGTAATGACCATCGTTATTGCTTTCCATATGTCGCACCAACGTGACTTTAAGAACTTCTATCTTGGTCTTATTCACCGATACTACAAGAATGAGTTCCCTACGCTGCTTAGCTATACCCGCTTTTTGGAGGTGATGCCGTCAGTGCTTGTTCCATTAAGTTCTTTCTTTACTCACGTAAAAGGTGAACCAACAGGCGTTGAGTTCATTGATTCAACAAGCATTAAAGTCTGCCACAACCTGCGTATACCAAGGCATAAAGTGTTCAAGGGAACCGCAGCGAGAGGGAAAGGGACTATGGGCTGGTTCTATGGTTTTAAGTTGCACATCATCACCAATCACCTCGGTGATATTGTTGCGACTAAGCTCACACCAGCGAATACGGATGATAGAAAGCCGGTGCGTGAGTTATCTAAAGGGTTGCTCGACAGGCTCTATGCAGATAAAGGTTATATCAGTAAGGCGCTAACAGCAGATCTAAAAAAGGATGGTATAACCCTAATAACAACTCACCGCAAGAACATGAAGGCTAAAGTTTTGGCTGCGTGGGATAGAGCCATGCTGTCGAAAAGATTCATTATCGAGACAATCAATGACCAACTGAAAAACATATCTCAGATAGAACATTCTCGTCACCGAAGCTTACATGGCTTTATGTTGAACTTGCTAGGAGGCCTCATTGCATATTGTCTAAAGCCAGAAAAGCCATCACTGAACATAACGAACACCGAAAAAACCAGGCTAATGGCGATGGCTTAAACCGATCTCAGGTTAGTTTAGTAATGGATTAACTACATTAGCTAATATTTCTATTCCGCGCTTAACCTGAGTTTCATTTTGCGCGAAGTTGAGTCGTATACACTCGTGAGTGTGCTGCCACTCGTTACTGATTCCCGGAAAGAAGTAGCTGCCGGGGACGATCAACAAACCTTCCTGCTTAAGACGCTGATAGAGCTGCTTATCGCTGATGTTTAAACCTTCAAACCATAGCCATAAAAACATAGCGCCTTCTGACTTATGTATCTTGAATTGCACAGAGGGAATAGCCTGTTGCAGCCACTTTATTGCTTGTTCAGACTTCTGCTGATAATAGGGTTTAATGATGTTATTACTAGCATCGAGTAGGCTGTTATCTTTAAGCATTTCGTTAGCGAGTGCAGGGCCAACTCCGCCTGGTGATAGGTTAATGATTCCTGAAAGGTTGCTTATGGCTTTTACCGTTTCAGGCTTAGCTATCACAATACCGCAGCGCGCTCCAGGGAGGCCTAGCTTGGATAAGCTTAAGCAAAGAATGGTATTCTCATCCCAGTAAGGAGAGGCTTCTTGAGTATATATCAGATTAGGAAAAGGCAGCCCGTAGGCGTTATCGATGAGCAAGGGGATGTTATGTTGTTTAGCAAGCTGTGATAGCTTGAATATTTCTTTATCGGTAATGACATTGCCTGTAGGGTTGGTGGGTCTGGATACACAGATCAACCCAATAGTATCATCAATATTAAGTTGTTTAAAATCAACATGATACTTGAATATGCGCCCTTCAAGTAGTTCTATACTAGGTTTAACCCCAACGAACAGATCGTCACTAAGTCCACTATCTTCATAGCCGATATACTCAGGAGCCAGAGGAAATAATACTCTTTTGTTTGGCGTCCCTTTTCCAGCAAACAAATTAAAAAGATAGAAAAAAGCAGTTTGGCTGCCATTAGTTAACGCGATGTTTTCCTCACCAATATCCCATTGGTATTCATTTCTAAAAAATACTGCTAAGTTTGAAATAAACTCCTTATTTCCCTGAGGGGCATCGTAGTTACATAAGGCTTTTAGCAGATTTTGATTGTCTAGGCTGCGGCGTAGCTGTTGGTCGAAGATGGTGTTCATGGCGGGGATTTGTGCCGGGTTTCCACCCCCCAACATAATCATTTCGTCACCAGCTCTGAGCCCTTCGTCTAGATCATCCATTAACTGAGTTATGCCAGCGTGGCGAGTAAACTTATTACCAAAACTAGAATACGTCATAACTTTCCCTTTTTCTTGAAGGCGTCACCTTAGCAAAAATTGGGGTTGAAAAACATTACTCAAATAACAGCAATGGCGCGCTATATTGAGCGAAAATATGAAAAAAGCGGCCTAAGCCGCTTGATTAAAGATGACTCTTTGGATTGTGTTAGTTACTGGCAGCTTGCCCAGCAAATACCACAACAACAGCATCATCACCCTTACGTCGTTCAAACACATAAGGTTGTTGGTTTAGTTGCTTATGTTCACCAGCTCCAACTGCTTGGTGGCGTTTACGGAACTGCAATAACTTCTGCCAGTGCTCATGCACGGCAAGGCGTTGTTCATCAAGTTGATCCCAATTCATATCTGAACGGGTTGCCTGATGCTTATCAGAACTACGAGGGCCTTTTTCTCTAGCGGTTTCATCCCCGTAAAAGACTTGTACAGCGGTTGGCATCAATAAGAAGGCTGAGCCTAACTGCTTTTGTTGCTCTAAATCTTTACTGATGCTGCCGTAGGCGAGGCGAGTATCATGCGATGATACGTAACTTAGTAACTTACCATCGCGCTGTGTAAGAACCTTGGCGTAACGCTCATAACCATCTTCCATATTAGCCAAACAGTTCATACCTTTTTTAGCCAGTTCGGTTTGGTAAGTGAAGTCGATTAAAGAATCAAAACCGCTGGCATATAAGCGCGAATTGTTTAGGCCTTGTCCCCAAAATTCGCCGGTCATCCAAAACTCGTTATCATCTAGGACTTTATCAGGATTGTTTTGTTTCCATTCGTTAAAAGCCTTGATCGAAGCCAATTTTAGTTCTTGCCAAGCTTCTGGTTCAACGTGTTTTACTGTATCGGCGCGGAAGCCATCGACGCCGTATTCTCTCACCCAGTCTGATAGCCAAGTGACTAAGTAATCACGAACCGTCGCGCCAGGTATCTCTACCGCCTTGGTATCGGGTTTATTTTTATAGAAAGGTGGTAAACGTACTGGTTTACCGACTTCTGTTTGGAAATCTGGCAAGTAAGCGAGCGACATTTCAAAGTCGCTTGGACCGGGATTAGGATAGCCTGAAATATCGGTTCTAACCCAATCTGGGCCCCACCATTTTACCCATCCAGCGCGGTTACCGTAATCGATATAGTCGTTGAAACTATGCCAGGTTTCGCCTTTACCAGGAGTCCAGTTAGTCCACTTCTCACCTAGGTAGGTCTCGATGGGAACATCGTAGTCTTGAGTGGCGCCAAACTTAAATTCTTGCATATCGGCAAGGGTGGCATAGCCAGTATGGTTCATTACTATATCCATTACTACGCGAATGCCTTTTTCATGAGCGCGGTCAACGAACTGCTTAAATTCCTCAGCGGTACCCATGTTTTGGTCCATAACCGTATAATCTTGGGCGTAGTAGCCATGGTAGCCATAGTGCTTGAACTCACCACGCATACCTCCGCCGACCCAGCCGCGAATTTGTTCGTAAGGGGCTGTAATCCAAATGGCATTGATCCCAAGATCTTCAATGTAATCGAGTTTTTCGGTTAAGCCAGCAATATCGCCACCGTGAAAGGTGCCAATTTCATTTTTACCATCTTTGCTGCGACCATAACTGTTGTCGTTATCTGAGTTGCCGTTATAAAAGCGGTCGGTAACCACGAAGTATACAGAGGCACTGTCCCAGCTAAAATCGTCAGCAGTTTTTGTGGCAGATTCAAGTAGCAGTAAACCTCCACTTTCTGGTGCTGGGGTGAACGTTACTTTTCCTTGGTAAACCGTGCTAACTTGGCCGCTATAGAAATCTTTAACTGCGGTGCCTTCTTCAAAGCTCTTGCTAACATTTACCGTGATGGGCTGACCATCCCATTGTAGGCATTGTTGGCTTTGTTTAAGTGCTTGTTGTGAGTCAGTCGCCGTAGCTGTCGTGTTTTGGTTGGCACCGTCAGATGCACAACCCGCGATAGCCATGCTGGCTAAGCAGCCCAGTAGGGCGGGTTTAATTACTTGTTGCATTGCTTAGTTCCATATGTTTGCTATTTGTTGACCATACAAAAAAAGCCCCAGTTGGGGCTTTTAACTAGTTTAAGCTAGTATTACATCTCTTCTTTTTCGATGTAAACTACAGGAATCTCTTCAGACCAGTCTAGGAAGAAACGGTAAACACCGTCTTCTTCTGGGGTAAATTTCCAGTTATCGAAAGCTGAACATTTGTTAGATTGACGACGCTCGCCGATGTTGATATCTGCTTCGCCAGATAGGAAACCAAAGTTAGTACCACATTGCCATGCCGCGTCACCAAATTTCCACTCGTAAGGTTGGCCATCTGCAATTAGTGGCTCATCTACTGGTGAGGTAGCTGACCATACATTTTCTTTACCTTCAACAGGTTGAAGTTTAAATTCGGGAGCCGCATCCCACCATGTGAATACACCACGTAGGTATACATCACGTGTTAATTTGCTGTTTGAATCTCCAGAAGCACAACCTGCTGCAAGAATGGTGACTAGCGCTAGTACACCTGCTTTCATGATATTTTTAAGCATTTCTAAATCCTTTCTTTTTTATAGCTTTCCTTTGTCTTTACAGACAAACATTACGTAATGAGCTGAACTCATAACCATTTATAGCGAAGCTAAGAGTTAAAAAACGTGCCAAGCTCACACTCCAAGGCTGAAAAGGATTTCAAGATTCACAGGAATTTATTAAAAAAGTTAAGTGGATCAAAAAAAGCCGCTAAAATAGAAATTTAGCGGCTTTTAGTCGTGTATAGAAGATGTTGTTTTATTGAATTACTGAGATGTCAGCAATCTCTAAAAACAATTGTCGTAATGAGTTAAGTAGGCTTAAACGATTGATTTTTAACTGCTCATCCTCGCTCATTACCATAACGTTATCGAAAAACTCGTCAACTACCTCACGTAAACTGGCAAGCTCTATCAACGCTTGTTGGTAGTCGGCTTTGGCAAGTAGGGGAGCGATAGTTTCAGCCATGGTGGCAATCGCGCTGGCAAGGGCTTGTTCTTCAGTTTCTTTCAACAACGCGTTATCCACTTCAGGTTTCACGAAGTCAGGATTCTTGGCTAAAATATTCGATACCCGCTTGTTGGCGGCGGCCAAAGCTTGCGCCTGTTCTAAAGTTCGGAAGTGACTCACTGCTTTGATGCGTAATTCTATGTCAATTAGCTGGCTCGGTTTGCGCTCTAGTACAGCAGTAATGACGCTGGCATCGATACCTTGTTCTAAATACATAGCTCTTAGGCGAGCATAGATAAATTCAAGTAGTTGAGCATGAACCTTGTTTTGTTGCTCTTGAGATAATTCAAGTGGTAGCAACAATAGCGCGCTATTGATCAAGGTATTTAAGTCTAGCTGGTAGCCTTTGTCTTGAATGATGCGGATGATACCTAAGCTAGCGCGACGCAAAGCAAAGGGGTCTTTATCCCCTTTAGGTAATTGGCCAATGGCAAAAATACCCACTAGGGTATCTAGTTTGTCTGCAATGGCTACCGCTGAAGCGACTTTTGATTCTGGTAGTTTGTCGCCAGAAAAGCGCGGCCAGTATTGTTGGTTCAGGGCATTGGCCACATCTTCAGGTTCACCATCAAATTTAGCGTAGTACATACCCATAACACCTTGAATGTCAGGGAACTCCAGTACCATTTCACTGTTTAAATCGGCTTTAGATAGCAGACCTGCTCGTTGCGCATGCTGGCTGTTGCCGCCGATTTCGCCGGCTATTTGCGCAGCCAGTTCTGAAACACGATTGGCTTTGTCTAATAAGCTACCTAATTTTTGTTGGAATACTACGTTAGCTAGTTTATCTAAGCGACTGTCTAAGCGAGACTTTTTATCTGTTTCAAAGAAGAATTCCGCGTCAGCAAGACGAGGACGAACAACTTTCTCATTGCCTTCAATGACTTGCTTAGGATCTTTGCTGACAATGTTAGATACAAAGATGAAACGAGGTAATAAGTTACCTTCGGTATCTAGAATAGGGAAATACTTCTGGTTGTCCTTCATGGTGTAAATAAGCGCTTCTGCTGGCACAGCAAGGAATTTGTCTTCGAAGCTACCTACCATGGCCACTGGCCACTCTACCAATGAACAGACTTCTTCCAACAGTGCATCGTCCATTTCTACCATGCCACCTTCGCGAGCCGCTTCAGCTTCGATTTGTTCGCGAATAATGGTTTTACGTTGTTGGTAATTGACAATTACTTTGCCGCGACGATCAAGTTGTTGCACGTAGTCGTTGGCGTGGCTCAGTTCAAATTCGGCTTCACCCATGAAACGGTGGCCGCGTACGGTACGCGCTGACTCAATACCTAGAATGTTACCTTGTACTAACTTCTCACCAAATAACATGGTGACGGTGTGAACTGGGCGAATGAATTGAGTCGAGCTGGCACCCCAACGCATAGGCTTAGGAATGGGCAACTTGGCTAGGCCATCGGCGATGATGTCAGGAATTAACTGGTAAATGCTTTGACCTGCAATCTCTGCCTTATGCAGCAACCATTCACCTTTGTCGGTGCTAATTCGCTCAGCTTGCTCAACGCTAATACCGTTGGAGCGAGCCCAACCTTCTGCGGCCTTGGTGGCTTTACCATCGGCATCGAAAGCGGCACTCACCGCTGGCCCTCGTTTTTCGACTACTTTATCTGGAGTTTTTTCACTCAGTGCGGTAATCAATAGTGCTAAACGACGAGGGGCTGCAAACCATTCAATTTTTTCAAATTGGAAGTCAGCTTTTTCTAGCCCTTGTTGTACGTTGCTTTGGAACGATTCAGCTAGACCTCTAAGGGCTTTCGGTGGCAACTCTTCGGTGCCGATTTCTACTAATAGGTTGTCGTAACTCATGCTGCCTCCGTTACTTGTTGTCTTTGCATAATGGGAAACCGAGCTCTTCTCGAGCATGGTAATAAGCTTCTGCTACCGCCTTGGATAAGGTTCTTACCCGCAGGATGAAGCGTTGCCGTTCGGTTACCGAAATTGCATGACGGGCGTCAAGTAAGTTAAAGGCATGTGAGGCTTTCATTACTTGTTCATAAGCAGGTAGTGGAAGTCCTGCTTCAATCAATTTTTGGCTATCTTTTTCACACTGATCAAACTGGGCAAATAGCGCCGTGGTATCAGCATGTTCGAAGTTGTAAGTAGATTGCTCAACTTCGTTTTGATGGAATACATCACCGTAAGTGACTTTACCCATTGGTCCATCGGTCCAGACTAAGTCGTAGATGCTATCTACACCCTGAATGTACATGGCTAAGCGTTCTAAACCATAAGTGATTTCACCGGTTACCGGAGAGCATTCTAAGCCACCCACCTGTTGGAAATAGGTAAATTGGGTGATTTCCATGCCGTTTAGCCAGATTTCCCAACCTAGACCCCAGGCACCCAAGGTTGGGGATTCCCAGTTGTCTTCAACGAATCGAATATCATGAACTTCAGGATTAATACCTAATTCAACTAAGGAGCCTAAATACAGCTCTTGAATATTATCCGGTGACGGTTTCATTACCACTTGAAACTGGTAGTAATGCTGAAGGCGGTTAGGGTTTTCACCGTAGCGTCCATCGGTGGGGCGGCGACATGGTTGTACATACGCACTAGACATCGGCTCAGGACCGATAGAGCGCAAGAATGTTTGTGGGTGGAAGGTGCCAGCACCCACTTCCATATCTAAAGGTTGAACAATAACGCAGCCTTGGCGAGCCCAGTAGTCCTGTAGGGCTAAAATCAGACCCTGAAAGGTTTTTATATCGTATTTATGCATGATTTAGTGTCGCGCGTATGAAAAATAATCGGTTTTATAACTGACGGAGTATACCTTAGCAAGCAAGTAGACCCTAGTGCTGTTGTGAAGCGAATTGCTGAATAATTAGACTTTTTTTAAAAAAAAGCCCTAACTGCCTTTCTTGATCAAATATTGATAGGGCGCTTGGTCAGTTTTTTTGGCCAGTAAAGTGTGATCCATAAATTCACAAAAGCTGACCATGTCGCGAGTGGTTGAAGGGTCATCTGCTTCCACTAATAGGGTTTCACCTTGGTTTATGTTGCGAATCGCTTTTCGCACCATCATCACCGGTTCTGGGCAACGTAAACCCAAGGCGTCTAATTGATGATCGGCTTGGCTCAAGTCTATTTTTTTACTCATTGAACAAGGTTCTCTCATTGCTACTATAACAGCACCGGCATCAGTGAATATCATGGCTGTGCAAAATGTTAACGCCAGTAGTTGCCACAGATTATCATAATCCATTAGCAAATTAAAAAGGGGCCGTAGCCCCTTTAAAATAATGATTAGCGGATCCGTTGTTCGTTATTCGGGTCGAAAAATACCGCGTTTGACAGGTCAAACATTAGCTCTAAGTTTTCTCCCATTTTGGCTGGCTTGTCAGGGTCTAAGCGGCAACTAATTTCTTTTTCGTTTAGGCTTACTAACGCGATGGTATCTGGTCCGGTTGGCTCCAATACGCCAAGTTTCAAATTCAGCGAGGTTACTAAGGGTTTACCTTGTTTAGTTGGATTAACGTGGGTGATCTGCTCGGGGCGAATTCCCACCACCACTGATTTACCCACATAGTTACTTAGCTGCTCTGGTAATGGAATATGATGAGTATTTTTTTGGTCGCAAACTAAGGTTCCCACTAAACCTTGCTCTGCTTGCTCTATTCGACAATGTAAAAAATTCATCGCTGGCGAACCCATAAAACCGGCTACAAACATATCCGCAGGGTTGTTGTAGATCTCTGCAGGTGAGCCTAGTTGTAATAACTTACCATCTTTCATCACTGCAATACGGTCGGCTAAAGTCATTGCTTCAATTTGATCGTGGGTTACATAAACGATGGTGGTACCTAAACGTTGATGGAGCTTTTTGATTTCATGACGCATTTCAACCCTGAGTTTGGCGTCTAAGTTACTTAAAGGCTCATCAAACAGGTAAATTTTGGGTTGGCGAGCCAGTGCTCGGCCCATGGATACGCGCTGCTGCTGTCCCCCAGATAGTTGCGAGGGTTTTCTATCGAGTAAGTGTTCAATTTGTAAAAGTTGAGCCACTCGGGTGACTTCTTTATCGCGGGCTGTTTTTTCCATTTTTTGAATTTTTAAGGCAAATTCAATATTGCCGCGTACCGTCATGTTGGGATAGAGGGCATAAGATTGAAACACCATAGCGATGTCTCTGTCTTTGGGTTCCACAGCATTAACCACGTTACCGTCGATGCAAATATCGCCACTAGTGATGCTTTCTAAACCGGCAATCATGTTCATTAGCGTGGATTTCCCACAGCCAGAAGGGCCTACTAGAATTAGAAATTCACCGGAATCAATCGAGATATTAATATCTTCTAGAATATTAGGGCCATTTTTAGCATAGCGCTTGTGTAATTGTTTAATATCTAAGGTCGCCATTAATTTATCCTTTTACTGAGCCAGCAGTTAAGCCGCGCACAAAATATTTTCCAGCTACAACGTAAACAAACAGAGTGGGAAGGGCGGCGATAATCGCGGCGGCCATATCTACGTTGTATTCTTTAACACCGGTACTGGTGTTAACTAAGTTGTTAAGTGCCACGGTGATTGGCTGCGAGTCTGACCCCGAATACACCACGCCAAATAGGAAGTCATTCCAAATTTGGGTGAACTGCCAAATGATGCAAACCATAATGATAGGTTTCGAAATAGGCAGCATGATTTTAAAGAAGATGGTAAAGAAGCCTGCGCCATCCAGTTTGGCCGCTTTAACCAATTCGCTGGGTACTGAAACGTAGAAGTTACGGAAAAATAAAGTAGTAAATACTAAGCCGTAAACCACGTGCACAAATACTAAGCCGGTGGTGGTATTGGCTAAACCAAACTTACCCAAAGTGGCGGCCATTGGCAGCAAAATCACCTGAAAGGGAATAAAGCAACCAAATAACATCAAGGCAAAAAACAAGTTTGAGCCTTTAAAGCGCCAGTGAGCAATCACGTAGCCGTTGAGGGCGCCAATTAAGGTGGAAATGAACACCGCTGGCACTGCCATTTTAAACGAATTCCAGAAGTAACCTTTAACTCCCTCACAGGTCACCCCGGTACAAGCGCTTCCCCAAGCCTTAGCCCAAGCTTCTACCACCCATACATCGGGTAACGACAGTAGGTTGCCGCTACGAATATCCGGTAAGGTTTTAAAGGAGGTCAGTAACATAACCATCAAAGGCATCAAATAAACGACACAAAAAAACAGTAAAATCAAATAGATGAATAAACGTCCCGGTGTGAATTTGGTCATGTTATTGCTCCCGGTTACGTAGTTCTGAGTACAAATAAGGTACGAGGATGGCTAATACACCAGCCAACATCATCATTGCACTGGCCGCCCCTAAGCCCATTTGGCCGCGGGTGAAGGCATGGGTATACATGAATAGAGCTGGGAGATCGGATGAATAACCTGGTCCTCCCGAGGTTAAAGCGGTGACTAAGTCAAAGCTCTTAATTGCAATGTGTGAAGTAATAATCACGGCGCTAAAGAACACTGGCCGCAAACAGGGTAGAATGATTTTCCAGTAAATTGTGGGCATGCTGGCACCGTCAATTTGTGCCGCTTTAACAATGCTGGAATCAATGCCGCGTAAGCCGGCTAAAAACATCGCCATAACAAAGCCTGAAGATTGCCAGACTGCGGCAATAACTAAGGTATACACCGACATTTCGTTGCTTACTATCCAGTCAAATTCGAAGCTCGTCCAGCCCCAGTCATGCACCATCTTTTCCAAGCCCAACCCGGGATTTAATATCCATTTCCAAGCGGTGCCGGTAACGATGAATGACAATGCCATGGGGTAAAGGTAAATGGTACGAATAGCCCCTTCTTGGCGAATGTTTTGGTCTAAGAATATAGCCAGTAGTGTGCCTAGAATAATCGAAATAACGATGAATAAAACACCAAAAACTAAAAGGTTAATACAAGAGGTTAACCAGCGGTCATTGTCCATTAGCTTTTGATATTGCAATAGGCCCGCCCACTTAAAGTTGGGGAGAAAACGCGAATGGGTTAATGAGAGGTAGCCAGTCCAAGCGACATAACCATAAATACACACCGTCACGAGGAAAATAGAAGGCGACAAGATGAGCTTAGGTAGCCATTTTTGCAGAATATTAAACATAGTACAGCCTCGTTCGAACTTCCGGTTCAAACTATTAGATCATCGCAATAACAAGCTCCGGCGTCACGCCGGAGCTAGGGGCTTATTTAGCGGCTCTTACTACGCGCGCTAATTTTTTAACGGCTTCTTTAGGTTCACCGTTGGGATCGTTGAAGAAGTTGGTTACCACGTCATAAATGGCACCTTGAACATAACCGGTAGTGGCTAGGCCGTGGGCCATACTGGGCACCAAGTCACCTGACTTATTACTGGCCTTAAAGGTGGCCATTGAGTCTAGCGCACAACTATCAAACTTGCTCATATCCATGTCGGTACGCACTGGAATAGAACCCTTGTTTAAGTTGAATACTTCTTGGAACTCAGGGGTGAGGATGGTTTTAGCCAAGGCTTTTTGGGCTTTCACATTATCCGGGTTGTTCAGTTGGAACATTGCGAAGCTGTCAATATTAAAGGTAAACTGGCCATCGGTTCCGGGAGCGGGTAAACAAACAAAGTCTTTACCTGGCTCTTTACCGGCGGCGATAAATTCACCTTTAGCCCAGTCGCCCATAATTTGCATTGCGGCTTGACCGTTGATCACCATGCCGGTGGCAATATTCCAATCACGACCCGGTGAGTCACTATCGATGTAGTTACGCATTTTTTGGAAAACGCTGAATACTTCAACCATCTTGTCGCTGCTTAGTACTGCATCATCGTGTTCGACAAAGGCTTTGTTGTAGTCTTCAGAGCCGAGAACATCCAAGGCTACCGCTTCAAAAACGGTGGCGTCTTGCCAGGCTTGACCGCCATGAGCCAGCGGGATAATGCCAGCCGCTTTTAGCTTGTCTGCTGCAACAAAAAACTCATCCATTGTAGTGGGTAGCTTAGCTCCGGCTTTTTCAAATACCGCAGGGTTGGCCCATAGCCAGTTTACTCGGTGAACGTTAACCGGCACGGCAACATAATCGCCGTTATACTTCATCACTTTGGTGACTACGGCGGGAACCGCTTGGTCCCATTTTTCTGCTGCTGCTACATCATTAAGATTGGTTAAAAAGCCGAGATCGGCCCATTCTTGAATATCATGCCCTTTAATTTGGGCTGCTGCGGGGGGGTTGCCAGAGATAGCGCGGGTTTTAAGCACTGTCATAGCACTTTCACCACCGCCGCCTGCTACGGCAAAATCCTTCCAAGTGTGGCCTTGGGTTTCTAACATTTCTTTTAGTACGCCGACCGATTTTGCTTCGCCGCCTGAAGTCCACCAATGGAGAACTTCAACTTCGCCTGCGTGAGCAAGATTGATCGCGCTAGTAAGTGCCAGGGTAGAGGCAAGAGTGACAAATTTACGCATATTATTAATGCCTTTGTTATTGTTTTGTAAATTCCATTCCTTATTTTACCAATCGATTTGCCGTTGATTGGCTAATTATTAGACTATATGAAACAGGGTGGTAACAATGTAACTGATTGTAACATTGCT
>QGCX01000205.1_pt1 | contig 12987 bp, 13 predicted proteins | sample 4708031 | NCBI WGS metagenome assembly QGCX01 (sample SAMN08941163, study PRJNA450518) | Sediment metagenome, whole genome shotgun sequencing project. | reverse complement strand
GATCTAGACTTGGGTGTTCTGCCATGGTCGAGTAACCTTTTGGTGGATAATTGCTATATATCTTGGTTTTTTGGAATATATTAGCGCAATTATTCAGAATTAGTCGAACAACGCAAGGACATTGCTGTCTAAGCTCGTTAGACTATGTTTATTCCTTGGTTAACGTAGTTTGAAAGGTTTTACCAAAGCCTTGTTATTGAGAGATGCGCGACACGCGAATTGATCCTAACTGCCCAAACCCACTTACAAAGTGCCGAATAGGACCGAATCACGGGACATTGAAAAACAGAATTATACGAAGGTACCTATACGGGTGCCTTCATTTGTCTAAACGAGAAAATTCATCAAGGTGAACTATGGCAACTTCAGAGCAAAAATCCGTTGCAAAACAGATGGCCGAAGCAGGCTCTTTTGACTATCGCAAATATAAGTCATACCCAACTCTGTCTTTAAAAGATCGAACCTGGCCAGATAAAACACTGACTAAGGCACCTATCTTTTGCAGTGTTGACCTGCGCGATGGTAATCAGGCTTTAGTTAAGCCGATGACGGTTGCTCAAAAAGTTCGCATGTTTGAATTGCTCGTTAAATTAGGTTTTAAGCAAATTGAAATAGGTTTTCCGTCTGCCGCTCAACCAGAGTTCGACTTCGCGCGGAAGCTAATCGAAGATGGCATGATTCCTGATGACGTCACCATTCAGGTACTTGTCCAAGCGCGAGAACATTTGATTGACCGTACCTTTGAGGCATTAAAAGGGGTTAAGCGTGCGATTGTGCATGTCTACAATTCCACCTCGACTGTACAGCGCCAACAAACCTTTGGCATGAGTAAAGATGAAATTGCCGCGATTGCTGTACAGGGCGCAAAATGGGTGCAGGAATATGCAGCGAAAAACCCTGAGACACAGTGGTCTTTCCAGTACTCCCCTGAAAGCTTTACCGGCACCGAACTGGATTATGCAATTGATGTGTGTAATCAGGTAATTGACGTTTGGAATCCGCAAACAGGCCAAGTAGTCATTGTTAACTTGCCGGCAACGGTTGAGATGTCGACCCCGAATGTATTTGCCGATCAAATCGAATATATGTGCCGCCACTTAAGCCAACGTGAGCATGTCATTGTCAGTTTGCATACTCATAATGATCGAGGTTGTGGTGTGGCAGCAACAGAGTTGGGGTTAATGGCGGGAGCTGACCGTGTAGAAGGCGCATTGTTGGGTAATGGTGAGCGTACCGGCAATATGGATTTAGTCACCTTGGCGATGAACCTATATTCACAGGGCATTGATCCGACGTTAGATTTCAGTGATGTTCAGGAAATGTTAGACGTCTGCCATGAATGCACAGATTTACCGGTTCATCCACGTCACCCTTGGGTTGGTGAATTGGTGTATACCGCGTTCTCTGGCTCGCATCAGGATGCGATTCGCAAGTCGTTGCAATACCATGAAGAGCAAAACTTACCGCATTGGGAAGTGGCTTATTTACCGATTAATCCAGCTGATTTGGGGCGAGACTACGAGGCCGTTGTGCGCATTAATAGCCAGTCCGGTAAGGGTGGTGTCGCGCATGTACTTGAACGTGACTATGGTATTGAGTTGCCGAAATGGATGCATGGTCATGTCAGCAAAGTTGTTCAAAAAGCGGCAGAAGTGGCCGGCTCAGAAATCAAAAGTGCGCAAATTAAAGCGATTTTTGATGAGCATTTCTGTGCAGTTCCTGAAGGCTGGCAGTTGCGCGGTTATGATTTAAGTTCATCGGATAAAACCACTGAAGCTAAATTTAATATCAAAGCTGCTGAACCTATTACATTGATAGGCCGTGGCCAAGGTGCACTAGAAGCGTTAGCCGATGGTATTGGCAAACATTACGGTGTGACCATTAAGGTAACTCAGTTTGATGAGCATGCCTTAACGCAAGGCACCGATTCAGAAGCCATTGCCAGTGTCAGTATTAACGTTGGTGATTTGGAATCTGTTGCTTGTTCAATAAATGAAGACACGACTACCGCGAACTTACAGGCATTGTTGTCTGCTGTGGGTCGTGTCAGCGACAAGTTAGTTAAATAACTAACGTCGTTAATATTGAAGTCCGTTTTCTGAGTTTACTCAGTTAACGGGCAAAAGTTATTTTTCTATTCACGAATATCTTGTTCCGCGGTTGGTGTCGTTTCCAAAGATACTCATACCAACCTGCCATTGGTATTCTCTTTTATCAATCCAGTTGAAAAAATACCGCCACCCTAGCTTCTTAATTCTGTTGAAATATCACTTCTAAATTTAGGCTGCAGTAGGCATTTCTTTTAACGCAATTAACTAATCAAATATTGATCTATTATGATTGCCGTTATGATTTTTTATGATTATAAATATAAAAGTAGTCAAAACATTTTAATTTCTGAAAAGTATAAGCAATTAAGAGACTTAGTAAATATCTATTTGGCTACTTATTCGCCTCGATATTCTTATCGATTTGGAGCGGTATTCGATGAGAAATAAAATCATCAGTGGGTCTAATGCAATGCGATTTGGTGTCGCAGTGAAATTAGCCGTTGGATTCGCGATTATTCTAACTCTATTGGTTTTTATGGCTGTTCAGTCGGTTGGGAAATTTAATTCAGCCTCAAAAACGGTAGATGAACTGGTTTCGATAAGCAGCGGTGTTTTACAAGAATCAAACACCATTCAGAAAGCTTTGTTATGGGCGATCGCTGACTTCAAACGTATTTCTGAAAAAGACAAACTTGAGGATATCGATGGGATTTTAAAGTAAGGCAATTTGTACAATACGCAGTTTCGTCAAGCATTAGCACAGTTGGAATCTCAAGTAGCGTATAACCACAATAGAGTATGGTATCGCGGCAATTCCACCGGGCACTCGCCAGTCGACTTATGAAAATAAGGAGTATATGGACACTGCGTTATTTGCTGCGACGACACTGGAGCAAATATACAAAGCAATACCAAGTGATTCGACATTGAATGAAAATCCATATACAGGTATTCAATTTGTGACAATTCCAAAGTTTCAAGCATTTGCAGATAAAGTAGCCAAGCAGTTTTCTGCGGTATTAGAGCAGCAAATGACGGTTGCTGCTACTTTAGACCGATCAAATCGCTTAGTCCGAAGGGAAATGGTAAGAGGTGGCTATATAAGTAAATAATCGCAATGCCCTGCTATTACAGCGATATTCGTCGCTGCCATTAATTAATAGATTCACCGAGGATTTGGAATCCTGGGTGAGTCGCTTCTAAATAAAATACTTGCATAGATTTGAAAAGGTCTATTCTTTTTTCTGAATTGTACATAGACTAGGTTTTGGTCGAACATTGTTCTAATGTGTGGGTATGAATACCAAGTTTAATAAATTTTAAATAACCACCCACCTGTTAATAATATCTGCTTTACTGAATTGGGTGTCTTTCTATTGGGGAGGGTTTTTATGTTTGAACGCGTACTTGAATTGTTGAATCTGGGAGAAGTAGTTGACCAAGCAAAATCTGAGGCGATCGTCTCCCTGGCAACGCTTTTGTATCAGGCCGATTCGAAAGTTAAGCTCTCTGAACAGGATTTATTTGCCCAATTTCTAATCGACTTGCCTTGGGATAACCCCTATATCTCTAAAGAGGTCTTTCATCGTCAGGTTATCGCCAGTAGCTTGTCTGCCCTAAAGCATGGCAGTGTTGCTGAGTATTTATCGAGTATTGTACCTGCGCTTAAGTCTGACCCAAAAGTATTGGTGTTGTTACGAGATTTAGCGGTTGCCGATGGCAATGTTTCACCAGAAGAAGCTGATATTCTAAGTATGGTGTCTCGCTTGATGGTTGAATAATTCGATCGAGATATTAAACGCATAGTTTGTATGGTTTAGTTTTGGTCGACGAAATTAAACCAAACTATTGTTTATTACTAGTAAATATATATATGTTATATCCTTATTTTATACGTCACTTTATACGTCACTTTATACGTCACTTTATACGTCATTTTATACGTCATTTTATTCAAATTTATAGTTTAGTTGTTCTTTTTGATAGCTATTTTGGCGAAATTCCTGCTTGTGATCTAAGCTGAAAGTTAGTTGTCATTTTGGAAAGAATAACTATGAAATCGCTTAGAATTTCTCATCTGCTATTGATTTTTGCGGTGTTGCTGGGCGTACTCGTCATACTGCAGAGTTATCTCATGCTCAAGCAAGCCAATAAATTGAGCTCTGACCTAAGTTACACTGCACAAGAGTTAATACCGTCAATTCAAAAAACGGGAGAGCTCAAAACCTTAGTGATTAATGTTCAGCAGTGGTATACCGATATCAGTGCTACGCGCGCTTTAGATGGCTTGGATGATGGCTTTGAGGAAGCGGAAAAATCAGCAAATCAGTTTCGCCAAACATTAAAGGATTTGATAAGAATCAATCCGGATCATAAAGAAATATATCAGAAGTTACTGCCTGTGTTTGAGGAGTATGTCGACGTTGGTCATGAAATGGCTCAGCGATATATTGACGGTGGCCCAGATAAAGGGAATCCCTTTATGGCTGTGTTTGACGCCAGCGCCGTTAAAATCAACGACGCAGTTGATGGCATGTTGATGCAACTTGAAAGGGATATTCACCAGGATTTGGAGAGTGAACTGAAAGAAGTTTCCAACAATCGTTTATTGATCATCATATTTGCCGGTAGCTTTACTGTGCTGTTATTAATTTTACTCACTGCAGGACATTTTAGGATTGTGGTTCCTTCGCGTTATTTAGCGCAAGAGCTAACAATTATTGCTGCTGGCGATTTTTCTCGTACAGTAAAAAGCTCGAATAACGATGAGTTTGGTGAAATTGCCGTGGCCGCTGATAAAATTGTAACGCAATTGGGTAACTCATTAAGAGATATCACCAGCGCAGGCATGCAAGTATCGGCTTATGCGCACGCATTGACTTATGTAATAGAGGAAGTTCACCAAAATGTAGAAAAACAGGCTAAAGGCACCGATATGGTGGTTGTTTCTATGGGCGAACTTGCTCAGTTGGGTCAAACCGTGGTGATTGAATCGGCACAAGCTGCTGAAGTGTCTGCAGAGGTACAGGCCGAAGCGAAAAAAGGTGATGAGTTATTAGAAAACTCACTAAGCGCCAGTATGCAGCTAGCAGAACGGATGAGCCAAGCAAAAGAAACGGTAAATGAATTAGCCCAAAGCAGTAATAAAATTAATGAAATTATGTCAGTTATTCAGGGGATAGCCGAGCAAACTAACCTGCTTGCGCTCAATGCTGCGATTGAAGCGGCCAGGGCTGGAGAGCAAGGGCGTGGCTTTGCCGTGGTTGCAGATGAAGTGCGGACCTTAGCATCGCGTACTCAAGAGTCTGCGATGCAAATTAGTTCGATGATTCAAAATTTACAGACAAAAGCCAATGAAACGGTGCAGTTAATTACAGAAAACCAATCACAAGCGTCGGATAACGCAGAGCTTAGTCAAAAAGCAATAGAAGCATTACGTTACATTTTTGATGCCATTGATAATTTAAATCAGCTCAATGGTAATATTATTCATGCCAGTGAAGCTCAAGCTGAAAAATACCAAGAAGTCGAAGCCGTTATTACGGAAGCGAAGGAAATTACTGACCGATTTAGCTTTAACTCTAAACAGTCTGAACGTTTCGGCAGTGCATTATCAGAACATGCGCGAGCTTTCAGTGAACGAGCAACGAGATTAAATATTTTTTAAACCTACCCGGCAAAGAAGGCGTATACTCAAGTAAAATCTCTATTGAGAATACGTCTTGTTCACAACGCGATACCACAATGAATTAGCAGGTACTTATCAACGGGTGATGCCGACACCTCTAGCTAACCCTTATTGGGTCGGCTGGAACGCTTCGCTTGCCGATCAAATGGGCTTACCGATTGCGCCGGACGCATCTTTACTCAATGTGATGGCAGGTAAAGGACTGTTTGAAGGCCATGAACCAATCGCACAAAAATATGCCGGTCATCAGTTTGGCGCTTGGAATCCAGATTTAGGGGACGGCCGCGGCTTGTTGCTTGGTGAATGGGTTGGTTCGGATGAGCAAATTTGGGAAATGCATCTGAAGGGTGCAGGTGCGACGCCCTTTAGTCGCTTCGGTGATGGTCGAGCGGTGTTGCGTTCTTCTATTCGTGAATTTTTAGGTAGTGAAGCCTTGCACGGGTTAGGCATTCCAACTACCCGGGCACTAGCGCTTATTGGCTCATCAGAGCCGGTGCGGCGAGAAACAATTGAGACTGCAGCAACCTTATTAAGAGTTGCGAAATCTCATATTCGCTTTGGGCATTTTGAATGGTTCGCCTTTTCTCGCCAGCCTGAAAAACTCAGTCAGCTAATCGCGTATACCATAAGGCATCATTTTCCTGATGTTGTTCAACAAGACGCGCCAATATTAGGGCTCTTTTCAGCGGTAAAAGATGCCACAGCAAAAATGATTGCCTATTGGATGGCCTACGGTTTTTGCCATGGCGTTATGAATACCGACAATATGAGTATCTTAGGCGATACCTTTGATTATGGACCGTTTGCTTTTTTAGATCGAACTGAGCTCAGTGCGGTCTTTAATCATACCGATCAAGGCGGTCGTTATGCCTTTAATCAGCAACCGGCAGTCGCATTTTGGAATTTACAACAGCTAGCTCAAGCGCTGGCAACAATTGAAAAACCACACCTTCTAATTGACTCGTTGGCAAGCTTTAATGATCAATATAAACACTTCTATTATCAGTTAATGAACAAAAGACTGGGTGGTGCACAGGCGGCACCTATTGACCAAAAATTAATTGATGAATGGCTTGCTATTCTTGAAATGGAAGGCAAAGATTTTCATATTGAATTTCGAAAACTTGCAGAGCTTCCGGTACAACAGTGGTTTAAAAATGGTGATAACTTTATTGATCGGCAGCGATATTTAGCGTGGTGCTCGGCAATCTGCACGCAAGTGATCAGTGACGACTCGATCCGCCAACAGCAGATGTTAGCTTCCAATCCGGTGACGGTCGCCCGCAGTCATCATCTGCAAACCGTTATCGATGCCGCTCAACTAGGCAACATGAAACCGTTTGAGTCTTTTTTTGCAGCACTGCAATCACCTTTCGAAATTCGTGACGAGTGGCAAGTCTGGCAAAACCCGCCAAAAGATAATGAAATGATAGGTGAATTGAGCTGTAGCAGTTAATTTCATCTAAATTTTCAAATCCAGTCATTAAACTGTCATTTATAATTCATCTGTTCGTCATTTTGACCCGTCAAAGTGTGTCTCCGTTATTTCAACACACACGAAGGGCTTCTAAATGTTACGTAAAACGATTTCTTTGGCAATTGCACTGACGACTGCAACTGCTGTGCTTGCTGAAACGCAAGTACCTACTCAAAACCAGTGGTACATCGATGCTCAAACCCAGCTTGAACAAAAATTAGATGTTAAACCAATCAAAAAGAAAGCTAAGAATGTCATCCTATTGATTGCCGACGGTAATGGTGTTGGCACTAATACCGCGACCCGTATTTGGATGGGTCAGCAAGAAGGCTTATACGGTGAAGAGTATGTTTTACCCCAGGAGCATATGCCAAATATTGCCCTTGCAAAAACCTATAATACCAATGCTCAAACACCCGATTCAGCCGGTACTGGTACCGCGATGCAAACGGGCATTAAAACTAAAGCCGGTGTCTTAGGGGTTGATGAAAGCCTTACGCGTGGTGATTGCCAGCACACTGCAAATGCTGCCGTTGCGAGTATCGGTGATTTCTTAGCAACACAAGGCAAGAGCGTAGGCTATGTTTCTACTGCACGTATAACGCATGCGACACCAGCTTCTGGTTATGCTAAATCCGCTGACCGTAACTATGAAGATGACTCTGCTTTACCGGAAGGATGCACCTACCCTGATATCGCAGCTCAGTTAATTACCAAGATGGAATCTGGTGAAGTAGACCTTGCTTTTGGTGGCGGTCGTCGTCATTTCTTGCCAAAAGGTCTTAAAGATGAAGAAGGTAAAGGCGGTAAGCGTACTGACCGTCGTAATCTAATTGCCGAAGCACAAAGTGATGGTATTCAATACGTTTGGGATCAGAATTCATTTGAAAATTTAGATCTTTCGGGCGACAAGCCAATCTTAGGTTTGTTTGAATCTTCTCATATGAAGTATGAGTATGATCGTACGAATGAGCCTAGCTTAAAAGAAATGACAACAGCTGCGATTACCGCGTTATCAAACAATAAAGATGGTTACTATTTGATGGTAGAAGCGGGTCGAGTTGACCATGCAAACCATGACGGTAATTTGCATCGAGCAGTAACCGATGGCGTTGCATTTGCAGAAACCGTTAAAGCGGTAATGGAAATGACTGATCCTAAAGAAACATTAATCATAGTCACGGCGGATCACGAACATGCCCTTACATTTAATGGCTATTGTGGTCGCGGTACCCCAATTACGGGTCTATGTTATGGCATCGATAATGCGGGTACGGCACATACCGATAAGCTTGAAGTTGCTTTAGATAAAAAGCCATATACCGCAGTCGTGTTTGGTAACGGCCCAGGAGCTTTTGAGGGTGAGCGTCCAACTGTAACTCAGGACGAAGCAACAGACCCTGATTACATTCAACAGGCACTCCTGCCGATGAGTTCAGAAAGCCATACCATGGAAGATGTCGCCGTTTATGCAAGTGGTCCATATTCATATTTGATCAATGGCAGCATTGAGCAAAACTTCGTTTATCATGTTATGAAATATGCGACGACTAAAAAGCTAGACTAATCTAAAGCGTTTTAGATATCCCTTACTGCATTGCAGTAAGGGATTTATATATTTATCTATCAGTTAAAAATACTTGGACATTGAGATGAAAAAAATTATTGCAACGACTGTCCTATTGTTACTTTCAATTACTGTCTTTGCAAAAGAGGATGTCATAAAAGTTAGAGATCTATATAACAAGGATTTAACTTATTCTCAGTTTGCCATAGAGCATGTTGGTAAGGAAATTTCAATATATGGTTTTATGGCGCCGCCATTAAAAGCAGAATCTATATTTTTCGTATTAACTAAAAGACCTTTAGCCGTCTGTCCTTTTTGTGAATCTGATGCAGATTGGCCTTCCGATATTGTTGCAATTTATGCGAAGAAAAATATCGAAGTACTTCCTTATAACGTACCAATCATTGTCACAGGGAAACTGCAAATAGGATCTTACACAGATCAAGAACTGGGCTTTGTTAGTCAGATTCGTCTCGTTGATTCAAGTTTCAAGCGAAAGTAACCATGAGTTTATTGGTAAAAGATTTAACTTATTATGCATCAGATCGATGCCTATTAAATATACCTGAAGTTATCTTTCCAAAAGGAAAAATAACGGTCGTTAAAGGTCCGTCAGGTGCTGGTAAAACTACCTTACTGTATGCCTTATCAGGTATTGATGAGGCTAAGTGTAAGATGGAACTATATGAGCAAGTCGTTACTCTAAAAACCGCTAAACTTAAGGATAAATTTCGCCGTGAAAATATAGGTTTTATTTTCCAAAATATTCACCTATTAAATGGCTTAAGTTGTATAAATAATGTTTGTTTACCGTTCAGTTTTTCACAGACGTCCGTTACTCAGACACAAAAAGAATTTGCCGCTCAACTGCTTAAAACAATGGGCATAGAACATATCAATTCTTCAATTGCGCACCTATCACGTGGTGAAAGACAAAGAGTTGCGATTGCCCGTGCGCTGGTGACGAGTCCAAAAATTATCCTAGCCGATGAGCCGACTGCCAGTTTGGATGCTGAAAACAGTCTTATGGTTATTGAGCAATTAAAGAAAATGGCAGAACAGGGTAAAATTGTCATTGTCACCAGCCATGATCCAATGCTGCATGATATAGCTGATAACTGTCTTTTGATTGAAGGTGGTGAGTTAAAATGAATCCACTGTATGCTGTACACGTCATTTTGAATGCACTTGGGCGCCAACGTTGGTTTTTTGTGGTGATTATCAGCTTGGCCATCGCTGCAGGTGTTTCGATGCTATCGATAGAACACGGGGTCCGAAAAGGCAGCGCGAAAGTCTCTAACATGTTTGATCTAATCGTCACGGCTCCAGGCAGCAAAATCGACAGTGTTTTAAATCTGGTTTATTTACAGAATGAAGTTCTTGAGCCACTGACGTTTGCTGATTGGTTCCCAATAATGACAGAGAAAAATGTGCAGTGGAGTAGTCCGATAGTTAAAGGTGATTTTATTCAGGGCTATCCAATAATTGGTGTGAAAGTTGAATTGATCAAAGCAATTTATGGTCAAGATATTGAGTTTGAGTCGGTTTATTCTGCAGTTGTGGGTTCAGCAACACCTTTTTCTAAATCACAACAACTGCTATCGCAACATGGGCTGCATTTAGATGAAGATGACGATGCCCATCATAGCCAAAAAATTTCTGTGCAGGCGGTGTTACCTAAAAGTAATTCTCCTTGGGATAAAGCTATTTTAGTCCCTGTAGAACAACTTTGGGCGGTTCATGGTCTTGCCTGGCATACCTCTGATGAGCCGGTTATTTCATTAGCTGGTAATATTGAAAGCGATGATGCGCATGAACAGCGAAAGTTACTTTCGTCAAATGAATGGCTAGACCTTAGTCGTGCCCCTGCCGTGATTGCCGTGATTGTCAAACCAAGCAAGCTTGCCGCTGCCTATTCGCTACGTACAGCTTATTCAACAAACAAGACCATGGCCTTCTTCCCTGCTGAGGTTTTAGTGCGGTTATATTCATTGTTAGGCAATGCACGCGATATGCTGAAAAGCCTAACGGCTATCAGTGAAGTGTTAGTCATGTTAAGTGTACTGGCCGGCCTTACCACTTGGATGCAATTGTTGACACCTCAGTTTGCGCTTATTCGGGCTCTGGGCGCGACTCGATTGTACTTAATGTGTGCAATATGGCTGGCGCTAATGTGGATTATGCTTCAGGCGTGCATCGGCGGATTACTGTTAGGTCTCTTGGCCGCCTATCCGATTGCGAACTTGCTACAAAATACACTTAATATACCGGTTGTAATTACTTTGACCTGGACTGAAGTATGGTTTGCCCTCGGGCTTCTTTTGGCAAGTTCTCTGCTGGCATGTTGGCCCGCATATTTGATATATAAAAAACCGTTGTCACACGCCATTCGGGTGCTATAAGGCTATATTCTTTTAGTGACTCATTGAAAAAAATATTTTCACTGTAGTTATTTCATATAGCTTTTTAAAACAGATATAACCTGCTCTAAATCTTCGCTCCTCTGTTTAGGGTTAATATCATCTGCGCCTAAGTGCTCACGTATATGTCCTTCCAGAACTTCACTCATTAGGCCATTGACGGCGCCTCGAATAGCCGCAATCTGTTGTAAAACAGCAGAACAGTCGGATTCTTCTTCCAATGCCTTTTCTAAAGCTTTCGATTGACCTTGGATCCGTCGTACGCGAGTAAGCAGCTTCTTTTTTGATTTTATTGTATGCGGCATTATCCCTCCTAGAATATTAAAGTATACTGGGGTATAGTATATTAAAGCCGTACGGAATGAAACGTTAAGATGCCTACTAAACCAATGACCAACGCATTAAAACACATCCATCAGTTCGATGAAGGCAATCCACTAGCCGAACGAAACACCAAATTGGCCCTCAGCTTAACGATTATGATGATGGTGCTAGAAATCATTGGCGGCTGGTACTACAACTCAATGGCATTATTAGCCGATGGTTGGCATATGAGTTCTCATGCACTTGCGTTAGGCTTATCGGTATTGGCTTATGCAGCCGCGCGTAGGTTTACAGGAGATATTAGGTTTTCTTTTGGTACTTGGAAAATAGAAATTTTAGGCGGTTATACCAGTGCGATTTTTTTAGTTGCGGTCGCTGCGCTGATGTTGTTTCAGTCAATTGAGCGTTTAATTTCTCCTTCTCCAATTCATTATACTCAAGCGATTATGTTATCCGTTGTAGGCTTAACAATTAATTTAGTTTGTGCATGGTTATTAAAAGATGACCATCATCACCACGATCACCACGATCACCACGATCACCACGATCACCACGATCACCACGATCACCACGATCACCACGATCACCACGATCACCACGATTTGAATTTACGTGCGGCCTATATCCATGTACTTACCGATGCGGCAACTTCGGTATTAGCGATCATTGCATTAACTGGAGGTATGCTCTGGGGGGCTGCTTGGTTAGACCCAGTTATGGGTATTGTAGGCGCGATGGTTGTAACGGTATGGGCCTACGGGTTGCTAAGAGATACCAGTAAAGTACTTTTAGATGCAGAGATGGATCGGCCAATTACCCAAAAAGTCCACCACGCGTTAGAGCATTGTGAGTTGGAATATCAGTTGACCGATCTCCATCTATGGCGTGTTGGGCAAAGCAAATACGCTTGTATTGTTGCAATGACGACCGCTGAATATATTTCAGCAGACGTCATTAAAGGTTACCTGATGAATTTTCCGGAGTTAGCCCATGTTACCGTTGAAGTGAACGTAACAGGGCAAAGTTAATTTCCCCCGTGGGTAACTGAGAACTGATTTAGATTGTCATTAACGATACCGACAGTATCTTCCATTTGGCGTGCGGCTTCCAAGCCTTGTAAGGCAATGGCATCCGTTTGTTCCGATAAGTAAACCAGTTCGTTCATCTTATTATTGACCTGGCTAACGGTTATTTGCTGACTGTTAGCTGCGGTTCTGATTTCATTACTTTGGGAACTTAAGTTTTCAAACTGCTGGGTAAGTTTAGCCATCTGATCACCGGTTTCTTGAGCTTGTAAAACGGCTTGATGCGCTGCCGATTCGCCGCGCTGCATCAATTCCCAAGACTCTTTGGTACTTGATTGAATTTGCTCAATGATCGATTGTATTTCGGCCGTTGAGCTGGTGGTTCGGCTAGCTAATTGACGGACCTCATCGGCGATAACAGCAAAACCTCTACCT
>QGCX01000204.1_pt1 | contig 13122 bp, 13 predicted proteins | sample 4708031 | NCBI WGS metagenome assembly QGCX01 (sample SAMN08941163, study PRJNA450518) | Sediment metagenome, whole genome shotgun sequencing project. | reverse complement strand
TAGTACCGTTTTGTCACAGCATTCTTACACTGAATCAAAATCCCGTTCCTTCTGTCAAGGAGCCATTGCCATGCTACCGTTAAGTGTGGCTGTTTTGCCCTGGGGGTTACTCGCAGGCTCATTCGGTATTGATGCCGGGTTGAATCCGTTTGAAAGCCAGGCGCTATCTGCAATTTTATTTGCAGGTTCAGCGCAACTTGTCGCAACCGGTATGTTCAAAGCAGGCGCAGGTCTGATGACTATGTTGCTCACCACACTGTTTATTACCTCACGTCATTTTCTCTACAGTGTGTCGATGCGTAGTAAAATCAGTCCACTACCAACTGGTTGGCGACTCATCCTCGGCTTTTTGTTAACCGATGAGTTATTCGCGTTATGCGGCCAACAGAAAGAGCAACAGTTCAACCGATGGTACGCGCTCGGAGCTGGATTGAGTTTCTATCTGATTTGGAACTTCGCGACACTAGTTGGCATCGTTGCTGGTAAACACATCCCTTCACTAAACGAGCTAGGACTGGAATTTGCTGTCGCGGCGACATTTATTGCCATCGTGGTGCCGAACATCAAGAGTTTGCCAATGGTTGTATCTGTCTTGGTAGCAATATTACTTTCCGTTAGCTTAACAGTGATCAATTTAGATGGCGGCCTTATGATCGCTAGTGTTGGTGCGATGCTTGCGGGTTATGCTACCGAACACTTGCAAGGAGAGCAGTCATGATTATGTTATCAATATTCGCCATGACAGCGTTAGTTTTCATGAGCCGTTATTTATTTCTAGAACCCAAGTTACCGCTGCGTCTAAGCGCCAACCTACAACGTTTCCTGAGTTATTCTAGTCCAGCAGTGCTTACCGCAATCTGGGCACCTATTGTCTTTACCCATGAAAAATCGTTGTGGTTCGATAGCATTAACCCTTACATTTGGGCATCCTTACTCGCAGGAATTCTGGCATGGAAAACTAAGAATGTATTGCTTACAACAGTGGCTAGTATGGCGGTATTTTTATTGCTAAATCTGGTGTTATTTAGAGCTTAACATCATAAGTCTGTATAAATTTAGTCATCATCTATACAGACTTTCTATGTACGAGCTAGTTCTTTTAACCGTTTTGCAAATGCTTCACATCCATTCACTGATAGTTGCATCAACCCCCATCCTCTATTGATTAATTTCTTACCTCTGATGTTAGCCTCGTTCATTTAGACACAAGTATTACGAAAAATAAGTCAAATGACGCTTAGGTGTCGTTGTGTATTGATTCTGTCGAAACAAGATTTGGGGCATTTTCGTGTTTCATGCCCGTCAGTACACCTCTGGACAGGAATCATTCATGGTTCATGTTGAACAGAATTGATTTAAGATGAGAAAATCTATTGAAAGCATCGATATTAATGGCCAGACTAATTAATCCATTATTGTATGGCTATAAGGTAAATTCTCTATGTTAACAGTTCCATTACCATTTGTTGCCACTGTTCTTCTGCTGCTTATGGTCGTCGTACTTAGGATAAAATCACCACATCATTGGAAAAAACCAATCAGCTTTATTGTGCTGTGTATGGTCACTATGACCGTTGTCGGCCTTCGCTGGACAATAGATTACCCTTTTCTTCGCGCGCTTCAGCCCATACTCGGTGCCTGCCTACCAGTGACGGCATGGCTGATTTTTTCTAGAGCGCATCAGAAAAAAAAGACTCTCGCTTTGCTGCACTGGACAGGACCTCTCATCGTCACACTCTGCTCGTTCAGTTATCCGTACTTGTCACCGAATCTGATTGATTATTTAGTTCCTTTACTGTCGTTATGGTATGGGTCAACCCTGATTAAATCCTCATTTACACTGGCAGAAGAAGTCCCGTTAAGTCAAATAAACAGGGTATCCATAGCCGAGCGGATAACTGGACTGCTATTACTCCTCTCGGCATTAACCGACAGTGCTGTCGCCTACGATTTTATTGCCTTTGCCGGCACACATGTACGCTTTATCTTGTCTGTCAGTTACCTGCTCCTGATACCGTCCATTGCCATGATGGTGATTATGGTCAGCATTTGTACACCAATTCAATTGGGTGAATTGGCTCCAGAAAAGACCAGTCTTGAGCAAGCCGCAAATCAGCCATCACCACCAACATTATCGCACACGAAAAACAGTTTGAATCATGATGAAATATTCAGTATCTCAGCTCAGTTCGCGCACTTAATGACCGAACATGAACTCTTTAAGGAGGCCGACCTAACCCTGAGTAAAATTGCCCGAAAATTGGGGATTCCGGCACGCAAAATATCTTTCGCAATAAACCAACAACACGGTGAGAATATCTCAAAAGTGATTAACACTTACCGCATTGATTATGCAAAGCATCTGCTGACCGACAGCGATATGACCATCACGGATATTTTTCTCCATTCAGGCTTTCAGACCAAGTCAAATTTTCATCGCGAATTTTCCAGGATCACCGGGCAGACACCCACTGAATATCGCCAGACTCATTGTGCAAACAAGGCAACACCGTTAACGAGCACCGATTAATGCAGAAACTGCAGAATATCCTGCAACATTTGCTGATGCAGCGCCTCACGGCTGATGCTGCCATCGTGACAGATGATACCATCACCGGGTTCATCCTTATCAAGCAGTGCCTCAGCTCCCAATTTGCAGAGCTGCATAAAGCTAAAGTGAGCCGCTTGTTCATATACTTTATAACGCCGCTGAAACAGAGGAAGAAACTCAGCCAGATAACCAGATTCTTTGGCCTGTGGTAGATCGCCGATATCTATTCCTGCAGCAAGGATTAACACCGGAATATGAATGGCCTTCAGGCTGGCAGGTGAAAAGCTTCTCGCCAGCCCCAGATCAAGACTCACCACCCGTTTGATACGTGAGTCGTATAAAACTCCGGCTACTGGCTCATTATTCAGCGCTGTTTTCAGGCCCAGTTCGCTAGCCAGACCGCAAACACGAGGGTTGGGCAATATCACGCACTGGCGGTTAAAGGTCGGTCGGTCAAATACGGCTCCGGCAAGTTGCATCACCGTCCAACCGCCCAGTGAATGGCCGATAGAGGAGATGTCGTCACGATTAATGCCACTTTGCCACTGCTTATCAGTGACTAAATAATCCAGCACTCGTGAAATATCCTTTACTCTTAACCACCACTTGGCGGCCAGCTCAGGTGGATGATTTCGTGAGGTGGTGCCGGGATGATTCGGCGCTGCAACCACATACCCTTTGTGTGCAAGAGTGGCAGCAAGCCAACTCAGATTTAGCCAGTTTCCCCGATAGCCATGGGAAAGTAAAACCACCGGGGCGGACTGGATATCAATGGTCGCGTTGTGAATAGCCTGAACCCCGTAAAAAGCCGCGTTTTCGCCGATGGCGGAAACCGGTCCGGCCTGGTCAGTCGGATACCAAATTGCTACCGTTAACGGGCGGGTCGAATCGACATTAATTTTTACTTCCTTAAAACCGATATTCTGCGCGAATGCCGTATTGATACCGAGCAGGCATATCAGCAAAAATGACCATATTAAGTTCATTACTCTCTCCATATTGTTTTTGATTAACAGAAACTGGCGCCAGAATAATGAATATCGGCCTGTTGTGAGTCCTGAAACTGGATCGAGGACATCCTCAATCAGGATATAGGACAATATATGCGGTCAATTCGCAAACTATGGGGTTATAGGTATTCATTATTAGTTACGCAACAAATAACACCGTTATCGCTCGGTAATCGATTTTCACAAGACAAGAGAAGCCCAGAGACTGCATTTGCTCAGGTTTTTAGTGGTATAGCAGTATTTACTCCGGTTCAACTACCGACCGCTGATAGCACAAAGTAAAATGATCATAAATTTTTTGATTGCCGTAACGAGGGGCGATAGCATCACCACCGAGCAGAGTTAGAAAGAACTCTGGAGGCCCCACCCATTTCTCGGGCATCTTAGCAAACAGCCACAGTAAAACTCGACGGAATACATCAGGTATAGAGACAATAGAGCAACTTTTCTTTTGAGCTTGGAAAGCCAATTGCGCCAACTGATTGATTGAGAGCACCTCTGGTCCTCCAACATCATACTCATTTTGCTTTGAACTCAAGATACTTAAACAGAATTCAGCTAAATCTTCTCCGGAAATGGGGTTCATTTTCATCGCTCCATGACCAAATTGATAGATCTTTCCTGTGTTAGCCATACGGTAGAATTCCTCAAGATCGACAAAAAATCCATTAGGCCGGACAACGCACGGAGATAAATGCTTCGAGCTCAGGAGTCGCGCTGCAAATTTTTCTTTAGCACGAAGCAACCGTACTTGTGGGTAATCTTGAGCCTTAAATGCCGAAATATAAATAAACCTTTTTACCCCAGAGATTTCAGCTTCTCTCAACACGTTCAGGTTCGCCTGATAATCAACATCCATATAGCTAAGGCCATCCCGCTGACGCGTGATCCCCAAGCAAGAGATAACCACATCGATACCACTGCAGATACCCTCAATCTGACCGGGCTCGGTCACTTGCGCTTCAATAATATTCTCTTCAGGCACCCCAATAGACACTAGCTTTTTCTTGTTTCGAGCAAGTGCGACGAAATCTCGGTGTTCATCTTTCAATCGTTTAACGATGTGCAAGCCCAAATACCCTGTGGCGCCCACCACTAAAATCTTTTGCGATGTTGTCATTTCGTTCTCCTTATCGGTTTATCTTATGACGATCACTATCGAAATAGAGTTAGTCGGTAGAGTTCTTCTCCTACACCATGTGATAGCACCCATTTGAAGATAATTGGCGTAATAAACTCGAAATAGCAGGTGAGAATCAATTCGGCTTTGGTTCCCCCTACCCGGTTATGACATTGAACTTGCCTTCACAATCCCAATTAATATGGGCATTTTTATCGTAGTTTTCTGGTCAACATCATTCGACCTTTTTTGTGAATTGCTCGATACCAACGTTTAAAGACCGATCGGTCTTTAAAAATAATAGTTGGACGAAGGTTGAACTGTCAACTTTTATAGACCAATTGTACTAAAATAAAAACCCATTAGACTTTGAGAGGAAAAATCAATACAGTCCAATTGGACTTAATAAAAGGAAATGGCAATGCCAAAGATTGTTGATCACGAAGCATACCGTCGAGAACTTGCTATCAAAGCCGTCGAGATTTTTACTGAGCACGGTATCAATGGTCTGGGAATGAGGGGAATTGCCGAATTTCTTAGCATTTCTAAAAGCGCTCTTTATCACTATTTCCCAAGTAAAGAAGAACTGTTTAAGGCGAGTACCGAGGTATTTTTAGAACCTAGTTCTCTATATGGTCTAGCCGAAGGCGAAGAGATCCCACAGGATAAAGAGCAGATGCTGCACAAGTTAATTTCCGCATTAGACAAGCGCTTTCGAGGCGAGATGACCTTGATGTTTGACTATACTAAAAACAAAGATGCTCAACAGGTAAAAGATGATAGCTTGCTCTCGCTAGCAAACCAGCAGTTTAAAACAGAACTGGGTAAGGTGGTCGGAAGCGAGAACGCAGATCAGGCCCTCGCGTTACTTCTCGGAGGGCTCACCATGCGCCTTTTCGATGGCAACAAAACGGAACTAACCAGTATAGCTCAGTGGGTGCTTACTCTTTCCTGTAACGAATAAATACCATCTTGAGCAGCGAATTCAAAATTAAATAGCTTTCATTTTAACGTATTACTCACGATTCGCCGATATAATTGGCACTTACCATTTCTTCACCGCTTCCTGGTCTTTATGGTTCGCTTCAACCCAACGGTTTTCTCCACTTTCTACCACCTCTTTTTTCCAGAATGGTGCCTGGGTTTTGAGCAGATCCATCATATACTGTGCGGCTTCAAAAGCGGCTTCACGGTGGGTGCTGGAGACTCCGACTAGCACAATCTGGTCGGCCAGTGCCAATTGACCGACCCGGTGGATAATTGTGACACGCTGGAGCGGCCAGCGTTCGCGTGCCTGCGCTTCCAACTGATTAAGGTATTTGTCGGTCATTGCCGGATAATGCTCAAGATACAACCCACTGACCTGATGTCCCTGGTTCAGATCGCGAACTTTACCAACAAACAGCACTGCCGCACCGCAGCTTGCATCATCAGCTACCAGCGCCTGATACTCTTTGCCAACGTCAAAATCCTGTTCTTGCACCCGAATCATCACTAACCTCCGGTAACAGGGGGAAACATTGCGATTTCATCCCCCTGACCAATCATTGTTTCAGCAGGAACCAAAGTCTGATTGAGTGCGATTAATACATCACGTTCTAGCAGCCACTCCTGCCAGTGCGGGTGTTGTTCAGCTAATTGCTGTTTGAGCTGTTCAACGGTCTGACCACTCGCATCCAGGGTTAAGTGATCGCATTGCAAACGCTCTCGTAACTGAGCGAAAAAAAGAATTTTATTCATCTGATTTCCCTAAATTTCGGCTCTGGAATCACAAGCTGCAACCTCTAACGACTTCAAGTGTGCAACAAAATTACACGGCCCCTGACGTGCATCCAGTTGTGGCCGCAAAATTTCATCCCAAGCGGTAGAACACGCTTTGGTACTACCGGGAACAGCCGCAATTAGTGTTCCATTAGCCAGCCCCGCTACAGCTCGGGACTGAATGGTTGAGGTGCCAATATCGCGGAACGAAAGCTGGCGAAACAGTTCGCCAAACCCATAGACCGCTTTATCAAACAGCACTTCAATCGCTTCCGGCGTGATATTATTTGCAGTGAATCCGGTACCGCCAGAAATCAACACAACCTGGACATCACTGCTGGCAATCCAACGACTGACCAATGCCCGAATCTGATACAAATCACCTTTGCATAATGCGCGTTCAGCTAAATGATGCCCGGCAGTGGTTAGCCTCGCAATCAAGAGATCACCGGAAGTGTCTTCGGCTAAAGTCCGTCGATCATTGACTGTCAATACCGCGATATTGAGTGGAATAAAATTCGCGTTTGTTTTACGACCCATGATGTTCACTCTGATGTTGAACCGCCAGTTGTTGTGCAGTTTGCCACTCATGCGGTGTATTGGTATTAAACAGATGCAGTGTAGATGGTGGGGTAAATGACAGGGCGTGTAAGGCCTCAAGTAGCCCGTGAACTGAGCATGCTCGGGCCACCAAACGCCGTTCCGCCACGGCTAATGCAGCCATAGGATTATTTAAATAACAGGGCAGCACCGAGTCGGAATAATAACAGCTATGAGCTACGTCCCTGCCAGCATTAAGCAATTCAACCAGGCTGAGAGAATCCAGCAAAGGCATATCCACCGGCATCACCAAAGCTTCGTCGCACTGTACCTGATCAAGTGCCGCATGAATCCCGGCAACGGGCCCCTGACAGATAAATTTATCCACAATAAAACCGGGTTGATTGCGGCTGACAACAACCTGATCGCAGCCGACTTCACGCAACTGGCGCATCGCCCGGCATAACTGCGCTTCACCGCGCCAGTCTAACAGGGCTTTATCGGTTCCCATCCGGCTGGATAAACCACCGGCTAGCACAATGCCTAACAACATATCAGCCTCCTAGCATGGCCAACTGCTTGGTCAGTCCACTATTTTGCTGGTGCAGTTGGTGACCTTTCCATTTACCCAGAACGACCTGTTGCAAATGCTGCTGTAACCCATCGACATCCTGATTTTGTAGCCAGGGGCGTAGGTCATCATTGGCTTCACCAAACAGGCACAAGTGCAATTTTCCTTCAGCCGAAACACGCAGGCGGTTACACGATGCACAGAAGTCTTTGGCATACGGCATAATCAAACCGATTTTCCCCAGGTAATCGGGATGCGCAAATTCAACCGCTGGGCCGGCATACTCAGCTTTTGGCTGCAGCTGCCAGCCATCGCGCATCAGCTGGCTCTGTAATTCCATACCGCTGACATGCTGGGCATCAAAATAGGCATGATTATCACCAGTACGCATCAGTTCAATAAAACGAAATGAAACCGGCTTATCCTGAATAAAATTAAGGAAGGAATTGAGCTCACGGGCATTGTACTGTTTGAGTAGAACCGCGTTAAGCTTAACGGTTTTCAACCCCAATTCGAGTGCCAGATCAATGCTGGCAAATATTTCATCCAGACTGTCGCGGCCGGTAATCTGAGAAAAAGTATAAGGATTTAAACTATCGGCACTGATATTCAACGCGGTTAGGCCCGCATCAACTAATTGCGGCAGTTGCTTGGTTAAACGGTATGCATTGGTGGTCATTGCCACGGTTTCAATTTGTGGCGTGTCTGCACAAATCTGGACAATCTGTGCCAGATCTTTGCGCAAGGTAGGTTCACCGCCAGTAATTCGGATCTTGCGCGTACCTGCATTAGCAAACGTACTCACCAGAGTCTGAATTTCATCCAATGACAATGGATGTGGCCGGGTATCGCACTGATAACCGTCCGGCAAGCAGTAATTACACTTGAAGTTACACACTTCGGTGATCGAAAGGCGTAAATAATCAAATCGTCTGTTGTAGCTATCTTTTAACATCTCAGCCTTTCCAATTCGGGAGGCTTGCCGATTTCTCAACAAACCCGGTGGGTAAACCACGGTGCAAAATCCGTGCTAGTTGTGTTTTGTCTTATAACCCAACCAGGTTAGGTTTTTGCACTTCGGCATCTCTTTGTTTTTAGCATAGAGAGTTTCTGCCACAGATACCATACAAAAAAAGAGGCAGAATCCTACCTCCTTAGAGGTAGCTAGCTGATCGGTGAAAAGGTCACTAGCACCTGAGTCCCGCCGTCCGGCGCAGCCGACACTTCCAATTCACCGTGCAGATGACGCGCACGTTCCTGCATGATGGCCATACCATAATGGTTTAGCTTGGCTGAATTATGACCGATACCAATGCCATCATCACGCACTGATAAGCGGATGCGATGATCATCTAACTCCAACAATTCAACCCAGACATTATTCGCCTGACTATGATGGACGGTATTCTGACACGCCTCACGAGTGATCTGCAGCAGATGAATCTCTTCCAACGGCGATAACGGAACCTGTTTAATCGCAAAATTTAAGTGAAACTGAATGTCACTCTGTTCAGATAGTTGATCAATAGTATTATCCAGCGCGGCTTCCAGTCCGTCCTCAACCATTTTCAGGCGGAACGTGGTGAGCAATTCGCGTAACTGGCGATACGCCGAATCAAGCCCGGTTTTTAATTCATCGATAATCGGCGGCTGTTTTTCAAATTGTTCTTTCTGCTGAGTTTTCGATAGGCGGGTCACCTGAATTTTCAGATAAGACAGTGCCTGAGCCAGAGAGTCGTGCAACTCGCGCGCAATTGCCGTGCGTTCATGTAATAGCGCAATTCTCCGTTCCTGGTTTTGTTGGTCGCTCAGATTAAGCGCCAGAGCCACCTGATCCGCCACCGACTGAACCAACTGATGCTGCCAGCCGTTTTCATGCATATTGTTACCCCCGGTCACCACAATCACCCCATAATGGCTGCTACCGTAAATCAACGGATAACGGGTGACCCGACGCCGATCCAGCGGGACAAATGCCGCATGACCATCACAGGACTCACAATATTTCGCTTCACACAATTGAGAACCATCACCGCACGCTTTCACCTGTAAATACGGCTTATCCCCACCGGAGGTCATTACACACAGTTCAATATCATCCACTTCAATCAACTGTGCCAACTCAGAGAATATCGTCTGGTAGTCGAGTTCTTGTTTATGTGCTTCCAGCAACTGGCGATCCATTTTGAACAGAAATGCCAGCGCGTTATTATTCACCTCCAGCTCTTGAGTCTGCTCTTTAACTCGTTTTTCCAACTGACCATACATGGAAGAGATCGCTTCACAGGTGTGATTCAGTGTCGCCCCCAGCAACGCTAGCTCATCGCTACCTTTTAAAGCTAAGTGTTGCGTGAAATCTCCTTTGCCGATGGCATACGCCGCATTGGTTAGTTTAACCAAGGGTTTTTCCACCCGACGATTGAGAATATTAAGGGTAAAAATGCCGACCAACAGGGTAATCGCCAGCGCGGTAAGCTGAATCATGCGCAGTGACTTAATTTTCCACTCGGCATTTTCCTGCACTTCCAGCACAAACAGATCCGCTTTGCCAGCCATACCCGCCACCTTTTGATGCAGATAAACCGGATCGGCAACTGGTATAGCCAGTAACACTGGCTTTAACTGGCTATGCCAGTGATCGACCAAAACCTGCCAGGAAAGAGCTAGCTGCGGCTGTTTTTGCAATGCAGAGAAAATCGGATCCGCCAGTTTCGCCTCAAATGAACGGATTCTGTCAGTTAGCTCAGTTTGATTCCCTTCCAATGCATACATCCCCAACTGAAAGGCTTCCATCCGCAGCGAACCACTCAGGTTTATTGCCCGGGCATCCAGATCGGCTCTTTCGGTGATCCAATAAGAAGCAAATAGGGTACAAATCGCCAGGCTGATAATGCCGATCATCGAGCCTTTAATGTAGGTCATCACCGACCCGTTAAAGCTTTTTTTCAGTTCCGATAACTTACTACCCACAATGATTACCTCGGCGTTGATGAGAGACAGACGATAATGCTTGTTTGTTATTTGTGCCTTTATTTTCGCAGGTTTAGCGACAAAACGTCTCTACCCCATTGTAGGTATTTCCTTATATATCACTAAGTTATGTGATATTGAGATAGTGAGCTTCATCAAGTTACTTTGCACTTTAATCACTATAGTAAGCAGGCAACTGTAGTCGCCCATCAATCAAATTATCCCAACCGGCGGCCCTACAAATATGCAGGATAGGAGAGCAACTGATGAGCCATTTCTTAAATAAAATGCGCTTTTTTAAGACCAAAAAACAGCCATTTGCTGATGGTCACGGTGTGACAACCGATGAAAGTCGCGATTGGGAAGACGGCTATCGCCGTCGTTGGCAGCATGACAAAATTGTACGTTCTACTCACGGAGTAAACTGTACCGGTTCATGCAGCTGGAAAATTTATGTTAAAGACGGATTAGTCACCTGGGAAACCCAGCAAACCGATTATCCCCGCACCCGTCCGGATCTGCCCAATCATGAGCCACGTGGCTGCCCGCGTGGCGCCAGCTATTCATGGTATATCTATAGTGCAAACCGGCTGAAATATCCAAAAGTGCGTCAGGCACTGTTAAAACTGTGGCGAGAAGCGAAAAAAGCCAATTCGGATCCAGTTAAAGCCTGGGAATCGATCGTCTCTAATCCAGCCAAAGCGAAAAGCTATAAATCCAAACGTGGCTTAGGTGGTTTTGTTCGCGCGTCCTGGGATGAAGTAAACGAAATTATCGCCGCTTCCAACGTTTACACGGCAAAAACTTATGGCCCGGACCGTATTATGGGCTTCTCCCCTATTCCGGCCATGAGTATGGTGAGCTACGCAGCAGGCTCTCGCTATCTGTCATTGATTGGCGGTAACTGCTTAAGTTTCTATGACTGGTATTGTGACCTGCCACCGGCATCACCGCAGATCTGGGGTGAACAAACCGACGTACCAGAATCGGCTGACTGGTACAACTCAAACTACATCATTGCCTGGGGCTCTAACGTTCCGCAAACCCGGACACCGGATGCTCACTTCTTTACTGAAGTACGTTATAAAGGCACCAAAACAGTAGTTGTTACTTCCGATTATTCTGAGTGTTCCAAACTTTCTGATATGTGGCTGGCACCAAAACAGGGTACCGATGCAGCGCTGGCGATGGCATTTGGCCACGTTATCCTTAAAGAGTTCCATATCGAACGTCCAAGTACCTATTTCACTGACTATGTCCGTCGTTATACCGATATGCCGATGCTGGTCAAACTGGATAAAGGCGAAAAAGGCTATCAACAAGGCACCTTCCTGCGCGCTTCCGATCTGGCCGATAATCTGGGGCAGGAAAATAATCCGCAGTGGAAAACCATCGCCGTGGACGAGCAGAGCGGCGAGCTGATTTCGCCAACCGGAGCTATCGGTTACCGCTGGGGTGAGAAAGGTAAATGGAATATTGAACAGCGTGACGGTAAAACCGGTGAGGAGCACCAGTTTGCCCTGAGTCTGAAACAGCATTCCGATGCCGTTGAAGAGGTGCTGTTCCCTTACTTTGGTAGTCAGGCGCATGAACTGGGTTATTTCCATCACACTGAACATGATGAAATCCAAGTGCGTAAAGTTCCGGTTAAAACCTTAACCCTGAAAGATGGCAGCAAGGCTCTGGTTGCGACCGTATTCGATCTGATGGTTGCCCATTACGGTGTTGATAATGGCCTGGATGATCCAAATGTGGCCCAGGATTACAACGATGATATTCCTTATACGCCTAAGTGGCAGGAAAGCATCACCGGGGTTAAAGCTCAGGATGTGATTCAGATTGCCCGCGAGTTTGCCGATAACGCAGACAAAACTCAGGGTCGTAGCATGATCATCGTCGGCGCAGGACTGAACCACTGGTACAACATGGATATGAACTACCGCGGTCTGATCAATATGCTGATGATGTGTGGCTGTGTCGGTAAATCCGGTGGTGGTTGGGCGCACTATGTGGGTCAGGAAAAACTGCGTCCGCAATGTGGTTGGTTACCGCTTGCCTTTGGTCTCGACTGGCAACGTCCGCCACGTCAGATGAACGGCACTTCGTTCTTCTACAACCACTCTGATCAATGGCGCTATGAAAAGCTGGAGATGACCGAGGTATTATCTCCGCTGGCCGACAAACAGGCCTGGACCGGTTCGATTCTCGATTACAACACTCGTGCAGAACGTATGGGCTGGCTACCATCGGCACCACAATTGGGTATGAACCCATTACAACTATGTAAAGAAGCGGAAAAAGCCGGCGTATCGGCACAGGATTATGCGGTTGAAAAACTCAAATCCGGTGAACTGAAATTTGCCTGTGAAGATCCGGATAATATCCAGAACTTCCCGCACAACATGTTTGTCTGGCGTTCTAACCTGCTTGGTTCTTCCGGTAAGGGTCACGAATACATGCTGCGCCATTTCCTTGGTACCAAGCATGGCCTGCTGGGCAAAGATCTCGGCGAAAGCGGCGATAAAAAACCTGAAGATGTAGTGTGGCGTGAAGAAGCACCGGAAGGCAAAGTCGACTTATGGGTCACTCTAGATTTCCG
>QGCX01000203.1_pt1 | contig 13138 bp, 10 predicted proteins | sample 4708031 | NCBI WGS metagenome assembly QGCX01 (sample SAMN08941163, study PRJNA450518) | Sediment metagenome, whole genome shotgun sequencing project. | reverse complement strand
CCACCATTGAAATGGATAAAATCAAGAGCAAAAAAGCTATTGATACCCTTGTTGGCAAAAAAGTTGGTGACTCCGTTACACTTTCAACCAAAGGACTTTTTAAAGAAGACTACCTCCTTTCCAGTGCTTTGGGTATTGCACAGGACAAAGCAGACGGCTTAAAAGTTAACGTTACTTTCACCATTGAAGAAATCAACGAAAGAGAGCCTGCAGCTTTGGACCAGGAGCTTTTTGATAAATTGTTCGGTGAAGGCAAAGTGACCTCAGAAAAAGAATTGAAGGACAAAATCAAAGAAGATTCGGAAAAACAGTTCGAACAACAATCTGATCAAAAGTTGTTGAACGATATCACCGAAAAATTAATTGATGAGACGAAATTCGAGCTTCCTTCCGAGTTCTTGAGAAAATGGATTCAGATCAGTGGAGAAAATCCACTTACCGAAGATGAAGCCAAAGAGGAGTTTGAAAAATCTGAAAAGGGACTTCGTTACCAATTGATCGAAGGTAAGATCATCCAGGAAAACGAACTTCAAGTTCAGTTTGATGAGCTGAAGGATTTCGCTAAAGGATTCATCAAATCACAGATGGCGCAATATGGCCATATGGACCCTAAAGAAGAAGAATTGGAAAGTGTTGCCGCAAGGGTAATGAGCAATCAGGACGAGGTAAAAAGACTATCTGAACAACTGATGAGCCAAAAACTTTTGGACCTTTATAAAGAAAAGGCCAACCTTAAGGTGAAGGAAGTCTCTTATGACGACTTCATCAAGGAAGCATACAGCTAAGGCTTCGCTAAAAGAAAAATAAGTATCTTTACGGTGCCGAAAAGCCAATTTTTCGGCACCTTTTTTTTAAGATAAATCGAGTCAAATCCTATGGATTACGGAAAAGAATTTAAAAAATACGCTACCCAGCACCATGGCATAAACAGCATGTACTATGATAAAATCATGAGTACCATGTACCCTATGAACATGACACCAAATATCATCGAAGAAAGGCAATTGAACGCAGTTGCCATGGATGTTTTCTCCAGATTGATGATGGACAGGATTATTTTTATGGGAACCGGAATCAATGATCAGGTAGCCAATATTGTACAGGCACAATTGCTTTTCTTGGAAAGTGCCGATGCCTCTAAAGACATTCAAATATACATTAACTCCCCAGGAGGAAGTGTGTATGCCGGCTTGGGTATTTATGATACCATGCAATTTATAAAGCCAGATGTGGCCACCATTTGTACGGGGATTGCCGCATCCATGGCAGCCGTGCTACTTTGTGCCGGACACGAAGGCAAACGAAGTGGATTGCCTCATTCAAGGGTAATGATCCACCAACCACTCTCCGGAGCACAAGGTCAGGCCAGCGACATTGAAATTGCAGCCCAAGAAGTACTCAAAATCAAAGATGAGCTTTATGAAATCATTTCCAAGCACTCGGGCCAAACTTTTGATAAAGTCTACGAAGACAGTGATCGTGATTTTTGGATGAGGGCACCAGAGGCCAAAGAATATGGAATGATCGATGAAATATTAGTTAGAGAAAAATAAGAAATCTCTATAATGGATTAAAAAACAATCAGTTAACGCAGAACAAATCGTATTTTTTTGCGTTATTAATGGTTGAAGATTAAAACAATATGGCAAAGGAAAATTTGGAATGTTCTTTTTGTGGTAGAAAAAAGCCGGAAACCAATTTATTGATAGCCGGTCTTGATGCGCATATTTGCGACAGATGCATAGAACAAGCTCATAGCATTGTAGCCGAAGAGTCCAAACAGACTAAAAATCAAGATTTATCTTCCGAATTGGTTTTAAAAAAACCTATGGAGATTCACGATTTCTTGGACACATTTGTGATTGGACAGGAAAGAACAAAAAAGGTGATGTCCGTAGCGGTGTACAATCACTATAAAAGATTGTTACAGACCAAGGGCAAGGAGGAGGATATCGAAATCCAAAAGAGTAACATAGTTATGGTTGGGCAAACTGGTACAGGTAAAACCCTTATCGCCAAGACCATTGCCAAAATGCTAAATGTACCCCTTGCCATTGTTGATGCAACAGTATTAACAGAAGCTGGTTACGTTGGAGAGGACGTCGAAAGTATTTTGACCCGTTTGTTACAAGCTGCAGACTACAACTTGGAAAAAGCAGAGCGTGGTATTGTTTTTATTGATGAAATAGACAAAATCGCCAGAAAAAGTGATAATCCATCCATTACCCGAGATGTTTCCGGGGAGGGTGTTCAACAAGGTCTTTTAAAACTTTTGGAGGGCACCACAGTTAATGTACCACCTAAAGGTGGCCGTAAACACCCTGACCAAAAATTCATCGAGGTCAATACTGAGAATATTCTTTTTGTTGCCGGTGGAGCTTTTGATGGCATAGAACGTATCATCACCAAACGCTTGAACATGCAAGCCGTGGGTTATAGTGCTTCCAAAGCCGAAGAAAACCTGGATCAAGAAAATATCCTTCAGTACATCATACCAAAGGACTTAAAGGAATTTGGACTTATCCCGGAAATTATAGGAAGACTTCCTGTACTTACCCATATGAATCCCTTGGATGCCAAAACGCTTCGCGCCATTCTAACGGAGCCTAAGAATGCCATCATAAAACAGTACGAAAAACTGTTTGCCATGGATGACATTGAATTCACCATTACTGATCAAGCATTGGATTACATTGTGGAAAAGGCTGTGGAATATAAACTTGGTGCAAGAGGTCTTCGCTCTTTATGTGAAGCCGTGTTCACGGATGCCATGTTCACACTGCCAAGCAGCGATGAAACAGAATTCAAGGTCACAAAGGGTTACGCTGAGAAAAAATTATCCTACGAAACGGTCAAAAAACTAAAAGCAGTTTCTTAAACTAAGTTTTTGGTGATATTTTCCAATAACTCCAAACTGATTTCTGAAATTATTTTCTCGTCAGAGTAAAGAGTATGTCCAAAATTGGGAACAATTTTAAGATTAGCCCCTACACTTTTGGCCCACTCTAAACTTGGTTTGAATTTATCGCACTCACCATAGATCAAATTTAATTTGGTGTTCGGCTTTTGATTTTCCAGTCGAATTCTGGTAGCTGATATTACCGTTAGTGATTTCATTGGCAAGTTTTTTAGTCCTGCCTTGTAGGCAACGGTTCCACCTGTACTAAAAGCTAAGTAATGGGCCGGCTCGGTTTCCTTTTTTAACAAATTGGCAACAGCCGTATCAATTCCACCTTCAACGAATGCTTTGTGTATATTTTCTTCTGTGGACAATGGCACATCAATATCTCCTAATTGCTGACAATCGTAAAATACAATGTCATAGTATTGCTGCAGGTACCCAAAATAAGAGGCTATCCAAAGCCCCTTTTTAGCTCCCCACATATCTGAAATTACAACGAGTTTTTCTGCCATGACCTTAATGGTTTTGTGTTTATTTAAAAGATTTGTTCCGGGGAATTTCATCATTAAACGTTGTAAATCCTCTTTTATTTGTTCAAAAGAAATGTTTTTACGACGAATGGTTCAAATTTACGAAAACGTTTTCGTAAATTCATTTTTATTATATAATATGTTCATTTTTATGTGTATTTAGCAAATTTTATTCGGAAGTTTTAAAACCTTTGTCCTACGGAAATACCTGCCCAAGGCAGGAATTCATCCTTATCAAAAATTATGGGACAAAAGGTCAATTTCAAGAACCCTTTTTTATTTGCGTAATATTTTCGATAACCAATATTGGGCAATAAAAATCCAAAATTACTGGACGATAGACTACTTAAATTCAAAGTAGTGGTAACACCCAGTTCTATAAAATTTCCATTTTTTACATCTTGGAGATAATATAATCCCAAGGGAGCGGTAACATTGGCATCGTCAAAAGCTTCCCAAAAACTAACACCAACACCTGCTCGAACATTAACATGTGAATTATCAAAAAACTGACGCTCATAATTAACGGAAAACATTGGGCTAGCTCCCCCTAGCTCACCATAGATCAAATTATCTTGAGCCCAAACAAAACTAGAAAAGAGGACAATACTAAATGTGATAAAATTTTTCATGACGGTATATTTTAGTTTCAAACCAAAACTAGCGTCACATAAAAAAGTAGGTGTCCTAAAACATCCATTACGGAAAAATCAGGACAAGTTGCTATTATTGATTACGATAACTCAATGGAGTCTTACCGCAAATCTTTTTGAATGAAGAATAGAATGCGGACTTCGAATTGAAACCGCACTCCAGTCCTATAGCCACAATAGTATAATCTTTATACTCAGTATCGGCCAAAATACGTTTTGCTTCCGATACCCGCATGGCATTAATATAGTCGGAAAAGTTTTCACCTCCATGTTCATTGATAACCTTGGATAGTTTGCTGGTTCCCATTTCCAACTCATCGGCAAGAGCGTTTAAACTAAATAAAGGATCAAGATACCGTTGGTTGGTTTTTATGTATTCATCGATGGAAGCGAAAACACTTTGTTTTTGGATTGATTCCTGTTCCACGCTTTGTACAGGTTTTCTTTTTGCCAAAATAGAACGCAGCCCAATCCTATCTTTCAATACCACATATTGAAAAAAACCTTGATAGCCAACCCAATAAATCAACAGGGATGAAAAAAAGCGCAGCGGATAATAACTATAGAAAGGATTTTGATTTTTTGCGAGGGTGTTCAAAATCACAGCGAACATCCAGAACAGGAACACAATACCCCCTAATCTTAAAAACCATTTAATCCAATTGAGATTATCCATTTTTAAAATTTCTGGATATAAATTCTTGTAATGAAATAGTAAGCGTATGGATTTAACATAGAGAAAAATAGAATACGAAAGTGCGACCATATCTTCGGCCAAGTTAAACCTACGCACCACAGAAACATCGAATATGTCCCTTTGAACCATGTATATAATGAACAGTCTAACCATTATTCCAACGGCAAAAAGAATCAGGGATACCCAAACAAAGGGCCATCGTTTCTCTTGTATACCGAGATAATAAACCAAAAATGCATAAAACGAAGGCACAATCAATAAATACCATGGAAAGATAAAATGCCCTCCTAAAAAGTGTTGGTAAAAAAAGTTTTTCTCCAACAACCAAGTCTGAAAATTATTGAGCGAAAGGAATAGGACAAAAAGATTCAGAAAAATCACTTGAATCTCAAACTTTTTCCGAATCAAAAAAGTGCCGATCACAAACAAAAAACCATGCACGGCTCCTATGATCAGAAAAAAATCAAAGATTTGCTGAAAATTCATAGGGTTGAGGTTGGTTACACTAATTTAATTCATTTGCAAGAGCTCTTCAATATAGTTACGTTCATTGGACAACCTTGGAATCTTGTGTTGCCCTCCTAATTTGTTCTTGGATTTAAGCCAATCATGGAACAAGTTTTTACGGGCAATATGTACTTTTGGCATTTTTAAAGTAATGTTGTTATACCGTTTGGCCTCGTAGTCCGAGTTAAGGGCCTTTAAAGCGTTATCCAATACTTCAGTAAAATATGCCATGTCTTCTGGCGGCTTTCTAAATTCTATAATCCATTCATGGGCACCCTTTTCCTTACCGGTCATAAAAATTGGGGCGGCAGTGTAATCCATAATTTCCGCCTCGGTTTTTTCGCAAATTTGTTTTAAAGCTTCCTCTGCATTTTCAATAATCAACTCTTCACCAAAAACATTGATATGGTGTTTGGTGCGGCCGGTAATCTTTATTCGATATGGATTTTTGGAAGTAAACCGAATGGTATCCCCAATTTTATACCGCCATAATCCAGCATTGGTAGTAATAATCATGGCATAGTTAACACCCAACTGAACTTCCCAAAGTGGAATGGCCTTATCTCCTTCCCCATTGGCATCTATTGGGATAAACTCATAAAAAATACCATAGTCCAACATCAACAAAAGCTCATCGGAATTATTTTGATCCTGAATACCAAAAAATCCTTCGGATGCATTGTAGGTTTCATAATAGTTGAATTTCTTACGGGGCAATAGTTTTTTGTACTGATTCTTATAAGGCGTAAAACTTACCCCTCCATGAAAATAGACTTCCAAGTTTTCCCAAATCTCGAAAAGATGGTTCTTTCCTGTTTTCTCCAAAACCTGATTGAGCAATACCAACATCCAAGACGGAACACCTGCTAAACTGGTTACATTCTCTCTAATACTTTCTTCGATAATGGCCTCTAATTTGGATTCCCATTCGGTCATTAAAGAAACTTTATTGCTTGGCGTACTGCTGTACTCGGCCCACAATGGCATGTTATCGATCAATATGGCAGAGAGATCGCCAAAAAAAGTTCCATTGTCCTCGTAGAGTTCTTTACTGCCTCCCAACCTAAGACTTTTACCCGTAAACAATTGGGAGTTCTCATTATTGTTCAAATACAAACACAACAAGTCCTTGCTAGATTTATAATGACAATCCTCCAATGCCTCCGTACTTACAGGAATAAACTTGCTCTTTGCATTTGTGGTTCCGCTACTTTTTGCAAACCATTTAATGGAAGTAGGCCAGAATAGGTTCTGTTCACCGCGACGAGTACGTTCAATAAGCGGTGCAATATCTTCGTAAGTTACAATGGGAACTCGATTTCTAAACTCATCATATTTTGGCAAGTCTTGAAAACCATATTGCTTACCGATCATGGTGTCTTTGGAAAAGTCCACGAGCTTACGCAATACCTCATCCTGCACATCCAAGGGATACTTTAAAAAAAGTTCTATCTGATGATAGCGCTTTCTTAATAACCAAGAAGCAATGGAGTTGAATAATGGTATTGGCATTTTAGGTATCTTTAACCAAAGAAAATTAGGTTGGCGTAACTGCTAAAATAGCTTTTCTAATACTCATTTTCAAATAAGATAAACACATTCATTTTAATATGCTATACGAAGGAGTCCTAAGAAAGATGCGAACGGAAATTGGAAGTCCCATTCAATATTTTTTGGTTTTTGAAAACGACTTTATCAATATGAATCAAGCGTTGAACAAAGAACTTCAGATAGATTTCATAAAATATCAATGTTTGAACTGTGGGGAGGACAAACCTATTTACCGTCAGGGATTTTGTAAATCTTGTTTTTTTGAGACACCCCTCGCCGGTGATTGGATCATGAAACCTGAATTGAGTACCGCCCATTTGGACAAAGAGGATCGTGACCTTGAGTTTGAAAAAAAGATGCAGCTTCAGCCACATATCGTGTACCTGGCAAACTCCAGCAACATTAAAGTTGGGGTTACCCGTAAAGCTCAAATTCCCACTCGTTGGATTGACCAAGGTGCGCATGAGGCCATTGAAATTGTGGAGGTACCCAACCGCTATTTGGCAGGAATTACCGAAGTAGCACTTAAGGAGTTTGTTAGTGACAAGACTAGCTGGCAAAAAATGCTCAAAAACGATATTGAGGATGTGGATCTGGTGGAATGGCGCAATAAATTAAAAGCGGACATTCCCGATGAGGCCATCCAATATTTTTTGGATGATCGAGAAGAAACCCATTTAGAATTTCCCGTATTGCAATATCCCGCAATGGTAAAAAGTCTTAATCTGGATAAAACTCCTAGTTATAAAGGAGTTTTGAAAGGCATCAAAGGACAGTACCTCATTTTTGAGGACAATACGGTATTCAATGTTAGAGGCAGTGAGGGATATTTTGTGGGTATTGATTTTTTATAGCATCTACAATGGTTTAAGTTAGACTCAACATTCCAAAAAGCCAATCAAATCATGAGCGAAAAAATCAAACTTACCGAGGCTATTTCCATTGGAATTGGAGGTATGGTAGGTGGAGGCATTTTTGCCGTTTTAGGATTGGCCGTAACCTTATCCAAAGGTGGAACACCCTTAGCTTTCCTTTTAGCGGGAATATTGGCACTGATAACCTCTTACAGCTATGTGAAGCTTTCCAAAAAGTATCCTGACAGGGGTGGAACGGTAAAATTTATCAACCAAGGGTTTGGGAAAACCCTCTTTAGTGGGGGCATCAATAATTTGCTATGGATCAGTTATATCATCATGCTGTCGTTATACGCTTCGGCATTTGGTTCCTACGCTCCAAATCTACTTGCGCTAACAGGAGGTGAACTGGATTTTCATATTTATGCAAGCGCCATTATCGTATTGGCTTCCATCATCAATTATTACAGTATTAAGGTAGTAGGGATGATAGAGTCCTATGCAGTGGTCATAAAACTTGTGATTCTAATAGCATTTATCGGGATTGGTCTATATGGATTGATAGGCAACCCGAATCTGGAACAGTTATCCCCAGAAAACTGGGAAGCTCCTTTACAACTTTTAACAGGAGGTATGGTCATTTTTGTCGCTTATGAAGGTTTCGAGTTGATTGCCAACTCAGCTCCCGATATCAAAAATCCAGAAAAGAATATTCCAAGGGCATACTACATTTCAATCATTTTCGTGGTTTTGCTCTACATTATCATTGCTGTGGTAACAGTTGGATCCCTTTCCTTTGATCAAATTAAAACCGCAGAGGATTACGTACTTGCCGAAGCAGCAAAACCGATGCTCGGACAAACTGGTTTTACCATAATTACTATTGCAGCACTAATTTCTACGTTTTCAGCCATAAATGCATCCCTTTATGGAGGTAGCCGTGTCAGTTATGAAATCGCAGAAGATGACGAACTCCCCCACCAATTCACCTATCAGTTATGGAATCAACCTATCGGCCTACTGATTACAGGTATTCTAACTCTTACTTTAACGAACACCTTAGAGTTGGAAAGCATTTCCACTGCCGGAAGCGTAGGTTTCTTGCTCATTTTTTCCATGGTAAATTTCGTTGGTTTTAAGTTATACGAAGAAATCAAATGCATTAGAATAATTCCCATGCTTGGGTTCATCTTATGCATTATTGCTACCATTGTTTTGCTACAACAGCAATTTTCAGCAAATAGAATGGGTGTTATTGTTGCCGTCTCTATCATCGGAAGCTGTTTTTTAATTGAGTACATCTACAAATGGGTGGAAGGGAGCAAATAATTACGCCTTTTTTTTTCATATCTAAAATCAATAAAAAAGCTTATTTTCAGGAAGTTATACATTTATACCACCACCAAACTTCTAAAACCAGCTTAAATGAAAAAATTCCCAAATGCCTTCGTTATACTCCTCGGAGTTATACTTATTGCATGGATATTTACTTATCTGATTCCCCAAGGATCCTATGAAAGAATACTTGACGAAGAAACTGGTGTTACTAGGGTGGTCAACGATTCTTACCAACAAATAAATGCTAGTAGTCCATCGGTTCTAGATCTTCTTGTTTCCATTCCCCAGGGAATTTCCGGAAGAGCCGACCTCATTATTCTTATATTATTGATAGGGGGTTGTTTTTACCTCATTGAAAAAACAGAAGCCTTTAACCAGGGATTGATAAAATTGGTTTCTTCCCTTAAGGGGAAAGAAAGTCTGGCACTAATACTACTAGCTTTACTTTTTATATCAGGGGGAGCAACCATAGGTCTTCAAGAAGAAGTCGTTGCCCTGACCCCTATTTTACTCTTGTTTGGTAAAAGTTTGGGATACAATGCCTTCACCATGCTCTTTGCCAGTTATGGCTCTACGGTCGTTGGCAGTTCCTTTGGCGCTTCCAATCCCTTTGGAGTTATATTGGCACAGAAAGAGGCTGCACTACCCTTACTTTCCGGTAGTTCGCTGAGACTTATTGTACTTTTGATAGCTTCAATAGTTTGGATACTTTATCTTCTTTATTATGCCAAGAACAATAGGATAGAAAAAGTGAAAATGACTTCACAAGGCACCTCATTTAGCCAAAGCAGCAAAATAATCCTACTGCTCTTGGGCATAACTTTTTCCATTGTAATTTTTGGAATTATACAGTTTGAATGGGGCTTTAGTGAAATGTCGGGTTGCTTTTTTGCTCTTGGCATTGTATGTGGACTGGTCGCAAAAATGGGCTGGAACAAAACTGGCGAAACCTATATTGCAGGGATGAAAGAAATGGTGTTTGCAGGCATCATAATCGGTTTGGCCAACAGTATCTCCATTTTATTGACCGAAGGAATGATTATGGATTCCATTGTTTATGGGCTGTTTGGTCCCTTACAAAATTTTTCTCCAGCTGTATCCGGTGTACTCATGATGGTCTCACATGTCTTTTTACATTTTCCCGTTCCCAGTTATTCCGGGCAGGCAATTTTGACACTGCCCATATTGGTTCCCCTATCTGATTTAATTGGATTATCAAGACAAATTTGTGTGTTGGCCTATCAATATGGAGCTATAATGGCAGATATGATTGTTCCTACCAACGGGGCATTGATGGCCGTAATCGCCATCGCAAACATTCCCTATAACAAATGGTTCAAATTTGCCCTAAAACCTACCCTGCTCATGCTATTGATTGGCGCATTGACTATTATATTTGCTGTAGCTACAGGCTATAATTAATCATTTTAAGTTTATACCGAAACTGAACTACCAACCATGCTCAAATTTTTTAGAAAAATCAGGAAGGAATTGATCGCCGAGAAAAAAGTCAGTAATTATCTATTATATGCCATTGGTGAAATTGTTTTGGTGGTGATCGGCATTTTGATTGCACTGACCATAGACAACGCCAACGATAACCGGATTAAACGTGAAAAAGAGCAGATTTATCTTAGGGGCCTAAAGGAAGAATTTGATATTAGCAAAATAAAGCTGAAAGAACTCATTAAAATAAACCGAAAAAGCTATGAAGCTGCGCAAGAAATTGTTTTGTTGATGGACGATGGGAATTCAGCGTCAGAGGAAAAATTTTCAAACCTACTTTCTGACGCTTTCACCAATGATATTTTTTTCAACCCGAACAATTCCCTGCTCAATGAAATGATCAACTCCGGAAGTTTAAAGGATATCTCCAATGATACCTTACGGATTCGCCTCACCAATTGGATTTCAACTATTGATGATATAGCGAATCAGGAAAAAATGCTCGGTGAAGAGCGGAACAATACCGTAAATACATTTCGGGAAGAGGGCTATAGCATCCGCACATTGTTGGACAACACGGGAATGTCCCAAAAATTGGGAATTCCCTTGAGCAAAAATCCAATGAGCAATTTAGGCGCGTTAAATTCCGTTGCTTTTGAAAACAATATCCTATTGTTCATTATAACAAGCCAGTCTACCGAAATAGATCACTACGATCCATTAATGGTTAGCTTAAATACCATTTTGGAGACAATCAACAATGAATTGGAGAAATAAAAAAGGACGATTTAAATCGTCCTTGATTTTTAGTTTACAGTATCTTTCTTTTTTTTCTTGAGCAGTCCGCCCAAAATGGATTTTGCGGCATTTTTTACCTCGTCCTCTTTTTCGGTTTTTGTACTATCTGTGGATGTGGTGTCTTTTTTACCACCCAATATATTTCCAATAGCCTCTTTTACACCATCTGACTTAGAAGTTGTGCTATCTGATTCATTCTTTTTAAACACATCGGACAACAGGTCTTTGGCTTTATCCTTGCCTTGGTTCACCAATTTATTCTTTTGCATCTCCACCAATTTAGAAGTCAGTGTCTTTACACTGGAAGTTAAATCCGTACTCACAGATGGATTGGTAAAATTCCCTCCAATATTCGCTGTTACGGGCACGGTGACCTCTCCAAGGCTTTCATCATTCATTTGGGAGATCAATTTATTTACTTCGGAGCCCAAATATTTGGCTGGCACATCTAAAGTAGCCTTGTACTGCATTTGCTTGTCAAAGGTATGGCTGCCATCAACATTAATGTTGATATCCTTATACTTTAGCGAGAACGGCTTTACTTTAACGGAACCATTATCAAAACTCAAAGCGGTTTTTAGGCCATCCAAATTGATTTCCTTGGTATCCAAAAAGTTCAGTTTACTGTCCAATGAAGAAACCAAAGGTGCCTTTTGGGCATCCAATGTTGGAGATAAAAGTTCTGCCAGTAAGTTTCCGGATATAGTTGCTAAGTTCGGAGTAAAATCATCCTTAAGATTACCAGCAATTTTAATATCGGAGTTCAATTTACCTTGAAGTGCACTGGCCAAAGGTGTCAACACCTTAAAAAGCTCCAAGCCTGCAAAGGATTCACCAATATTGAAATTACTCATCCCTAAATCAATATCGAAGGTAGAATTTTCTTGCTTGGTGGATACCGACCCGGACATTCCCAAAGTACCACCGAATAAATCTGAAGTAAGGTTTTTTACGGTAGCGGTTTCATCTTTAATAAGGAGGGTGCCTTTTACATTTTTCAAGTTTAGGTTATCATAAACCACCGTATTGGCAGATGCCTCTACCGTGCAGTCCAAGAACGAAGGTATTTTTATTCGCTCTTCCCCCGTTGTGGTAGAACCCGTTCCGTTTTCTGAAGTTTCAGATGCTTCCTCAGTTTCCTCGACCATAAAGTCGTTTAAGGCAAACTGGTTGGAAGCAAGTGTAAAGTTTCCTTCAATATTTTCATTGTTGAACATAAAGCCCAACAAGTTGGTCAACGTACCCTTGGCATCAAAGTCGGTGCTTCCCGTTTTTCCCTTAAAAGAGTCCAAAGTAACCGTGTTGGGGTTAAAAGTAACTGCAGCGGTATTAATGGCAACAGGGTTTTTGAGTTCTTCCGAAGCATATTCAAACCCAGATACAGAGGCCTTTCCACTAGTCTTTGTATTTTGATATTGCTTTTTCTCCACGGATGCCATGTCAAAGGCAGTGGTAACATCTGCATTTAGAATACCTTTGAGGTTGTAATCCTCGGGAACGGGATAAGCCTGCGAAATATTCGCCAAGTTGATTCTTCCGTCCATATGGGCATTTACTTTGGTATTGCCCATCAATTCCCTGATTTTTGCGTTCAGGTTGAACTTATCCTCATCAATTAGAAAGGATAATTTGTTAATGTTCACATAAGTATCCTCAGTGATTCCTGTTTCGTTGTTGATTTCGGTATCGATATACACATTGCGTACCGATTTGGGCAAATCAGGATACTTGAAAGATGCATTTTCCGAATTGATGGCAATTTTGAAGGCCGGAATATGCTCATCATCTACCACACCTTTAAATTCGCCATTTACTTCAAAATTACCAGTGGTCTGAACATTCTCTATGTTTGAGGCATAAGC
>QGCX01000202.1_pt1 | contig 13152 bp, 13 predicted proteins | sample 4708031 | NCBI WGS metagenome assembly QGCX01 (sample SAMN08941163, study PRJNA450518) | Sediment metagenome, whole genome shotgun sequencing project. | reverse complement strand
ACTCGAAAAAGTGTTAAACGATGGCGTAAGTATCGAAAAAGCACTTAAAGATGCGGAAAAACAAATCAAACGTCGCGTCCGATAGAACTTAATTATTTAGTTCAACCACCAGGGGTCGCCTCGGCGACCTGACTTTACCCACCGAATGTTAAATCAGCTCTGGCGATTGACATGCCATCCAGCTGAGGAGCCGTTGCGCTAACGAGCTCATATTCTCATTCGATAGCGCACCAATAATCTTTAACTGAAACGAATGAGTACTGTTATGAACAGTGAATTAGTCTCCCCCCCGATTGAAACCGACCTTGAGGCAGCAGATATTAAGCTGGCTCGTCGTCGAAAATTTCTTAACAAGCTGACGCCTTATGGCTTCCTATCTCCGTATTTTTTAATCTACGGAATATTTGGTATTTTTCCTGTTTTATTCATGGTTTATTTGTCGTTTCATTTATGGAACCCTGTTGAAGGGTTAAGCTCAATGGAGTTTGTCGGAATCGACAACTATGTCTTAGGGCTAACCGATCCAACACTCTGGCAAACCATGTGGAACACGCTATTTATGGCGGTTTGCTCAGGTGTACCACAACATTTAGTCGCACTTCCTTTAGCCTACTTTCTGGTAATGATGGGTTCTCGAGCTCGTCACTGGCTGACCACTGCCTACTTCTTACCGTACATCACCTCCACCGTTGCAGTATCAATGATTTTCTATGTCATGTACTCAAAAGACTCAGGTATTATCAACCAGGTACTTCTTTATCTTGCCGACGCGCCACTGTCGTCATGGCTATTTGGCGGTTTAAAAGAATCGCTACCATTGGGCTGGGTTCAGGAGAACGGACTTATTCGCTACTCCGTTTCGTTCGTAGTTTTTTGGAAGTATGTTGGTTTTAATACAGTAATTTATACCGCCGGACTGGCAACCATCTCTAACGATTTATACGAAGCAGCAAAAATAGATGGTGCATCCAACTGGCAACGTTTTACCAAAGTATCACTACCTTTATTACAGCCGTTCATTTTCTTTGGTGTAACGCTCACTATCATCGGCAATATGAATTTATTTGATGAACCGTTCGTACTTACCGTCGGTGGTCAGTTTGCACAAGCCAGCGGTAAAACTATTTCGAACTATTTATATCAGGTCGCTTGGGAATGGTTAGACATGGGTAGCGCCGCCGCTATTTCTTGGATTCTATTTGTTGTGATTGGCATTTTTACCGCGCTTTATTTCTATCTATTTGGTCGTAAAGGCTTGGGAGGAGAATAACATGACACACGCACAAGCCACGTTCATCGTTAATATTTATCGTAAACTCGGAACGTTCGCAGTTCGCCTTTTTTTAGGTCTATTTGTTGTGGTAACCATATTCCCATTTGTTTGGTCTGCCATTTTATCGACTCATGATCGCTCCACGATGTTCAGTCGCGGAATTAGCTTCGCTCTCGGCGATAAAATTGCCGGTAACTATGCAAACTTATTACAGATTATGGATTTCTGGACTGGCATGTTGAATAGCTTTTCCATTTCAGTGATTGGCACTTCAGTCTCGTTAGTCTTTTGTAGTATGGCCGGTTATGCGTTGGCTATTTATAAATTCAAAGGTCAAAACGTTATCTTTGGTGTCATGGTCGGTTCTATGATGATACCGCCAGTACTAACGCTAATACCCTATTACATGGTGATTTCGTCCCTTGGTATGGCCAACACTCACATTGCAGTATGGCTACCTTTTACGATCAATCCATTTGGAATATTTTTAATTCGCCAGTACGTAGTTGCATCTGTGCCTAAAGATATTTTAGAAGCTTCGAAATTGGATGGTGCGAGTGAATGGCGTACCTATTGGCGCATCGTATTACCGCTGTTGCGACCGGGTTTAGCTACATTAGCTATCGTTCAATTTGTATTCTTATGGAACAACTTTTTGCAACCACTCGTAGTATTAAATAGCCCGGACAAAATGGTTATTACTCAGATGTTACGTGGCGTTCAAGGTGTACCAAACACACCTTGGGGTGCAGTTATGCTAGGGACAACTATTTCAATTTTGCCATTAATTGCACTTTATATGACGGCAAGTAAACAAATGATCTCAGGCCTTACCGCAGGCGCAGTTAAATAGTTTTAAAAGGTTAAACGTTATGTCATTTAATTTACCTACTGAAAGTAAATTACTTAAAAAAGATTTTGTTTTTGGTGTCGCGACCGCGGCATTTCAAGTTGAAGGCGCTAATACCGAAGACGGACGATGTGAAAGTATTTGGGACCGTTTTTGTGCAACACCAGAAAAAGTTCTTGGTAATGATGATGGATCAGTGGCTTGCGATCACTATCATCGGCTCGAACAGGATTTAGATCTTATTCAATCACTCGGCTTTGACGCCTATCGCTTTTCTATTGCTTGGCCACGCATAGAACCAAAACCAGGCGAATGGAATGAACAGGGTTTTGAATTTTATCAGCGTTTAATTGACGGTCTCATTCAACGCGGCATTAAACCCTATGCAACACTTTACCATTGGGATTTACCACAATATTTAGAAGATAAAGGCGGGTGGGTTAACCGAGAAACAGCCTATGCTTTTAAAATCTATGCCGATAAAGTAAGCCAGCGCTTTGGCGACAAAATAGTTTCTTATGCGACCTTTAATGAACCTTGGTGCGCCGCCTTCTTGGGCTACCGATTAGGTATTCATGCACCAGGATTAAAAGACGATCGCTTAGGCTTCCAGGCGGCTCATCATATGCTGCTCGCCCACGGCCTTGCCATGCCTTTAATGCGAGTAAATGCACCAAAGGCTGAACACGGTATTGTGTTAAACTTTACCTTCCCTTATGCCAACAGCCAAAGCATAGAAGACTTACAAGCAGCACAGTTTTGTGATGCTGAAAATAACCATATATTCTTGCAGCCACTTCTGGAAGGAAGCTATCCAGCGATCGTATTCAAGAAGCACCCTGATTGGTCACCCGTTCAGTACCCTGGCGATCTGGATATTATTCGCGCGCCCTTAGATTTTATCGGTGTTAACTATTATTCGCGCTCGATAGTAAAGGACAGCCAAGACAAAGATTTTGAATTCGTTGACGAAAACTTGCCTAAAACTGATATTGGTTGGGTCATTTACCCACAAGGTTTGACCGATCAATTAAAAAGCTATAGCGACCGATATTCAAATATGCCACCACTATACATCACGGAAAATGGCGCGGCAGATAATACCGACTGCGTTGATGGTGTCATCGATGACACAATGCGAACTGACTATTATCAACAACATCTGCAATCTCTACATACCGCAATCGAGCAGGGCGTTGACGTAAGGGGGTATTTTGCATGGAGCTTAATGGATAACTTTGAATGGTCGTATGGCTACTCTATGCGCTTTGGTATCGTCCATGTCGACTATCAAACTCAGCAGCGAACAGTTAAGAAATCAGGTAATACCTGGAAGTCGTTCTTGGAAGAACGCCCATAAGTGGTGTCAGTTGGAGCGTTTTGCCGGGCATTTGCTCGGCTTTTTTTTGTATGAAGTGATCGCATCTAGCATAAAGCTTTAATCACGAAATCATCTCATATCTGGTCCCGAACAGTAAACGCACCAACTTAGTTATAAAAATTTTTCGAATCCCGCATAGGATTTGAAACGACACTTATTCTGGCGGCGTTCATATCTTAAAGTCGTTATAGTTGACTGAAAATGGCACCAACTTATTCCACCTTTAAATTGTTCGATTAAGAATTCTTCCCCCGATGCCATACTCACCTAAATTCGAAGAATTATACTCTAGGTAATCTAAAAGGTGCTTTTCACACATACATTGCGAAACTATGAGTTTAATTCTCTGTTACAGCTTTTAACGACACAGTATCCTCCGTTGCTACTGACTCACAAAGGGCTTAAGAATTACCGAACGGCCCTCATTTTGGGTATAGCGCAAGAACACGTCTGCTATCGGCGATAGTGCCTTGTCGTTGGGCCAAACAAATGACCAACTGCTAGGTATCGGCATTTTCTCTACATTAAGTTTTACGATGCCTTCGTCGCCACCAAAACTAAGCGCATGAGAAGACAAAATCGATAATCCAAGATTGGCCACAACACAGTGTCTGATAGCTTCGTTACTTTCAATTATCATTTTCGTTTTAAGCTGAAATTTATGCTTAGACATAAACTGCTCTATGGAGCGGCGTGTGCCCGAACCCTCTTCACGGGCTAAAAAGTCGTATGCCATCAGTTCACCTAGCTTGATGTTTTTTCTCATTGCCAATGGATGCTCAGGAGCGGCAATAGCAATTAGCGGATTGGGTAAAAACTCTTTTGCACTGATTTGAGGTAAGTCGGGGACGTGACTAAAAACATAAAAATCATCTTCAGCGGTCTCCAGACGTTTCACGACCTGATCACGGTTGCCTACCTTTAGCTGCACTTCAATACCCGGAAATTTTTTACAGAAGGGGCCTAACAAATGGGGAATAAAGTATTTTGCTGAAGTGACAACGGCAAGTCGAAGCGTACCTTTTGTTAAGCCACTTAACCTGCTTAAGTTAGTTTGAAGCCGGTCAACCTGTTTTAATATTTCATTGGACGATTCGATGAATAGCAAACCAGCCTCAGTGAAGACGATTTTTTTTCCTATTTGGTCATATAATCGAACATCATTTTGTTCCGCCAACTTTTTTAGCTGCATTGACAGCGTTGGCTGGCTAAGGTTTAGCTGCTCAGCCGCACGGCTGATAGAACTGTATTTATGAACGGCGGTAAGTATCTCTAACTGCCGCAATGTGCCTATTCGATTCGTTTTCATCAAATACTCTGTCATCTGCAATACCTCCAAGTATAGATAAAAATCTATGGTTTTCATTATAAATATCTATTTTAAATTATATCTTTGTTGCTGCAGTATGGGCCTACCAGCCATTAACGAGGTATGTAATATGAATTACCCACACGTTGTTTTTCCTATTTTTGATAGTCAATGTATCAGTGAAAAGTACGACCGAGTATTCAGTTATCTCAATCGACGAAAGGCAACCGTCCATATGGTTGCGGTTCCTACGGCGGCGGCCGTCGTTCATTTTGAATCGCCCCAGCTGCGTACTCAGCAACAGCATATTCTGAAAATGACGAAGTACTTAAAATACGAAACTTTTGATCGGCTTGCGCAGAAGCTCCAACACCGATTTGCGTCACTGCAGTTTGAATTTCATGTATCACATGAACCATTGGTGAAAACAGTTAACAATATTAAGGATCAATGGGGAGTGAATATGGTCATTCTTGATGGGATACAGCTGAAAAAATCTTATAGTAATCGAAAGGTACTGCTTGACCTCATTTCGGTTGTAAATTCACCTTTATGGTTGGTGAACGAGTCGTTAGCCACTCGAGGCGAGATCATTGCTGCGCTCGAGCTACCCATTAATAACAATAAGGCCGACCGCTATAACCGTGTTCTTGTTTCTACTGCAGCAACGTTGGCTAAAGATTTCCACGCTAACCTATTGTTAATGCATGTTTGGATGCGTAAGCAAGAAGAATTTTTAAAGAAGTGGCTTAACTTGAACGACATGGACGTAGCACGAATTACCCGCTCTGAAAAACAATATAAGGTTGATTACTTAAATGAGTTTGCAAGAGAGTCAGGTTTGGTCGGCGATCAAATTCGATGTCGAGTATTGTCAGGTGACACCGAGCAAGATGTTGTAAATCAGGCAAACAATTTAAGTCCATATTTGGTTATCACTGGTTATAGCCACAGCACCACCAATACTTTAGGCAGTACGGTGGTAAATATGATCCACCAGTCAGCGGCAGATGTTCTGGTTGTTCCTAACAAATTAATATTAAATGAGTTGTTTACCGCCGAGCAACAGCGTGTGCTAGACGGTTATGAAAGACGGGAGGCACAATGACCGCTCAGGAAGAAAGACTTATAGTTTCGCTAAAAAAAGTTATTCGTCTTGCCGTTCGGCTATTAGCGGTTCTCATGGTATTTGTCATTGTTATGGGGGTTGTTGATGTAGCCTGGACGCTCTACGGTAAGCTGGTAGCTGCACCAAAATTCATTCTGACCATTTCAGATATGTTGGCAACTTTTGGCGCATTTATGGCAGTGTTGATAGCAATAGAAATATTTGTAAACATTACCATTTATCTTCGTGATGATGTCATTCACGTAAAAATTGTCTTAGCGACAGCTCTGATGGCGATTGCCCGGAAAATCATTATTCTGGATTTTTCGGAGCTAGAGTCAGAATATGTTTTTGGTATTGCAGCCATTACTTTAGCGATGGCGGTGGCGTATTTTTTAATTCATATACTCAGTGATAAACAACACGCCGAAGAATAAAAAAGCCAGCATCTTGCTGGCGCTTTTTTCTCCAATACAACTAATTACTAATTCTCGATGCCTCAGAAGCTAATCGATTAATCGGCCTAGAGCAACCGGATTTCGATGGTGAAAACCAAAATCTTTACTGATCATCATCGTTTTCTTTAATCTATGCGGTTAACTTTGATATGGTTTTAGTCCTTTGCTCAATTAAGTAGAAGTATGATTTTTTAAAACAGGCATTAAACAAACGCTGGTGATTTACACTAGTTTAATTAAAAGTGCTTACTACTGGTGGTCTTTCTTCAACCGAACGCCGCGTTTTCTATGACACGAGCGAAGCAATTGAGTCTAACAAAAGACTTTATTATATGTTTAGCTCTTAGTTGGTTTTGGAAGTGTTTCATAGCTAGGTACACTATCTAAATTTTCAGACCAACTTGCGCTACTACCCATAAAAATTTTTGCTGTAGGCGCAATTACGACTGGACTATCGAGACTCCCCGCGGGAACCAATACGCTATTGCGACTTTCAGTGAGCGTAGGAAGTGCAGAGCCGCATTTTTGACAAAAACTTTTTTCATGAAGCGAGTTTGGATGCTGATAAGTTTTAACCTCAAGTTCTCCTTGCAACCACATCAGATCCGCTTTTGCGAACAAATTAGCAGCATGAGCAGAGCCAGTATCCTTTTGACAACGAGTACAGTGACATAAGAAGAAGGACTGAAAGTCACCTGAAAGCTCGTATTTCACTGTACCACAAAGACATGAACCTTGATGTTTGTTGGCCATAATTCACACCCCAAATAGCTCGAAGCTTGCGGTAACTTGAGTCACTCTTCTGCCTAAAAACCCAGAAGATCGGGTGGACAAATACCTAGTGAAGACCATACAGAGAAATGCGTAAATGGCTTGGTCTTAAACACTATTGAATATCATCAAGAGACAGCGCTACTTCTTTAAATTTTTTATACTAAAATTTTAACTCTGCAAAAACTGACAAACTTCGACCAAGTATACTTCATACTCTGAGCTATTTTGAAGCGTCTCGCTCTTTAGCAATTGTGAGACGTAACGAGCTGCATCTACACTAGCACCTTGGCAATCATTTAGCTAACCTCTCTCTATCACCCGTGTGTTATTTAAGAAGAGATCTAAATTTTTTTACGGGTATATCATGGGTGATAGTACAATGGGTAGCATCGAAGTTATCATTAAATTAGTCACAGGTCATGCAAATGCTGACAACAAAACCAAACCTCTTACAGCCGAACAAAATACACCTATGCGTCTAATCGTAAATATGCTGGAGATTTTAAAGATACGCTTGCTCTAAAGATTAGATGATGCTAATATACGAGCAATTTTAAAATATTGGTAAATTATATGTTTGGTTTCTTAAAAAAGTTAATGGCGGGAAATGACGACGAAGTTATCGAAGCCTTAAACAAAGGCGGTACCATTATTGATGTACGATCAGCCGGTGAATTTGCCAGCGGCTCTGCGGCTGGAGCAATTAACATACCGCACACCAGCATTCGCCAGTCCAAAGCAAAATTAGCTAAAATGAAACAGCCTATAATTTTGTGTTGTGCTTCGGGCATGCGTTCATCTGTCGCGCTAGGAGAAGTAAAACAACTGGGTTACAGTGCAGTCAATGGTAAAACATGGATTAAAGTAAATCACTTGAAGCAGTCGATATAGCAGATAGCGAACCTAAAAAGCAGAGAATATTTTCTGCAACCGCTAGCGGGTTTTCCCACATCATCGAATGGCCTGCATCGGCAATGCAGGCTACATTAATGCCTTGTGTTGGTAACAGATCAAAGTCTGCATCCGGTAACGAGTATTCGCCAAAGAGTACAATCGTTGGAAAGGAAAACCTTAACAGCTGTTCGCGCCAAGACGGTATGGTGCCTTCAACTAACGATTGTGCCAATTTGTATACCGCAATAGGCGAAGCAACAGCCATGGTCGCCGACCAAATGTGATTATTAGTTTCAACGGCCTGCTGAATTTGCAACGCATAGCCACGGTCAATATAATCGGTTTGTACTTGTACCGCGATCGATCGACTAAATAAACCACCACCAGGAATTAAATTTGGTTCTGCTAACACTAAGCCTACAACTCTATCATCACACAGTGACGCCAATGTAATTGCCACCGCACCACCGGCGCTATGGCCAACCAAAGCAAATGACTTTAATTCAAGTGAATTAACTAAAGCCAGAATTGCCTGAGCATGCTCAGTGACTGAATATCCAAAATCAGCAGGATGGTCACTAAAACCTGCGCCCAATAAGTCTACCAACAGGCATCGATAACCCTGTGCGGCTAATTGTGCAGCAATAGTAGGGTAGTCACTTGAAGAAGCACAGCCCAGACCATGCAAAAAGACTACGGTTGTTTTGTACCCGGGGAAATCTTGATAACGAATGTAAGCATCGTAAGCTGGATAATAATGTACTTTCAATATCAATAACCTAATAAAGTGCGTGCAGTCTATAACTTAAATTCAATGGGCGATAAGTCTTTCGCTTCGTTGTCTAGTGGTTTTTCTTCCACAGCATTAACCTTAACCTGTTTTACTGGTGCAGGGGCATCAATATCATATACAGCTTTCCTAGGCGCCTGGTGTTCTTCCTGGGATTCAGGAAATTTCTTTTTAAGTGCTGCTAACAATAACGAACATTTGCTCGCTTGCGCGGCCATGTTGGGTAAGTCATTAAGTGCATCTGTCATTAGCGAATAGGCAGCCACAAGTTTCTCATAGTTCGGAAACGCCTTATGCATACCATTAATTAATTTTACAGCGGACAATGAATCACCCGACATTCGGCAGGCTTGGGCAATCTGATAACGGGTATTTGGATATTTTGGCGAATAGTTAGAAACAACCTGCAAAACCCGTTTATAGTCAGTGGCTAATCGGTTGGTTTGCGCTGTTTGAATAAGGTAATCAAAATATCGATCCGAATACTTTAATAGCCCTTCGGCTCGCTCTGTACGATATAGAAATTCAAAATACTTATCCCATAACAGTTTACTGTTTGGCGAAACGTCAAGCCCGGAGCGCAGTAATTCATCGACACGATTGTAGTCACCTTCTTTTAATCGCAAATTGACATGTGCTAACACAACATCGTCTGGCGCTTGCATCTGCATTGCGTCTTCGTCATCACCGGAAACCGAAATCCCTAACCTATCTTGATACTGATAAAGCATATAGCCCATCAGGTGAAACATCACGATTGCATAGTAGTTTGAAACCGATGACTGTAATATTGTCGACAGTGCAGCGAGTTCATTGCCAATAATTTGATGCAGTACGGTTACTGAGGACATCATAATTAATAAAAATATAATCATTACGCCATAGGACATTCCGACTGTGGCAATTAAGCGAACAAACACAAACGGATTGATTGCTTCAAGTACACTGCCGGTATGTGCAAAACACATTAAGATTGCAGGCAGCCCGACGATCACAACAACACTGGCCATCGCCCCGATCATGGGGTTCACATAGGCAGTAATTGCATAAAGCCCGAGCCCCAACAAGATCACCATAATAAATAATTTGATTAATACACCAATAGAGCCACTAAACGCATCTGCAAAATTTGGTGCTTGCATGTGTCCTTCGCTGGTTGAACTCAAACAAAGAAAAGAATAATTAACGGTGGAACCAATGAGCACCAAATTTAAAATCAACAGCAGCAAACCATGAAACGGCATTGCATTAATGACGACAGATAGAAATGAAAAGCCGACCACGACTATCAAGGCATTCTTATTCAAGGGATATTTAAACGCTTTTTCTAAACGACGCCAGAATGGCTCGATGTTATCTGAAGTGACATGAAAAGAGAGATGCGAACCACAGATAAAGCATCGAGGCTCACCACCGACTGACTTATCTACACATTCACCACAAAACTCTTCCTGACAAGAAGGGCAGTTGAAAATAGAAGGCGTTACCGGATGGTACTTACACGACTCCATGATGACCCTCCTTTGATAATAGCTGAGCAATTTCCTGATATTTCATGCTTTTGGCATTATCCTGCTTATCTGCAAAACATTTGGCTAATTTAGTCGTTAACATGAACAATTCAGATGGCTTGAATTTTTTTACAAGTAATCCATCGAGTATCTGCTCTGCGCCTTTTAAATTATTCAAGCCGGTAAATTTAAACGCCAAATTAAGTTGATCTTCGTCGTTGACTATTGATCGGGCGTCTTTTGTTTCAAGCCATAATCGGTTTAAGGTTTCCAACTCCATGGAACTTAACCCAACTTGATGGATTAATGCATTAAAGCTATGAGTGAACTCTTTACCGCGTTTGATTTTTTCCAGGTTAAATTGCAATACTGCCAAATCAAAGTCTATACCTTCTTGATTGATTAAGTTTTTAACCAATTTCAGAGCGTAATCGAACCTTAAAGTTTCAATCGCTTTATATATTTCTGCTAACGATTTAGTGCGAGGGGATATTTTTTGATCTTGCTCGATATATTCCTTATTTAACACATTCCTATCAAACAGCAACGCCAACCCAATCAGAATACTACCACCGACAAAGCCACCGGCATGGGCCATAAACGCAACATTTGAACCGGTGTTGGTATAGTAAGAAATCAGCTCTTTACCGATATAAAAAGGTAAAATCAACATAGCAGGGGCGCGAAAGTAGCCGACGAAGAAAAAGACCCAATAGAAAAACTCAATCTTGCGTAACCGAAAAACAGCCAAGTACATGGCCATCACGCCAGAAATAGCGCCAGAAGCACCGACTAATGGCACATCACTTCCCAAGTTAGTAAACACCTGCGCTAAGCCAGCAGCCATACCGCCGATTAAATAAAAACATAAGAATCGAATATGTCCAATTGCAGCTTCAACCGCAAAGCCAAAGACCACTAAAAATATTAGGTTGCCAACAATATGACCCAAACCACCGTGTAAAAATTGATGACTAATTAAGGTAACAAATGAAACATCCGTTGCTCGTAGGCCATAGCGATAGGAACTTATAGAATTAAAGCCATCTTGAATCTCAGACCGACTCGATTTCCACTGTTGGTAATATTCAGGACTAAATTCGCTGCGAGCAGCGCGTTGCACATGCGTATAATAGGCGTTATCAAAAAGCATATATTGAGCCACTGCATACTGATTATCTTGCCGATAAAACTTACGCACATCGCCCAATTCATCAAAACGGTTTTCTCGCTGCAAGTAATTGGAATATATAGGCCATTCTTTTTCGACATAGCCTTTTTCTACAAAAGGCTCAATTGCAGAACTGATTTTTTCAAAATCACCAGATTGATAAAAAATAAAAACAAATATATTTGTTAATACAATCGCGAAAAGCACGTAGGGGGCATGCTGCCAATCGAAATGTTTCTCGGTTGGTACAATGAGCATGATACTAATCCTTATCTGTTAAAAACCGCAGGCATAACCGCATCCTGCAGTATGCACTTTATTGTCGATAGAATGTATGGAAAGGGGAAGTATAGGTGATAAAAATAAGACTGGCGATTATAAGTCACAAAAAAGCATAAAGGGAGGTAATTTCTTACCTCCCTGCAACCTGTGGGTTGCCTTGAGCATCCATACCCAAGTTAACTGCACCTTTAACAAAGGCGCATAGAAATTCAATCAAAAAACGTACCAATAACCAGCCCCCTTTTTATCAGTATCATCACAGGTAAGTACTTACTGACCAAAAATTTTTCCGTAAATTTTGTCGACATTAATCAAACGGCATTCCGCAAAATATGTCGTTTTTTTTGTTCAAGGCCGTTGAATTCGCTAATTTAGCGTGAATACAAACATACTGAAGAGACCGTATTCTCTAGCCTGTTCGCCTTTTTCATAGCTGACTGTAAATAATTCATCATTAATGTCATTTTCGGCCGATAACTAGCTTGATGTAGTCATGTTCGATAGTTTTAAGAAGCCCTATAAACGCTATCTGCAGCGATTGCCATATACAAACACTAGATATACAGGTAAAGCCATGAAGCTATCTAATCAACTCAACCTACTAACAGTCTTCGCATCAATCGGGCTTGTATTTTTGGGCTTCTTTTCCTTAAACGCCTTAAAGTCAACGCTAGTTGACAGTCGTAAGCACGAAATTGAAACAATCCTACAACTTGCCAAACAGCAAGCGGTTCATTTCATTGAGCTGGAAAATCAGAACATACTCACGCATGAAGAGGCAGAAGAAAGAGTTATCGAGGCTCTATCAACCATGAGATTTGGTGCCTCCTATATTTGGGCTAACGACAATAACGCCCTAGCGCGCGTGCACCCTCGAAGCGAAAACATAGGTAAGTTTCAGTCATCTTATGCTGAATATATGGAAAAATTATCCAAAGAAGATATTACCTTTACAGTAGCCACTAACGCTAAACCTGGCACCGATCAAAAAGTGCTAAAAGTAAATGGTGCTATCAAAGTACCCCAATGGGACTGGGTGATGGGCATTGGCGTATATATGGACGATGTGAATGATGTGTTTTGGGGCTTTGCGATCAGTTTCATCATCGTTTGTGTCGGGATTATCCTGTTGACCACGGCATTAGCGTTTTATATTACTAGAGTTATTGTGAAGAAAATCGGTGGTGAGCCAACCTACGCCGTAGAAATTACCCGAAGCATCGCCAATGGTAATTTAGGGCAAAAAATTGTTGGAAACTACGCGGAAGATAGCCTACTTGGAGCAATTTTCAGTATGCAAAAATCCCTTCAGGAAATGGTTAAAAGCATACACTTGGGCTCTGAACAGCTA
>QGCX01000201.1_pt1 | contig 13159 bp, 14 predicted proteins | sample 4708031 | NCBI WGS metagenome assembly QGCX01 (sample SAMN08941163, study PRJNA450518) | Sediment metagenome, whole genome shotgun sequencing project. | reverse complement strand
GCCTGGACGATGAAATTCACAGCCGATGCAATCTGCCCACGTATGGCTTGTTCAGAGATCTTCATCCCGCCAATCATCACCATTTGCTCAAGACGCGTCAGGGCATCGCGGGGATTGTTGGCGTGGATCGTCGCCATGGACCCCTCGTGCCCCGTGTTCATGGCCTGAAGCATGTCGAATGCTTCTTCGCCGCGCACCTCACCTAGGATCACCCGGTCCGGACGCATACGCAGGGCGTTCTTTACAAGTTCGCGCTGACGGATCTCGCCCTTGCCTTCGATATTCGGTGGCCGCGTTTCCATCCGCGCGACGTGCGGCTGCTGCAATTGCAGTTCTGCCGCATCTTCGATGGTGATCATGCGCTCGTCCGGACTGATCGCCGACGACAGCGCATTCAGCAGCGTGGTCTTACCCGATCCCGTCCCGCCGGAGATAACGGTCGAGGCCCGGCACTTCACGGCCCCAAGGATGAAATCCGCCACCGGACGGGGAATGGCGCCGAACTCGACCAGCTTGTCCATGGTCAGCGGCGACTTGGAGAATTTCCGGATCGAAACAAGTGGACCGTCGATGGCAATCGGCATGACCGCTGCGTTCACACGGCTGCCGTCCGCCAGGCGCGCGTCGACCAGCGGCTGGCTCTCGTCCACGCGCCGGCCAACGGCCGACACGATACGCTGCACGATCCGCAAGAGGTGCTCGTTGTCCGCAAACCGGACCGGCGCAACCTGCAGCTTTCCGTGGCGCTCGACATAGACCTGATCACAACCATTGATCAGGATATCGGCGATGGAATCATCCTTGAGCAAGGGCTCGATCGGGCCGAGGCCGGTCATCTCATCCATGACGGCATCCGCAAAGCTGGCCTCTTCTGCTGAAGACAGGGCCATGTCTTCCTTGCGAATGATATCGCCAATAATGCCGCGCACGCGCCGCCGAAGGGTTTCGTCGTCCAATTTTTCCAGCTTCGACAGGTCCAGTTCGTCAATCAGCTTGGCATGGATCGTCAGCTTCGCTTCCAGCAGGTCGAACCCACCGGTTTCCTGTTTGGCTTTTGGGGGTGCAGGTGCCTTCTCGGGCACCGACGGCTTTGTCTCCGGCTCCGAGGCAACCGGTGCGGGCGTCGAAAATCCAAAACGGCTCATCCGCGGCGCCTCCGCTTACCTTCGGCCGGCATGGCCGCCTGCGCCTCTTCCGGCAGCATCATCTGAACCAGTTTGCCGATATCGGTGACCAGCGGGCTCTTCTGGACAACTTCCGCAATCGGCCGCCCCAGATTGACGGCTGTGCGCGCAGCGTCCCAGTCAGATGTAACTGTGGAATCGATCTTCCGGTCGATCGCGCCTTCGGCCTTGTCGAGCGCAAATTCGGCCCGCAGGCGTTTTTTCTGAAACATCCGGTTCAGTACGAGCTTTGTCGGCGACCGGTCGCGGCGCAGCACATCGGTTTCGCGCGACATGTCGGCCGCCGCGTGGAGGCTGGGCACTGTCAGCTCACTGATCACGACTGCTTCATCGACCGCGCTCAGGACCGATTTCGTCCAGGGCATCATGTGACGAGGCATATCGACGATGGTGAACTCGAACATGCCGCATGCGACATCCAGCAATCGAAGGATCGCCGGCTCCGTCGCCAGGACATCACCATCCGGATTACGCGGCGCAGCGATAATCGAGACACCACTTTCATGCTGGTAACACCAGGCAGCGAGCAAACGCGGATCCAGGCGTTCGGGCGCTGCCGAAAGGGCAGACAAGTCAAGCTTCGGCACCGCCTCAAGAAAGGAGGTCGTCATGCCATCAGCAACATTGAGGTCAACAAGGCAGGTACGGCCCGGACCGAACCGGCGTGCAAGCTCGAACGCGCTTTCGATCGCGATGGTCGTAACCCCCGCACCGCCGACAGCGCCTCGGAACGCCCAGCAAACACTGGACCCGCCGACACCGCCATTGGCCGTATCGCGAAACTTCTCGACGGCTTCAATAATATCTTCCGGGCTGGACGAAACCGGCAGAACGTCAGACGCATCCAGCTTCATAAGCGCCCGAACCATATTGCCGGGGATCTGGTCCGACAGGACGATGACTGCGGTAGACGGACGGTCGACGGCGAGCTTCAGCAACAGCTCATCCCAACCGGGGACGCCCTGCTCCAGCAGCATGACGCCACCGCCGAACTTCATAGCAGCTTCCGACGGCGACATCTGGCTAAGATCAGCCAGTTCCACGCAATGCGGTTTCAGCGCGCCGATACGTGTATCGCTGACCAGGGCCGCAAGATGGGGAACAATCCGGTCAGCCTCTGCCGGGGAATTATTGGCGGGTGCTGGTTGTGTCATGTTAAGAAGCCCCCCCGTTTCCGTTGGTTCCCGACGGGTTCAGCTTTTGACGCTTCCCCTCATTCAGGGCCCGGACCGCATTTGCCGCCCGCACACCGGATGACGCTTGTGTCGCCTCGGAATTCGGGACTGTCACATCACGGATGGATTGTTCGGCGATATTGGCCTCGGTCGCTCCGCCCAGCAGGTACTGATCCCGGTAGTCGTGCGACGCACAGGCGGGCAGAATTCCCAGCAACAGGAATGGAAGGCCATGCTTGAAGTGTTTCATCTTGCTCATTCCCATCTTCTCAATACCCGTCCGGCGGGATCGCCGTCTTGTCCAAGAGGAAAAGTTCGGATTCCGAAGGCTCTGCGAATGCGTCCAGCGGAGACCCAAGCATGTCCGGATGGGCTGCCGGCTGAACGAGGCGCGGCGTGACGATGATGACCAGTTCGCTCTCACTGCGCTGGTAGCGCTTGGACGAGAACAGCGCGCCGAGCACCGGCACATTGCCGAGCCACGGTGTCTGCCGGACATCGTTCGAGTAGTCATTCTGCAGGAGGCCTGCGACTGCGAAGGCCTGTCCGTCCCGCAACTCGATGGTCGTATCGGCGCGGCGAACCGAAATACCGGGAATTTCGATGTTGGTGGCCCGGATACCATTGTTGCGATCCAGCGCCGAAACTTCCGGACGGACACGCAGATTGACCAGGCCATCGCCAAGAACCGTCGGCGTGAAGTCCAGGCCGACACCGAACTTCTTGAATTCTACTGTAATCTCACCATCACGCTGACCCACCGGGATCGGGAACTCACCGCCCGCCAGGAAGCTGGCCGTGTCGCCTGACAGGGCGACGAGGTTCGGTTCTGCCAGCGTGCGGATGACACCCTTCTCTTCCAGAGCGCGCAACCGGACATCGATGTTTTCGTTACCGAGGTTCGTGAAGAGGGCGACCGTCTTCTCGGCAAGGCCGGAGATCGTGCCGGAGTCAGTAGAGGCGACGGCATCGTTTGCATCGATGGAATTCCCGAAACCGATTTCCTTCACTGCGCTGCGGCTAGCCTCAAGGAAGCGGACTTCCAGCAGCACCTGCTGGCTCTGTCCGATGGACAGGCCATTGGCAACACCGCCCGGCACGTATCGCTCGGCCACTTGCAGGGCCATGTCCGCAGCCGCCGCCGTCGTCAGCTTGCCATCAAGGAAGACACCGTCGTGAACGGGATAGACCTGGATATCTTCACCCGGAAGCAGGTTGGAAAGGTCTGTACGCAGCTCATCAAGACCGAGCTCAACCTCTACATTGATCAGCTCCGCAATCTGACCGCTGGCACCATAGATCAGTACCGTGGTCGATCCCGGTTTCTTGCCACGCAGGAAGAATGACTGGTTCGACGTGGCCATTGCTTCCGCGATGTCGGGGTCGGCCACGACCAGGGTCGTGAACGGCGCATTCGCCTCCACAACGGCCGAGCGCCCCTTTTCCACAACCAGCATCTCGTCTGTCGCAGCAGCCGTGCGCTGTGTCCATGCCGCTGCCTGCAGAGTCAGAAACATCATGGCCAGGCAACCGGCCAGCATCATGCGATTGAAACGTCCCATCAGTCCGTCACCTTCTTCGGAGGATTGCCCGGGCTGACCGGTGCTGAGACCTCCGTCTCCTGATTACCGTTGATAACGCGCACCTGCGTCGTGGATGGTGTTCTGCGGCGTACAACTGCCCTGACGACCGCAGGCTTTTTCACCTCTTGCCGTGTGGCAACCACCAGTTCGGCCTCTTCATCCCGCCCGATAAGGGCAAGACCGAGCGCGCCGCGCTGGCTGGCTGCGCCGAGGGCGAGTGAGCCTTCCGGGGTCACTTCGAGGGTCACCGTGTTCGAGGGCATCGCGCCTTCGAGATTCGGTTCGAATGTCTGGTCGACAGCCAGGACCGATACGTTCTTCAGCACGGGCCGCGCGATCAGGTCTCCGGAAATACGCATGTCCTCGTCACCACGCGCATAGGAACTGCCGCGCCCTTCCCGGGGAATGAATTCGTTCACATCAACCCGGTCACCCGGCAGCACAAATCCGGAAACGCCGGTGTCATTGCGCACCACAATGGAAACGGCACGCATCCCCGGCTTGATAGATCCCGCCAGGGTCAGTGTCGCGCCGCTCATATCCAGTTTGCTGATATTCACCGGTTCGCCCTCGATGATCAGGCCGCGCGAATAGGCCTTTTCCGGAAGGGCTTCCGGATCACTCAGTGTGCCCTCGGGCACAATGTTTTCCGGCCATTCCATACGTTTCAGCATGGAAGAATCCAGCAGTTCTCCGGTTTCAATTGTCCGTGCGGCGACCATGACACCCGCCATTGAAACGACGGGGGCGCTGGGCTGGGCTTCTGCCCGCGTACGTGCGTCCGACATATAGTACCGTCCCAGCAGGATGGCGCCGACGCCCAGCACAACAGACAAGCCAAGACTGATTAAGGGTGTTGTTTTCATTGCTCCCTCACAGCGCCTTTCTGGCGCGATGCTCCAACTGTCATGGTTACGACGTAGACGGTAAGGTCTCTTGAAGACGTGCAGAAAAATCTCGGAATCTGCCGGAAGGGCGCGTTAACCAAGACGCAAGGTCGATTAACCTGCTGCAAACCATAAGTGTGGAGTTTGAAGCACTGACGCGCCGCGCCTCGCGATCACGCAAAGGGTGACCGGGCATTCAATCCGTCGGCGTATTGATCTTCCTGGCTCAGCCGCCTGTCAGGATTTTGGCATACTCAGCCGCATCCACGTTGCCGCCGCTGACCACCACGCCGATGGCCGTGCCCTTCATGTCCTCTGGCAAGCAGGCAAGCGCCGCGGCCAATGCGGCTGCACCGCCCGGTTCGGCGACAATCCTGAGATAACGGAACGCAACCCGCATCGCTTCTTTCGCCTGGGCATCGCTGACAACCAGGCCGCCGGAGAACAGTCTGTGGCCGATGGCGAACGTCATGTTTCCCGGTGCGGGCGTGAGGATCGCATCACAGATGGAGCGGGTCCCCGGCGCGTTCCTTTCGATCTGCCCGCTTTTCAGCGAGCGGGTCCAGTCATCATGCCCTTCCGGCTCTGCGACCCAGATACGAGTGTCCGGAGACGCGTTTTCAAGGGCGAGCGCGATCCCGGATGCAAGGCCCCCGCCGCCTGCGGGCGTGATCAGGTGATCGAGCTGTTCGCCCGCCTCTTTCATCTGATCCACAAATTCCAGGCCCGCCGTTCCCTGCCCGCTTATGATAGCGGGATCTTCGAAACTCGGCACCAGCGCGGCGCCGCGTTCGGCCGCAATCCGATTTGCGATCTCTTCGCGGTCCTCTGTGTCACGGTCATAAAGGTGTACTTCGCCACCATCGGCCTTCACGCCCTCAACTTTCACGGCAGGCGCATCGGATGGCATCACGATCAGCGCGGGCATGCCCAGCAGGCGCGCCGCCCGTGCAACACCCTGCGCATGATTTCCGGAGGAAAACGCCACGACCCCCGCCGCTCGCCGGTCTTCCGGAATCTGCAGCAGACGATTCGTCGCGCCGCGTACCTTGAAGCTGCCCGTCTCCTGCAAGCATTCCGCTTTGACGAAGACGCGCGCGCCGGCAAGCGCATCCAATGCGTCATGCCGCAAGACAGGCGTATTGCGGACCAGGCCTTTCAGCCGCTGCGCAGCCGCGACCACATCGGAATGTGTAGGAAGGGAATCGAACGTCATGGCGCTCCATAGCGCGCCATGACGTTCGGGAAAATCAGATTAAAGGCCTGCGGCGAATTTCTTCACCAGCTCACGCGCGCTGGCAGAGGTTTCCTCGTGGTCGAGCGCATGGGCGAGGACCGCTTCGAAATAGCCAGCCTTGGAACCGCAGTCGTACGGTGCCCCTTCGAATTCATAGGCGTAGAAGGCCTGGGTCTCCATCAGGCTCGCCATGGAGTCTGTCAGCTGGATTTCGCCACCGGCACCTTTGCCCTGGTTTTCCAGAAGGTCGAAGATTTCCGGTTGCAGGATGTAGCGTCCGGTAATGGCCAGATTTGAAGGCGCCGATTCGACCGGTGGCTTTTCGACCATGGCCGACATGCGGATCAGACGTCCGTCGCGTTCGATCGGCGCGATCACACCATAAGACGAGACTCGCTCTTCCGGCACAGGGTCCACGGCGACGATATTTCCGCCGACCTTGTCATAAGCCTCAACCATCTGCGCCAGGCAGGAAGGTTTGCCCTTCACGATCACGTCCGGCAGGAGCACGGCGAAAGGCTCATTGCCGATGATGTCGCGGGCGCACCAGACGGCGTGGCCAAGGCCCAACGGCTTCTGCTGGCGGGTAAAGCTCGCACCACCAGCTGGCAGGCGGCTCTGTTCCACCTGCTTGAGGATGGCGTCTTTCTTCTTCGCGACCAGTGCTTCTTCCAGTTCGTAGGAATGGTCGAAATAGTCTTCGATGGCGCCTTTGTTGCGCCCGGTGACAAAAACGATGTGCTCGATCCCCGCCTCAAGCGCCTCATCGACCACATACTGGATTGCCGGGCGGTCGACGACCGGAAGCATTTCCTTTGGGATCGCTTTCGTTGCCGGCAAAACACGTGTGCCAAAACCGGCGACCGGAAGGACAGCCTTTTTTACGCGCATTTCAAATCCCATTCTCGTGTGTCAGGTGAATACAGCTCTGTTTGATAAGCAAATTGCCTGCCAAGGTCACCCGAGGCGGCAGTTCGCAGCCTACCCTGGCAATGTGTCAGGCGATTGTAATCAGGTAGAGGCCTGCAATGGACAAGGACAGGCACAGCACCGCCAGCATGGCCAGGGTTCCGCGAACGGGAATCCGGTGTGCCCGGTGAAGGCGTTCAGCCAGCAGGGACTGCAACTTTCGGGCCGGCGACTCTGCCCCATGGGCGGTCAGGTCGCTGAACTGCCATTCATGCGAATTGTCGGCCGACGCCTCGGGGGTTACCTCGTGCTCGGCATCGGCTTCCGGATGATGGTGTTTCGGGATCTTGAGGGCAGACACGGCAATCTCCTGCAGATTACCGCCCTTCTGCCACGCCAGTCACTAAGGCTTGGCTAACGCCATCAAAATGAGTGGAATTTCCGGGTTACAGCGGCAGAAGCAGGTGGCCGCCATCGACGACAATGTTCGAGCCGGTCATGTAGCTGCCGGCTTTTGACGACAACAGCAGCAGCGCCCCATCAAGTTCCTGATGCTCACCGAAACGCTTCATCGCGATTCGCTTGCGCATTTTGTCGCCCGCGTCGGAGTCGAGATACTCAGAATTGATGTCTGTCTTGTAGTAGCCGGGCGAAATTGCATTCACACGGATGCCGTACCGGGCATTCTCCAGCGCCATCTGTTTCGTCATGTGCTCGACGCCTGCCTTGGAAACACAATAGGCCGTCGTCATCATCTGCGGTTGCAGGCCGGTGATGGAGGCGATGTTGATAATCGAACCAGGCACGCCGGCATCGATCATGGCGTTCGTCGCATGTTTGCCGACCCGCCAGACACCGTTGAGATTGGTGTCGATCACCGCGTTCCAATCGTCCTCGCTCTGCTCGCGGAACCAGGTGTCACGCGACATGCCGGAGTTGCTCACGATAATGTCACAGGGGCGTCCGAGCGCCTCCTTGATCTCGGCGAACGCGCCGCTGACGCTCTCGTCGGACGTTACGTCCATCTCCACCGGCAAGGCACGACCACCGGATTTGCTGATCTCTTCTGCAAGCGATTCCAGTCGATCCATGCGGCGCGCAGCCAACACAACATCCGCCCCAGCCTTTGAAAGAACCTTTGCAAAATGGCGTCCCAAACCGCTCGACGCGCCGGTCACCAAAGCTGTCCTGTCAGTAAGACTAAACAAATCCATGCCCCAAACTCCTCATTTCGCACTTGCACAACGCAAGATTCTATCGCTACTCCTACCTTCATGAAAATATCAGTGCTGAGGGAACGACGTTCTGGTGAGACCCGTGTGGCGGCTACACCAGAAACGGTCAAGAAGTTAGTGGCGTCAGGCCACTCGGTTACAATTGAGTCCGATGCCGGCAAGACGGCCGGCTTTCTGGACTCCGCCTATGAGGAGGCTGGAGCATCCATTGCGAAAGATGCTGCCGCGGCCGTTCAGGGGGCAGATATCGTCTTCAAGGTCCGCGGACCGGAAGAAGGCGAGATCGCGACCCTTCCGGACGGGGCGGCGCTGATCGCCCTTATGGAGCCCTTTGCGATGGACCCGAAGGTCATCGCCGGACTCAACGCAAAGAAAATCGCGGCACTTTCAATGGAGTTCACGCCGCGCATCACCCGGGCGCAGAGCATGGATGCGCTCTCGTCCCAATCCAACCTCTCCGGCTATCGTGCCGTAATTGAAGGCGCGCAGATCTATGGACGCGCCATGCCGATGATGATGACCGCCGCCGGCACGATCGCCCCGGCAAAGGTGTTCATCATGGGCGTCGGTGTCGCCGGTCTGCAGGCCATCGCCACGGCACGCCGTCTCGGCGGTGTGGTCACCGCAACAGACGTTCGCCCTGCCGCCAAGGAACAGGTCGCCTCGCTCGGCGCAAAGTTCATCGCGGTCGAGGATGATGAGTTCAAGGCGGCAGAAACTGCCGGCGGCTATGCCAAGCAGATGTCGCCAGAATACCAGGCCAAACAGGCCGAACTGACGGCCAGCCACATCACCAAGCAGGATATTGTCGTCACCACGGCCCTCATTCCGGGCCGCGCCGCGCCGGTCCTGATCACCGAAGAGATGGTGAAGAGCATGAAGCCCGGCTCCGTCATTGTCGACATGGCGGTTGCCCAGGGCGGTAACTGCCCGCTGTCGCAAGCCGACGAGATTGTCGATATCGGCGGCGTGAAGGTGGCCGGGTTCTCCAACCTGCCTGCCCGCCTGCCCGCGGACTCCTCCTCGCTTTACGCCAAGAACCTGCTTGCCTTCCTGCCGCTCGTGACGGCCGAAGACAGCAGCCTCAATCTCGACACCGATGACGAAGTCGTCACCGCCATGCTCCTCACACGGGGCGGCGAAACGGTGAACGAAAGGATCCAATCATGAAGCGTGCATTCCTGACGCTCACGGCGGCCAGCTTTGCTCTGCCCGCCTTCGCCGATGCCGGGGGCATCGACTCTACTGTCTTCCTGGCCGCAATCTTCGCGCTGGCCTGCTTCGTCGGCTACTATGTCGTCTGGAGCGTGACGCCTGCCCTGCACACGCCGCTGATGGCCGTGACCAACGCCATTTCTTCCGTGATCGTCGTCGGTGCACTCGTTGCCGCCGCCACGGTGGGCCTGAATTCCGACAATTGGGTTTCCAAGGTCCTCGGAACGGTCGCCGTCGCGCTTGCCAGCGTGAACATCTTCGGCGGTTTCCTCGTCACCCAGCGCATGCTCGCCATGTACAAGAAGAAGGGGGACTGAATTCATGGACTCCTTCAACTCAACCTGGGCGCCGCTGCTCTACCTGATCGCCGGCATCCTCTTCATTCTCGCCCTGCGCGGGCTTTCCAGCCCAGCCACCAGCCGCGCGGGCAACCGCAATGGCATGATCGGCATGGCCATCGCGGTCGCCACCACGCTGATCCTTCTATGGGGTGACCTCGACCCGATGACCTGGGGCCTGATCCTCGGCGGCGTTGCCGTCGGCGGTGTCGTTGGCGCCATCATTGCCCGCCGCATCCCGATGACGGCGATGCCTCAGCTTGTGGCCGCCTTTCACAGCCTCGTCGGCCTCGCCGCCGTGCTCGTGGCCGCTGCGGCGCTCTATTCGCCGATCCAGTTCGGTATCGCCCATGCGGACCCGGCTGCAGGCATCAAGGCCGCCTCACTGATCGAGCTGGGCCTTGGCTCAGCCATCGGTGCGCTCACCTTCACCGGTTCGATCATCGCGTTTGCGAAACTGAACGGCAACATGAGCGGCGCGCCGATCATGCTGCCGGCCCGGCACCTGCTCAATATCGTGATCGCCCTCGGCATTGTCGGCCTTCTGGCCTACCTGATTTCCGTGGACGGCCAGGCCCAGTGGGCCTTCTGGGGCGTCACCGTTCTGGCCCTGATCCTGGGCATTACGCTGATCATCCCGATTGGCGGCGCTGACATGCCGGTCGTCGTGTCGATGCTGAACTCGTATTCGGGCTGGGCCGCGGCGGCCCTCGGCTTCACGCTGGGCAATTTCGCCCTGATCATCACCGGCGCCCTTGTTGGCTCCTCCGGTGCGATCCTGTCCTACATCATGTGTAAGGGCATGAACCGAAGCTTCATCTCGGTGATCCTCGGCGGATTTGGCGGCGACGATGCAGCCGCTGCGACCGGACCGGCCGTCGACCGGCCGTTCAAGAAGGGGTCTGCAGACGATGCGGCCTTCATCATGAAGAACGCGTCCAAGGTCATCATCGTGCCCGGCTACGGCATGGCTGTGGCTCAGGCCCAGCACGCCCTGAAGGAAATGGCCGAGCTGCTGAAGGAAGAAGGCGTCGAAGTGAAGTACGCCATCCACCCGGTTGCAGGCCGGATGCCGGGGCACATGAACGTGCTGCTGGCCGAGGCCCAGGTGCCTTACGACGAAGTGTTCGAGCTGGAGGATATCAACTCCGAATTCTCGACGGCTGACGTTGCCTTCGTCATCGGCGCCAACGACGTGACCAACCCGTCGGCAAAGACGGACAAGACGTCTCCCATCTACGGCATGCCGGTCCTGGACGTTGAAAACGCCCGCACCGTGCTGTTCGTGAAGCGCTCCATGGGCTCCGGCTATGCCGGCGTCGATAACCCGCTCTTCTTCAACGACAACACGATGATGCTGCTGTCGGATGCCAAGAAGATGGTGGAAGACATCGTCAAGTCGCTCTAGGGCGCCCTGACATTACTTCGAAGAGCCACGCAGTTCCGCAAGGCGCTGCGTGGCTTTTTCGTCTGGGCTGCACGCCTGCTCCGGTTCATCGGCCCGCAGGGATTCCGCCAGCAGCGATACCGTCACGCCATCGAATTCCCAACGCGGCGCGATGTCGGACAAGGGCTCCAGCACGAAGCGTCGCTGGGTAAGCCGTGGGTGCGGAACGGTCAACGTCGGCGTGTCGATATCCACGCCCTGCATCATGAGGATATCGATATCGATCTCACGCGGGCCCCAGCGCTCACGCACCTGTCGGCCCAGTGCCGCCTCAATCCTTTTGCACGCGGCAAGCAGGTCGTGAGGCCGCAGGCTCGTTTCTATCTGCACACAAACATTGAGAAAGTCAGGCTGCTCCAGGACGCCCCAGGCCCGGGAGCAATAGACGCGTGACATCCGGCCCAATTCCACGCCGTCCGTTTCTTCCAGCAGCGCGAGCGCGCGCGCCAGATAGTCTTCCCGGTCGCCCAGATTCGTGCCGAGTTCCAGATAGGCTTCAGCCATTACGGCTGCGGGTTATAACGACCCCGACATGATCCACGAAATGACGAATCGGCGCTGACGGTTTTCGCACCGTTACGGTGATCCGCTCCACCAGCGGCTGGTCTTCGAGGACGGCGAGCGCAATGCGTTCGGCAAAGGTTTCGATCAGGTTGAACACCGTCTCCCCGGACAGGCGCTCAGCCAGGTCGCAGAGTTCACCGTAATTGACCGTCTCGGACATGTCGTCCTTGTGCGCGGCCTGCGGCTTCAACTCGCAATCCATGTCGATGAAGAATTTCTGCCCCAGGGAGTTTTCGGCCTTGTGGACGCCGTGAAAGCCATGAAGGCAGAGATTGGTGACGAATACGTGGTCGGTCATTTTGCTTTCTCGATCGCTTCCAGCATGTTGAGGGCTTGGCGGTGCTCGGCAACATCGTGCACGCGCAGGATAGAGGCGCCCCGGTATATGCTGTCCAGGTTGGCCGCCAATGTTCCGGTCAGGCGGTCTCCGACGGGGTTTCCCGTCAGGCGCCCGATAAAGGATTTCCGTGACACGCCAACCAGGACAGGACAGCCTGTATCCACCAGCACGTCCAGATTGGCGAGGACGCAGAAATTCTGTTCATACGTTTTTCCGAAGCCCACGCCGGGATCGAGGATGATGTGTTCGCGCGGAATGCCATGCGCGTCCGCCATCGTGAAGCTGTCCTGAAAGAAGGCCACCATGTCGTTACGCAGGTCGATGGCCGCATCCGCTTCACCGCGGTTGTAGGTCACCACGATCAGGCTCTGGGTCTCCGCCACGGTGCGGGCGATGTCAGGGTCACGGGTCATGCCCCAGACGTCATTGATGATCACAGCGCCGGCATCGGCAGCCTGGCGCGCAACAAAGGCCTTGTAGGTGTCGATCGACAACGGCAGCGCTCCTGAGCCTGCCAGAGACGCAATCGTGCCCGATACGCGTCGCCATTCTTCTGCGCCGTCCACATTCTCTGCGCCGGGCCGGGTCGACTCGCCTCCGATATCGATAATGTCCGCTCCGTCGAGACGCATCTGCTCAGCGTGCTGGACGGCATTCGCCAGGCCGAAATGCTCGCCGCCATCCGAGAAGGAATCCGGGGTCACATTCAGGATGCCCATCAGGAGGCGCCGCCCGGTGGAGAGCCGGTGCAGCAAGTCTTCCCTGACAGTCTTGCGAACGCTGCTGTCCATCATGGCCTCTCGCAGTCAAACAGCGCCTATACCAGCCCTGCCACGTGCGGCAAACCAAGCTTTGTCGCAGACCGATACCAGCGCTATGCTGTGGTTAAGACAACAGATCAAAGGGAGATTGAGAGGAAGAGATGGTGTGCCCTGCAGGTTTCGAACCTGCGACCTACTGATTAAAAGTCAGTTGCTCTACCAGCTGAGCTAAGGGCACGCCAGAGCGGCCCATTTAGAGAAGGGTTCGAGGCGGGTCAACACCC
>QGCX01000200.1_pt1 | contig 13213 bp, 12 predicted proteins | sample 4708031 | NCBI WGS metagenome assembly QGCX01 (sample SAMN08941163, study PRJNA450518) | Sediment metagenome, whole genome shotgun sequencing project. | reverse complement strand
ATTTAAAACGTAAGCGTGTTGCACAATGTACTACGCTATCTACGTTTTCTTTACCGCCAATCCCCTGAAGGATTTCGGTTGCGAGTTGTTCATACGCCATAATTACTGCCTCAAATAAAAGTATTACTGCGTTACCAAATTTTGAGCAAAAAAAAACCTGAGACACCAACCTCTCGATCACGAGACATTGTATGCACTCAGGTCTTGCCCGCTCATGCGGTAACAATCCAAAAATATGCGAAAACTAATTAACTAACTTCCAGGATCAAAAATCCCAAACTACAGAAACAAAAAAACCTGACAGAATACCTACGCAATTTGCGCTTTGGGGTATTACTATCAGGTCTTGCCCGCCTAGCGGTAACAATCCGTTTCAATCTACGGGTGCAGATTATAAACATTCATAATCACACTCAATCCCCATCTTGATTAATTGTGACTCTCTTCATTTATTTAAGCTACCCACGGACATCTTTAGTGATAGCAATCACAGAAACCCCTTCCATAAAACTTCACAACAGATGATGTTTGCAAAATAAATGTGCTATCGGTTACCTATAATTCTTCTGCTATTGATGTACTTCACACTCTGCAACTTTGCTCAGTATTAGACTAAAACTTCTTTCTGCTCAGTGACAAAGGAACTGTGTATGACGCTCCGACTCTGTATATTTTCTCTGCTTGGTTTCAGCTCTTTCAGTTGGGCTTCTGCCGAAACGTTGCCAAATTTAACCCATTCCACCATTGGTATTGCTTGCGTATTGATTTTTATCATCGCTTATATGGTTGTTATGCTTGAAGAAAAGCTAAAATTACGTAAATCAAAACCGGTTTTATTCGCTGCTGGGATTATTTGGGCGTTAATCGGTTATAAATATAACCAACTGGATCAGGCAGAATTTGCCCGGGAAGCCTTAGAGCACAACTTTCTCGAGTATGCCGAACTCTTACTGTTTCTGTTAGTCGCGATGACCTATATCAATGCGATGGAAGAACGGCGCCTATTTGATGCTCTCAAAGCCTGGATGCTAAGTAAGGGATTTGGTTACAAAGCCCTGTTCTGGATCACCGGCAGCCTGGCTTTTATCATCAGCCCGATCGCCGATAACCTGACAACCGCATTAATTATGTGTACCGTGGTGATGAAAGTAGCGGAAAACAACCGCGCTTTTATTACTCTCTGCTGTATCAATATTGTTGTCGGAGCCAACGCGGGAGGAGCATTCAGCCCATTTGGTGATATTACCACCCTGATGGTTTGGCAGACCGGCAAAATATCCTTTGGCCAATTCTTTGATCTTTTGTTGCCATCTATCGTAAACTTCTTGATTCCTGCACTGATCATGTCGCTATTTTTACCGAAAGGTAAACCCGATAGTATTCGCGAATATGTATATGCTAAGCGTGGAGCAAAGCGCATGGTCATTCTGTTTATACTAACCATAACCACTGCGGTTTACTTCCATATTGCTTTTGACTTCCCACCAGTAATGGGGATGATGCTCGGCTTAGCCTACCTTCAGCTATTTGGTTTCTATTTACGCAAAACTATGCCGGAACATGTGGCCCGAATGTTGGCGATTGCAGAAAGAAACCATGATGAGAACTCACTCAAACGCTATCACTCCGCCGTCCCTTTTGATGTTTTCCAACGTATTTCTCAAGCAGAATGGGATACCCTGATCTTTTTCTACGGGGTTGTAATGAGTGTTGGCGGATTAAGTCTGCTCGGATACCTTCATTTGGTTTCCAACATGATGTACACCCAATGGGATCCGATGTGGGCCAATATTTCTATCGGATTCCTTTCAGCAATGGTGGATAACATTCCGGTGATGTATGCGGTACTCACCATGAACCCGGATATGAGTTTGGGCCATTGGCTACTGGTTACCCTAACTGCGGGAGTTGGAGGGAGTTTACTCTCGATAGGATCGGCAGCCGGAGTAGCGTTGATGGGGGTGGCGAAAGGACATTATACCTTCCTCGGCCATTTAAAATGGAGTCCGATAATTTTACTGGGCTATGTCGGAAGCATTCTGGCTCATATACTTATCAATCAGTCATTATTTTGAGACGGGTTCAGCTCCGACTTTAAGCCAGGTATTGCTCAGGTTGAACATCGCACAGGCACTACAAGTGAGTAACTCACCTCCGTTACCATGAATGCGCATCACGATCTCCGGGCGTTTCTCTTTTGAGCTACGTTTAACTTCAATAATGAGATTACTACCATCAATGGTAAACGGGGCCTTCATCGATTGACCATTCGACTGAATTTCTACCATTTTATTGGCAAAAACCAATTTATCATCGTTGTACTGGTTATCGTAGGTACCAACAAACTTCTCGGCTTTATCTTCAATAACACTTTCAAAACAAGCAGTTAGAGATACACCCATCGCCATCAGTACCATTCCTTTTACCACCAACTTGATTTGGTTAACCTTCATTACACATCCTAGCCTTAACTATCCATTTGTTTTCTCTAAGTTTAGCAGAAATTCTTTTTTTTCAAGCCCGCCGGCATAGCCAGTGAGTCGCCCATCTTTACCAATCACTCGATGGCAAGGGGTAATGATGGAAATCGGGTTACGTCCGTTAGCGGTTCCCACGGCTCTGACCGCTTTTATATCACCCAGCGTTTGAGCCAACTGCTGATAACTCCAGGTCTGTGCGTACGGAATCTGGCGTAATGCCGCCCATACGCGCCGTTGAAAGTCGGTACCCTGGTCAGCCACTGGAAGATCAAACTGCTTAAGTTTTCCGGCGAAATAGCTATCCAGTTGCTGGCAGGTTTGTTTAAGCACCCCTTGCTTAGAATGGCCATCCATTATAGTTACAGGAATCTGGTCTAGCGCCTTTTGATAGATGTCGGCCATCGTATCCTCAAACCATAGGCCACATAAGCTCTCATCCGTATTAGCCAGAATCAGACGACCAATCGGAGAAGAATAATAAGCAAATTCCATCGTACTTTCTGTCATACCAGATAACCTTATTTCATCACTGTCCATTATATCGGATAATCTTCAGACTAGTTTAACTCATTCACCAATGCTTCAAGGCGGCTAATCACCTCTTCCGCACTGCTATTTTTACGATACGAGAGATAGATCGGACGAATCCAGCCTTCACTATTTTCTACTATATGCAGACGGCTATTGTCCAGAAACGGTTCAACGATTGAACGGGGTAAATAAGCACTACCGCCATTTTCCAGAATAAAGTCCAAAGCAATCTTTGCCGTCGAAGTACGTAAACAAGGGGCTGGAATATTACTATGGCGAGCAGCGTGTTCAGACGCAAACTTCGTTCCCCAATCAACATACACATACTGTTGACTAAATGGATCATCACTCTCTATCTCACTACTAACCAACAGCAACTCCAGATCTGCGACACGCTTACAATCCAGCTCTTCGATTTTGATTGGATCTAAGGTAAATGCGATATCCATGGTACGTTCGAGCAAATTACGGCACAGATGTTCGCGGCCTAAAACTTCGGCAATAAAACCATACCCGGAAAAAGATCGGGCAATCACTGATAGGTTACGCTGCAAATATCCATCCCACACATTAGCCGTTCCGCCCAGACTTAATTGGTGTACTTTGCCATTTTCCAGTGAAAGCTCAAATTTGGCCTGCTGTAAAGTATTGACCATATTTTCCGCGTAACTGACTAATCGCTCACCGGCAGAAGTTAACTTAATATTGTTTCTGTCCCGGGTAAATAGTTGAGCATCAAAGTAATTTTCCAACTGCTTAATCCGAGCACTAACCGCAGCCTGAGTAAGGTAAAGATTTTCTGCGGCGCGTCCGAAATGGCGAACTCGCGCTAATTCAAGAAACGTCCTGAATACCTTAACATCCATAGTTTTGTCCCACTGGTAGCATTGATTTTTTCATAAAAAATACATATTAAAACGATAAAAAATTTTTGTTTTTCTTTTGCCTAATTTACGCCTAATTTTCGCCTTAAATCAATTACAAAATACCCTTGATACATCAAAGAGGTTGATATGTCTGATACAGAATTTCGCCCGGGCAAAAAGCCGTTTTTCGATAACAAAAAATTTCCTCGAGGCTTTGCCAAATCGGGAGATTTTACCCTGGCTGAAGAAGGATTGCTGACCCGTTTTGGCGAAACAATGAATCTTTTGGAAACAGGAGAGCTGACTGCTGAAAATGAAGCAGAAAAGCAGTTCCTGAATGAATTAGCGACCCCAGAAGCAGCCACAAACAAACTGGCAAAGGTATGGTTGAAATATGTCAGACTTGCGCGCGGTCGTAAACGTTTTCATACTCTAAATGGGCGAAATAAAGTCGATGTATCAGAAGATTACAACGATGATGATGAACCATTAACAGATGATGATTAAAAAAAGGACGGGTTTCCGTCCTTTTTTACATCTGCACCCACAATAAAAGCTCTCTTTATCTTCCCATATTCAGATAATTTTCTCTGTATAAAAATTACAAGAAACACCATCACTACCGAGTTCAATTCTTTCATGGCGTAAATTAATTACCCAAGAGTGATACTGATCACTTTATTGCGATTTTGAAAAAATCCCACGCCTATTTTTGTGACAAACATCACTACACGGTCAAAAATAAACTTTATTAAATTGTGATTTTAATCGATAAATTTAGCTTGATATTTTCCAAAAAATATAAATGAAAGTTAATTACAACTCAATATAATGAGTTGGATCACAAAAAATTACGCACCACTCGCATATTTATGGGACATTGATCACAAAAACCCCGCTCGACATCAGAATCTCAATTTGTGTGTTATCTTGATTATGACCTAAATAAACCGGACGGCTTTGGCGAGCCGTTAAACAAACAAATTCAACTGACCATCGAACGGGGAACATATATGTTATCACCAGATACTAAGGTCAAGGTACAAAACTTTGGCCGTTTCTTATCCAACATGGTAATGCCAAACCTAGGCGCATTTATTGCCTGGGGTTTCATTACTGCTCTATTTATTCCTACTGGCTGGGTGCCAAACGAAACACTGGCTAAACTCGTTGGCCCTATGATCGTTAACCTGCTGCCTATCCTAATCGGTTACACCGGTGGTAAATTAGTCGGCGGCGATCGTGGTGCCGTTGTCGGTGCTGTGACCACTATGGGTGTGATTGTTGGTTCTGACATCCCAATGTTTATGGGTGCGATGATCGTGGGCCCTCTGGGCGGTCTGGCGATTAAGAAATTTGACCAAGCTATCGACGGTAAAGTCAAAAGCGGCTTCGAGATGTTGGTTAACAACTTCTCTGCCGGTATCATCGGTATGATCTGCGCGATTATCGCTTTCTACCTGGTTGGCCCTTTTGTTAAAGGTCTGTCCAGTGCTCTGGCAGCAGGCGTAGACATATTGGTTAACGCTCACCTACTTCCTTTAACTTCTCTATTTGTTGAGCCAGCGAAGATCCTGTTCCTAAACAACGCGATCAACCACGGTATTTTCACTCCACTGGGTGTACAACAAGCTGAAGAAGCGGGTCGTTCTATCTTCTTCCTTATCGAAGCTAACCCAGGCCCAGGTCTAGGTCTGTTAGTCGCGTACATGGTATTTGGTAAAGGCAGCGCAAAACAATCTGCAGCTGGTGCTTCTATCATTCACTTCCTGGGTGGTATCCACGAAATCTACTTCCCATATGTACTGATGAACCCTCGTCTGATCCTAGCGATGATTGCGGGTGGTGCGACTGGTGTATTCGTGAACGTTCTGTTCGGCTCTGGTCTGATTTCTCCAGCGTCACCAGGTTCTATCTTCGCCGTACTGCTGATGACACCAAAAGCAGCTTTTGTCGGTGTAATCCTGTCTGTATTCTCAGCAGCGGCAGTCTCGTTCGTAGTGGCTTCGTTCCTACTGAAAACTCAGAAACAAACTGACGATGGTGACTCTTTAGAAAAAGCCAGCTCTCAAATTAAATCCATGAAAGCACAATCTAAAGGCCAGGCGGCTCCTGCTGCTCAAACTGCAGCGCCAACTTCAGGTGTGAACAAAATCATCGTAGCTTGTGATGCCGGCATGGGTTCAAGTGCGATGGGTGCGAGCATGCTGCGTAAGAAAGTACAGGAAGCGGGTCTGGATATCAGCGTAACCAATCTGGCAATCAACAACCTGCCACAAGATGTTGACATCGTTATCACTCATAAAGACCTGACTGACCGTGCTCGTAAGCACGCGCCAAATGCTCACCACATTTCACTGACCAACTTCCTGGACAACGAAATGTATAACAATCTGGTTAGCCAGCTTGTTGGCAATGCAGCAGCTGAAGCAGCCCCAGCGCCACAAGCAGCCGTTGAAGAAGATGGTGCAGTGTTTAAAATCGCAGAGAAAAACGTTCAACTGGGACTAAAAGCGGCAAACAAAGAAGAAGCTATTCGTTTTGCTGGTAACAAGCTGGTTGAATTAGGTTATGTAGAACCAGAATATGTTGATGCCATGTTCGAACGTGAAAAAATGGTATCAACCTACCTGGGTGAATCTATCGCAGTTCCTCACGGCACTATCGATGCGAAAGATAAAGTAAAAGAAACCGGTATTGTTATCTGTCAGTATCCTGAAGGTGTTCAGTTCACTGACGAAGAAGATGGCGTCGCTAAACTGGTTATCGGTATCGCAGCGAAGAACGATGAGCACATCGCGGTAATTACCACCATCACTAACGCTCTGGATGATGATGCAGCAATCAACACACTAACTTCGACCAGTGATGTGAACGCGGTATTAGCGATTCTTGGTGGAAAATAAAGAGCTTGGTTAACACTATAAGCTCCTGATTAAGTCAAGGTCGGGCCCCCACTCGACCTTATTTCCCCACTATTTTTAGGTAAATGTTTATGAGAAATGCAATTCACTTTGGTGCTGGCAACATCGGTCGCGGCTTTATCGGTAAACTTCTGGCGGATGCTGGAATCCATGTTACATTTGCGGATGTAAACCAAGCCGTAGTAGAAAAACTGGCAGAAGATAAGCAATATCAGGTAAAAGTCGTAGGCGAAGATTGCCAAATTGATACCGTAACTAACGTTACTGGTATTCTGTCTAACGGCAGTGAAATCGTTGATGAAATTACTAAAACTGATTTAATCACAACTGCAGTTGGTCCAACGGTTCTTGATATCATTGCAAAAACACTTGCTCAGGGTATCGAAAAACGTATTACTTCTGGCAACACTTCACCACTGAATGTGATCGCATGTGAGAACATGGTACGCGGTACAACTCACCTGAAATCAGAAGTGTTTAAATACCTATCTGAAGTAGTAAAGCCGCAGGTTGAAGAGCTAGTAGGTTTTGTTGATTCAGCGGTTGACCGTATCGTGCCGCCAGCAGAAGCGTCAGACAACATCCTGGATGTAACGGTAGAAAGCTTCAGCGAATGGATCGTAGATGAAGGCCAGTTCAAAGGTGAAGTACCTAACATCGCAGGCATGGAAAAAACCGATAACCTAATGGCATTCGTTGAGCGCAAACTATTCACACTGAATACTGGCCACTGTGTAACCGCATACCTGGGTTGCCTGAGTGGTTTCGCAACCATCAAAGAAGCGATTGAAAACGATGCGATTCGTGCCGATGTAACTAAAGCCATGCAAGAAAGTGGTGAAGTACTGATTCGTCGTTACGGTTTCGATCCAGAAGCTCACGCCGCTTATATTCAAAAAATCCTTGGTCGCTTTGCCAACCCATTCCTGGTTGATGAAGTTGACCGTGTAGGTCGTCAGCCTATCCGTAAATTGGGCGCAGCAGACCGCTTGATCAAACCACTACTTGGCACTATCGAGTACGGCACAGCGAATTCAACGCTGTTGAAAGGCGTTGCAGCAGCACTTAAATATACCAATGCAGAAGATCCACAAGCGATTGAGCTGCAAAGCTACTTGGCAACTAATGGTGTAGCGGCAACACTGGCCCACTATTCAGGCTTGGATCCAGAAGGTAAAGAAGTAAAAGAAGTGGAAGCCATTTTCGCTACTTTATAAAGCTCCTATTATCTCCAAAAAGTAATCAGCGTTAATAAAAGGGAATGGTGAGCTCCTTCACCCTCCCTTTCATCCACACAACTCATACTCTTTCTTATGGCCGACACAATAAACGAAACTGAAATCATCGAGCGACTGAATTCAGCTCCTTCAGTACGAGGCTTCTTTATTGTTGCCGCAGAGCTTATCGAGCAATCTATCTTCTTTCTTACACAAAGAATCTTTCGCAATGAATACCTTGCAGTAAAATCTGTCGTAGATCCATTACTCGAATCTTCCGGCCCTTTAGGTGAACTATCGGTGCGGATTAAACTACTCTATGGTTTAGGTGTCATTTCAGATAAAACGTACTACGATATCGATGCACTATTAAAGATGAAAAGCTTTCTGAACAGTGAAAGTCGAGAATATGAATTTACTGATCCGGAAATTGTTACTCCGCTAAAAAAGCTATCTGTCATACAAGAAGTCGGATCCTTAATCCTCGAACAGCCCCAGCCTGACAGCGACATGGATGAAGACCTGCGCCAGTTACATATCAATCGAATGCAGCAAATGATTCGTTCCAGCCTGTCTTTAGGCATTGTGGAAATATGTAATCAAATCAATATCGACAGCCCATTTATGGCCTAAAAACTCTTATAAATAGCCGTGATACCGCTCACCAAACAGAGTACTAAAGTAAACAAACGCAATTTACGTTTTGAAATATGTTGAGTGGTCATTCCTGCCAGCTTATAGCCAGCCCAGGCAGCCGGGATTAGCGGTAACGCCAGCTTAAAATGATGCCAATGCGCATGTCCAACCGCAAACTGAACCACCAACGAAATCAAACTGCTGAAAACAAAGAAAGCCGCCAGATTTCCACGTAATTGATTCGCTTCCTGATGCTGCAACAGTAACGCCATCGGAGGGCCTCCAATCGCTGAACTGGTGCCGAAGAAACCAGAGAAAAAGCCGGCAATGCCCATTCTGGCTGGCGTCGGTTCTATCCTGAAAGGCAATAGCGATACTGCTACGGCAAACAGCACCAATATACCAAGCCACAGCGCAAGCTGTTCAGTCGACACCCAGACCAATAAAAATCCGCCAACAATAGAGCCAGGAATACGCCAGATTACCGCATTTTTCAATTTGCCTAAGGAAACATTGGCTCGTAGTTTAACGGCACTCCACAGAGAAATAAGCAACGCAATCAAGGTAATAGGTGTTGGCACATAATCGGGAGAGATAAAAAACAGTAGCGGTGATGCAACAACAGCAAGACCAAAACCAATCGCGGTCTGAACAAAAGATCCGGCAAAAATAAGCGCCATAGCAATCAGCGTAGTATGGCTGAAAATATCCATAGAATGACTCAATAAAGGCAACAACGAACCGCCACGTTAGCAGCCTAAGTCTAAAAACAAAAGAGCCAGAATAGATTATTCTTAGTTAACCAAACGAGCAGTCAACAGCGTGGTCATGTTGAAAAGCGAGTTTAATTTTACACTGTAAAAGCTAGCGAGAAATAGCCTGCTGCTGATGCCGACCGAGGGGTAACATAGTTAACTGATTCTGATGATTACAGATGCGGCAATATTGCTGGTGTTCCATCTCATAATAATGAGTCCCCTTAACTAACAGGGAGAAAACCTCTTGCCACTTTGATGAGGATTGACTTTGGCTACGGCGCATGATCGACTTATGAGGGGTCATTTTTCGACAAATTGAGCAATAGTTATCCGCCATCACAAGCCTCTTAATCTAATATTTTAACCGTATTGATAGTAATATTATTTTTTACTCTTCCTGCAACAAATTGACAAATTGAATCACGATTTTTGTGAGGAGTTTAAAACTTATTAGGTTGCAAAATTGGCAGTTTTTATCTATTCACAGTAGATAGATATTCCGGTCACACAATAAAAAAGGAAGCGGCACCACGATGTACATTAAGTTTCATCATGAATACAGCTTCCAGCCAAAGGGCATACACCAAATTCCCCATGCTGATCAAGAACAATGTACTATTTGAGGGGACGCACATTGCGGATCAGATAAATAATCAATAACTATGTAAATAAAACATGCCTAAACAAAACTGAAACGGTTAATTCTTACATCGGTAAAAATATCGGTTGCATCATTTGAGTGTGTTGAAAACTCGGAGACCACTGCACCATCTCCATGCGCTTGAAACCAATGCTTAGTTTCTGGCATCAAAGTTAGCTGCTCGCCTCTTTCCAAAACAACTTCATGAAATACCGTATAATATTCCTCCCCGTTGACTGGTGGTTGAACGGATGGTTGATCTGTACTCGCACCTTCAATAAATATACTCACCTTCCCATAACGGCAGCGAAAGGTTTCCTCTTTTCCCAATACTTCCGCCGTATTAGGGTGTCGATGTTCAGGGCAGGTCTGATAAGGCAATATCATCAATTCTTTAGCGCAACACCTATCGGTATTTAGATATGTATGTACTGTTAACCCTATGGCCTCAAAATCATTAAGTCCAAAATCTGTTACTTCTAGATTAGCGATTTCCTCTGCTGTCAAAAATATACCTGACTCGGAAATAAGTGATTCTATTTTTTGTGATGCCATAAAGTTATCCTCTGAATTTATACAGGCTCTAACAACCTGCCCTGACAATCGTATTGAATACGATACTTAATAACCGTATATCTGAGCTAAATGTCCCTTATAGGCCAGATAAGATGATTCATAAGCTTCAACGTTACTATCAATAGGCAGAGTGGCGGTATCATCGTCCAAATGAACCCATATTTCGCACAACTCTTTAAGAGTAACATTGACCTCATTTTTCCGGTTATAGGCCCACATTGCCTGAATTGCACCACCCAATGCTGCTGCTTCATGTTCAATCGGACAAATAACCGGTGTGTTCATAATATCTGCAACCATCTGCCTCCATAATGGGTTTTTAGATCCTCCTCCGATTAAACGAATCTGCACCGGAATAATGCCTTCTTCGCGGAACAGATCTAAACCATATCGAAGCGTAAAAGTTGCTGCTTCTGTGGTCGCACGAATGACATTCGCCGGAGTAAGATTATCGGATGTTAAACCGTGCAATGAAGCTGATGAATTAGGTAATGGCGGTATGCGTTCACCGTTGAAGAATGGTAATAAGGTTACGCCATTTGCACCAGGTAATGTTTCTTGCAACATTTGGGTAAACGTATTGATATCAATATCAAATAACTTCTGCATCAATGTTGTCGATGCCGTCACATTCATTGTGCATATAAGTGGTAGCCAACCGTTCGAACTGGAGCAGAAACTAGCAATCATGCCATCTTCATTTGACATAGGCTTATCGCTGTACGCATACAGTGTACCGGATGTTCCCAAACTCATGGTTACAGTACCAGCCTCGATATTGCCAGTACCAATCGCCCCCATCATATTATCGCCACCGCCGGAAGATACCATCACATCCGGGCTTAATCCCAATAGCTCTGCAATTTCTGGTTTTACAATGCCAACCGGAGTTTCGGCGGAAATTAAACGGGGTAAATGTTTTTCTATACTAAGTCCGGGAGCTGCAGCTGAAAAAACTTCAGCATCATATTGACGAGCCTCGATATTCATGTACCCTGTACCTGAAGCATCACCAAATTCTGTAACAAATTCTCCTGTTAACCAATAATTGAGATAATCATGTGGCAGCATAATTTTGTCAATTTGGGCGAATAATTCAGGATGATTGCGCTTCAACCACAGTATTTTTGAAGCGGTATAACCCGTTTGCAATTGGATGCCGACTTTATCCATAAATGCTTTGCTCCCACCCATAGCTTGGATAATGTCGGTATTTTCCAGATGCGATTCTGTATCACACCATAACTTGGCCGGATATAAAGCCTTATCGTTTTTGTCGAGCACAACCATACCGTGCTGCTGTCCCGAAATACCAATGCCCTTGATATCTGAAAGATCAATTTTAGCACTGGCTTGTGCTTGGCTAATCGCTTGCTTTAATGCATCAATCCACCATTCAACCGGTTGTTCTCTTCTCCCATTTTCATTACTGATGATATTGTGCTTCCCGTAACCACTACCAACTACCCTATTGGTTCGAGAATCACAAATCACGACTTTTGTACCTTGGGTACCACAGTCAACACCTAAAAACATAGTTTCCCCTTGAAGCGGGGGTATTCCCCCGCTAATTGAATTGATTCTATTTAAATGCAATCACTGTCTCTTTAGCGCCTTTTTCTTTCAAAGACGTCATCGCTTCAGTATAGGCTTCAACAAATAATGCGTTATCGACTAGGTCACCAAAAACACTACGATTTTTGATGAAGGCCAAGATATCTTCATCATTTTTTGCGGCAATTTGCATTAATTCATCTTTCAGACGGTCAACCACATTAATAGCGTCGCCTTGCTCATCTACGCCTTCTGCATAGCGCGCCCAAGAGGCAACAACCGCAGCAGAACGGCGAATCTGAGGCTCATCCATTTTTAGCTGTTCACGTACAACCGGAAGCAACCATTTAGGAATTCGGTCTGAACTTTCTGCACATAAACGCGCCAAGGTGTCACGAACTTCTGGGTTGGCAAATCGTTCAATCAATGTGCGCTTGTATTGGAATAGATCAATACCTTCAACAGGCTGAAGGGTTGGAGTGCCTTCAATATCCATATAATTCAGTAGAAACTCGACAAATACAGGATCAGTACACACTTCGTGCGCATAGCGGTAACCGGATAGATAACCAAAATAAGTTAGCGCCTGGTGGCTGGCATTAAGTAAACGAAGTTTCATTAACTCATAAGGTTCAACATCATCCACCAACTGAGCACCCACTTTTTCATAAGCCGGACGCCCTTGGGTGAAGTGATCTTCAATCACCCACTGATAGAATGGTTCACACACGGAAGGGAAACGGTCTTCAATATCGAAGCGATCTTTTACCATTTCAATATCTTCTGCTGTCGTTACCGGAGCAATACGGTCAACCATGGAGTTAGGGAATGCTACGTACTCCTGCATCCATTTTGCAAATTCAATGTCTTTGGCCTTAGCAAAAGCAACAAACATTTTTTTCGCCACATCACCATTACCCTGGATATTGTCGCAAGATTGTACGGTAAATGGCGACAATCCACGTTCTTTTCTCAGTTTCAATGCGGCTGTGATTAAACCAAAAACAGTTTTTGGCTGTACATTTTCTAAA
>QGCX01000198.1_pt1 | contig 13225 bp, 9 predicted proteins | sample 4708031 | NCBI WGS metagenome assembly QGCX01 (sample SAMN08941163, study PRJNA450518) | Sediment metagenome, whole genome shotgun sequencing project. | reverse complement strand
GGGCAACTTTTTGCTCGACCTGAGCAAGATCTTGCTTTGGACTATAAACTTATCATTATAACGTATTGATAAGTATAGATAGAAAGTTGGCACGTAAGTTGCCGTATAAGTCATTGAAAATTGTACTAACAACTTCAGTTGAAACTAAATAAGGAATTTACAATGCCAACTCCATGTTATATCTCTATCAACGGTGAAACTCAGGGTCTGATCACTGCAGGCGCTTGCACTTCTGACTCTATTGGTGATTCATACGTTGAAGGTCATGAAGATGAGATGCTGGTTCAGAAATTTGACCACGTGGTGACGGTACCGACTGATCCTCAATCTGGTCAGCCTGCAGGTCAGCGTGTGCACAAACCATTCAAATTCACGGTTAATCTGAACAAAGCCGTTCCTCTTCTGTATAACGCATTGGCGTCTGGTGAGAAGATGTCAAACGTGGAACTGAAATGGTACCGCACTTCTATCGAAGGTAAACAAGAGAACTTTTTTACCACCAAACTGGAAAACGCGACCATCGTCGATATCAATCTGGAAATGCCTCACTGCCAAAACCCAGCAGATGCGGACTTCACCCAGAACCTGACTGTTTCTATGTCTTACCGTAAGATCACTTGGGATCACATCAACTCTGGTACATCAGGCTCTGATGACTGGCGTAAGCCAATCGAAGCGTAATTCGCCTCGATCGGACGACCATCCGCCGTTAGGGCGGATGGTTTCTAGCTAAACCTTAAGCCGGATGCATTGATGGTGCTCGTAGAGCCCAGTGTATTGAGCTTAAGGTTTTGCGCTATCTAAAAGACCGGGATCACTCGGCAATCAGGATAAAGGACAACAGATGGCAAGGTTAGGGTTTCGGATTCTCATCGACGGCTTAGACGATGAGACGTTGGTGGTGCGCGAATATCATGGTCAGGAGTCGGTGTCCGATTCACTGGATAAACAGGGTCAGTTGGTCAGTGGCTTTCGTTATCAGATTGAATTGGCCAGTCGGCGTAACGATTTAACGCCGCTGGATACCGTTGATCGCAACGCGTTATTAGAAGTGTTGCGTAACAATGAGGTGGTGCAGCGGGTACACGGTGTGGTTAGGCAGTTCAGTCAGGGCGATACCGGTTACAGTCATACTCATTATTCGCTGACGCTGGTGCCGGCTCTGGAGTTCTTGTCGCTACGCCATAACAGCCGGATATTCCAGCAGCAGACCGTTCCGGAAATCATTGTTACCCTGCTGCAGGAGATGAACATCACCGACTGTGTGTTTGCCTTGAAAAATCCCCTGCCGAAACGCGAATTCTGTGTGCAATACCGAGAAAGTGATTTGCAGTTTCTCCACCGCATCGCCGCCGAAGAGGGGCTGATGTACAGCTTTATTCACCAGGAAGATAAACACCTGCTGCTGTTTACCGACAACAATTCTGGCTGGTCAGCACTGGAGTCGGCCATACCCTATAACACGTTATCGGGCGGAATCAGTGAGGTGCCGTACGTTTCCCAACTGGTTCAGCATACCCGTATTGAAGTTAGTCATACCCAACTGCAGGATCGCAGTTTTCTCCAGCCGGGTTACACTTTTGCCCAGTCGGCACAGGCGCTGGATACCGACTATCAACTTACTAATTATGAACACTTTGATATGCCGGGGCGTTTTAAACAGGATGCGGTCGGTAAGGTGATCAATCAGGTGCGCCTTGAATATTTGCGCCGTGAAGCGCATACCGCGACGGGGCAAAGTGACGAAGCGCGTCTGCAGGCCGGGGTACGCTTTACTCTCAGCGAACACCTTAATCCGCAATGTAACCGCGAATGGCTGGTGGTAAAGATTCATCATCAGGGCAGTCAACCTCAGGCACTGGAAGAGTATGGTTCAGCCGGGGCAACCACCTACAGTAACCAGTTTACTTTGGTACCTACGGAGCATCTATGGCGGGCGACGCCGCAACCCAAACCTAAGGTAGACGGGCCAAATATGGCCTTAGTGGTCGGCCCAGAACGGGAAGAGATCTACTGTGATGAGCACGGGCGGGTCAAATTACACTTTCCATGGGATCGCTATAGTAATGGTGATGAACACAGCTCTTGCTGGGTGCGGGTTGCGCAGGGCTGGGCGGGGGCACAGTATGGAATGATGGCAATCCCGCGTATTGGTCATGAAGTGATCGTTTCTTTTGTGCATGGCGATCCGGATCAGCCGCTGGTGACCGGGCGAACCTATCACACGACGAATCAGCCACCGTCTCCGCTGCCAGCCAATAAAACCAAGACGGTGCTGCGCAGTGAAACTCATCAGGGGCAGGGATTTAACGAGCTGAGTTTTGAGGACCAATCGGGAAGTGAGCAGATTTACCTGCACGCGCAGAAAGATTTAGAAGTGATGATTGAACACGATCACAGCCAGGATATTCGCCACGATCTGCACCTGCTGGTCGACAACGATCGCTACACACAAATCCAGACCAATGATCATCTGACTGTCGATGGCGAACAGCGCCTACAGATTGCTGCCAACCAGAGCTGCGAGATTGGTGGTGCCTTCCAGCAGAAAGTGACACAGAAAACCGTGCTGGATTCAGGCAGTGAAGTGCACCTCAAGGGCGGTAACAAAGTGGTGCTGGACGCAGGCAGTGAAATCACCCTGAAAGCGGGCGGCAGTTTTGTCAAAGTCGATGCCGCAGGTGTGCATGTGGTCGGCCCTGCCATTGGGCTGAACTCCGGCGGCAGCGCAGGTAGTGGCTCCGGCTATGCGGGGCAGGCAGCCGTACTACCGAACGTGTTGCAAGCTATGCCGGTTCCGGCGGAGTTGGTACAGAGTGAAATTCATGCGTCGATGGTATCTGAGCGACCATTGCTGGTAGATCAACAGATCACGGCGATTAAGGGGAGTAAGACTCCGGTGTGTGAAATATGTGAAGAGGCGGCTAAACAGTCATGATGCTTTCTTTTGATGATTGGGCCCCTGAGTTCGATATTCCCGGTGATGGCTCCCTGCTTTTGTTTTTAGACAGTACGCAAATTGAATCTTGTGCGCAGAAACTGTTTGAGGTTGAAGGAGAGATTGATGTCGAACCTATCTATATACTTGAGCCGTTTGATGAGTTGCTGGAAGTGTCTCCTTATGTGGTTAGAGTGACGCCGCAAATCATGAGCTGGTTTTATTCGCAGCAGACTCCGACAGCCGGATTCTTCTTTACATCTAAACAGTCGATCGAGGCAATATGCTGCCATTTTCGCCATGCGATTAAAGTGCGTACCCCTTATGACCGGGATGTGTTTTTTAAAATGGCTCACTCAGAGGTTGCCTGGGTAATGTTGAAAAATGATGTTACTCATTACTGGGCGATGATTGACCAGGCATGGCTTCCGACCCGGGTGGGGTGGAAAATTCTCACGAAACCGGATTTTGTCCCTGAGGCGCTGAAGTGGCCGCTACAACTCACTGATCGTTTGTGGCAGCAATTAAGTCAGGTTACGTGGATGAATACCTTACAGGCAATTACCCTCCATCTTGAGGCGCATTTCCCGGCGTTGATTGCGCAGGATGAGTATGATGCTTGGCTTAATGCCACCGCTAGTGAAGCGTATCAGCTGGGATTTAATACCGAACGTGATTTGTTGTTTTATTTCAACATCATCGGCTGGTTGGGTGAAGAGGCGGTGAGCAGCGAGCAGTACCCGGATATCCATCAGCTGGTTTTCTTGCCGTCATTAGAGACGCCTTCACAGCGGATAGAGCAGGCTTCCGAGCTGGCTTATCGCTATTTTCAGTCCCCCTCAGTTAGTCAGGAGTTCCCCGCATGAGCAACCCGAATGATTCCGCCAGAAACGGTAACAGCAGCGATGCCAAAGGCGTTGTCGGGGAGTGCCCGCTGAAGAAGCATAAAATTCAGTTGATTCCAGTGCGTTATGGGTTGGTTGAGAACCTGGCAGTAGATAAATTCTTACCTGTCCCGTTTAAAACTAACGCTAAGCCTTTGGGTATCCGGTTACTACGTGATGGTTGGTTATATGTCGTTGTTGATAAGGGGAAAAAGTGGTTGTTATATGAATACCGGATTGATAACGGAAAAATCACTAAGTTGCTTTGGAATGATGCCGAGGTTGCTAGTGATGAAAGAACCAGCTCTGTGGGTGAAGCGACTCTTCTATTTGACCGTTGTGGCACGATATACACCAGTTATTCTGAGTTACAGTGGACAGCTGTAAAATGCTCACAAGTAATTAAAAGTCACAAAGATCGTGAGCGTTTTATGCAAAAAGTTCGGTTATCGAGCTTTACTCCAACAAAGGGTGCAAAAGATCTGCTGACTTCAACTCAAGCAAGGAATTTAATCGCGGAATGCGCTGAACAGTCGCAAGACAAAAGTGATGTCGAGTATCAAGACTACGAGTGGGAACATAAGCCCTTGTTTAACCCAACACCATTTGCGACGATCAATGCTTCGGTACTTCCTCAATATCAAAAAGATCATGCGTATTTAGTTTTGAACGATGATATTGGCGTGCTTAGGGATTTAGCGTCCTATCAATCACTTGTTGCAGGTTCGATTGAAGCGTGGCAGTCAGACGAGAAATGCTATCAAAAGTATGTTGAAGGCTGTTATATAGAAACGCAATTACAGATTTCTCCACAGAAAGTAGACCAAATTGCGGCCGCGCTAGGTAATGATAAGTTTTCTTCAGAGCTTAATGAAAGCCAAAGAGCAGCGGTAACCGACTGGATTAAAGAATTTGACGATAAATATGATGATTTGGTTAGACCTACTGTCGGTGAGAAATATCGAGCGATGGAGCAGGCTCTTGGTAAATCGTTGATGGATAAATATCGCGAGCCTCTATTTGATATCCAACAGCAGTTTGAAAAGCAGTTACAGGGCGTATCGGGTTTTAAGTTCTGGGATGGCGAAGCGGGTAGCCAAGGCATAAAAGACGTGATTGACCAAGAAGCGATGGAGACCTTCCTGATAGAGGAAAGAAAGAAGTTAGCTTATTGGGATACATTACTTAAAACCATCAGTGATGACCGAACTCACTTATTTATCCGTTTCTACTATGCTGCTTGGTATTTTGATGCGTCAACAAGTAAACAACTGGGTGAGCTACTTGCCGCAGAATACAGTTGCATTCAAGATATTTGTTGGAATGATACGGCCAGTGCATTGGTGGCAAAAGAGCTGGAAAAAATGCCGTGGGCTTCCGCTGTGCGAGGAATCTTTACCTTGCCCGTGGATGCGTACGACAAGATGACAGAAGACATCGCGAAGAAGGTGAAAGAAGCTAAGGATTTGACGGATTTCATTGACGATCCGAAGCAAACCGATCTCAATGATCTTGGTGCACAATTCAATAGTTTATTAACCACAAACTACAATCCTGCGCAGTTAATAAATTTACATGAGCACCTGAAAGGCTTTTCTAATTTAGTGGATTCCAGCTATACCCCCGCATTGACCCTAGCGTTGACGGGCAAGGTTGAAAATCTGTTTGAGGGCCTAAATAAAGGGCAATCATTTAATCCTAAAGATGTGTTGCGCAGCTTTAGTGGTGCGGCTTGGTTGTCACTATTTAAAGCTTATGATAACCAAGGTTTAACCATTGCCTTTGCTAATGAATCGGAAATAAAAGCATTTGAGCGGACGACCGCGCAAGCACAACAGTTGCGCAGCGATAATGTGTCACTGCGTAATCGAATTCGTCAGGCTTGGGCCCTTCACCGCAAAAGTGGGGCATCCGGCCGTCCAAATGTATCCGAATGGGAACAACAACGTAAAGTGAATCAAACTCAACTTTTGGGGCTTGAGAGTGACATCCATAATGCGATCGTACCTTATGGCGAAGGCCCAGCGAAAGTTGGTTTTCATATTAAAGGCCTTACCGAAGCGCAACGAGCGGATATTAAGGTAATGGCATCGGATTTACGCAACGTCAAGCAAATAAAGCCCGTCAGTACTTTGAAAGGATGGGATGGATTAGCGGCGGTGTTAGCGGGTTTTGCGGTTTATAATGCTGTTAAGTCAACAAATGATTTGATTGATAATTCAACTAAACAAGGAGTGGGGCAAGCATTTGCTCGGGACTTATTTAATGCTGTTGGTTCATGCTTTGGTTTAGCTCAGGGGCTCCGAGCTGGGTATGATATCACAGCGGTTAAATCGGTTGAGAACTCGGCGGCAAAGCTAGTTTATGGTGCTCGATTAGGACGATGGACAACGATGTTGGGAGGCGGGGCCTACCTATTTGGTACATTGACATCAAGCTTTAAAAGTTATGAGGCTTACCATAAATTATCAGAATCTCTATCTAATGGTGATCAAATTGGCACATTAAAAAACGCGGTCGATTTTTCGGCGGAAGCATCTATGGTTGGAGTCAATGGCTACGGTGCCTACCGAAGTGTAATGGTAGGTAAAGTCGTGCTGTTTGCCGAAAAGGGCAGTCGAGCTGCGATTTGGGCATCTAATAGTAGTCGCTTACTATCGATTGGGGCACGGGTGAATCTCATCGGTATTGTCTTAACCGCGGTTCAGCTTGGGGCGACCGTTATTTATAACCGATATAATCTTAACCATTACATGCAATGGTTTCAGCATAGCCAATGGGGTGATGAGCCACTGTTTAGTACATTGCAGCAAAGCAATGAGCAACTGGCAAAAATTTCTAGCAAGCCAGTGGTCTCGATCAATGCGCTGAAAAAGGGCAATGCGTTGTCGGTGACGATGCCAAATGTGACATTGGAACAATTAGATGATGCAGAAGTTGAAATTGCCGTGTATTGGCTGGTTGGGTGGCTGTCAGCCAAGCCAATCAGCCGTTGACGATAGCTCTCCCTATTTATAAAGCCGAGGCGAATGCCAATCATGGGGTGGCCATTGAAATTCACTATTTAGCTACCGAAGATTTGAGCGAAAAAACCGTGATAAGTTTTGAAACCACGAATTTAAGTCGAATTGGTTTGGTTAATGAAGTTAAAATGCTTAAAGTCAGAAATATTAGCCCAACCAATCGGCATTTATTAACCACCCAACAGATAACCACACAGGCCAGTTAGCATGAAAAAAAAGCAAAGTGTTGAACAAGACTTTAACCTTGCTGAAAACCGCCCGTTAGCGGGAGAAACGCGCACGTTTCCATTGGGGCAAGCGCTGTTTTTTTCGCCTAAGCCTTCACCAACGGCAAAAATCGCCCCCGGCAGTTGGGGCGAATCCAATCAGGTTGTTGAGATCAATGACACCTATATGGACATCGGTCAAGGAAATCAAGGCACAGCCGGACAAGTACAACTTGTTATGTCTCTAATTTCCGGGGGAGGGATTTTTGTTTTTTGTACTTATATATTTATGGCTTACTTAGGTACTACTTCCGGTCGACCTTTTTTCGGAGGGCTGGTTTATCTTTACTATAACGAAGCTGGTTGGGTCGCGTTGCTCGGATTACTTTTTTTTGCATGTGTCGGTTGGTTTGCTGTAGTCAAATCTATGTGGCTAAAAGCCAAAACTCGCCCGATTCGTTTTCATCGCCAACGCCGTGAAGTGTGTTATTACCCTGATGGTCATAAGACTCCTGTAATTGCCAAGTGGGAAGATGTCGTGTCATGGGTTTCAATGCACAAAGGGTTTACGGGGGGGGCCGTGGTGAGCAATGCGACCTTTGGTATTGCCTTTCCCACTGACGATGGTCAAGAGTATTGGATGTTACGGCGTCCGGTTGCATTAGTGAATGAGGGCCAACGGCTGTGGGAAATCATTCGTTGTTATATGGATGAAGCACCGGAATATTGGGCGGTGCCTGCGGCGGAAGAGAGCCGAAAAACCTTTGATGAAGCGCGCCGTCAGTTACACAACAACTTCAAACATGGCCCCAAGAATAAGTTTTTTATGGAGTTGCTTGACCCGAGTACCTCTTATACGGGGATGATTGGCTATTATGTTTATCATATTTTAAGTTTCTGGAAACTGCCGTATTGGGTTGCAGAGTTAGATAGCAAAATATCGATGGCGAAGTTCCCCAAGGAAATAGAAGCGTGGTCTGTTTCTCTACCTCAAGAGCAGTGGGTGAAACCAACAGAAGAGTTGTTGGCTCACAAAGCAGCTTTGAATAAGCATTATCAGTCTGGCGGTGAATTTACTAATTTTAGGCAGATAGCGGCGTAGTGTTTTTATGCTTTGGCAATTGCAGTTCAAACAACTTTGGATTCACAGTGTAAATCCAGCCCATCTTTATCCTTGCTGCTAAATATGCACATACTTCTCCCGCGCCCAGCGCAGGGTTCGGCCAAACAGAACAATCGTACAGACGCCGACGAGAATAGGGGTGATCAGAAAGCTCCAGTTTTGATCGGTGAGCATAATGATCAGCGGATTGCCTCCGGCTGGCGGATGCATGGTACGGGTGGTCAGCATGGCGAATAATGACAGGCCGATAGCCAGTGCAATAGACATGGATGAAACATCGAAAAACTGATAGATAGTTAAGCCGATCAATGTAGTTAATAGATGACCAAAAATGACATTGCGTGGTTGTGCCATCTGGCTGTAAGGCGAACCAAATACCAAAATAGTCGTAGCCCCAAATGGTGCGATTACCCACATATGCTCCTGATCTAACGTATTGACCCAAAATAAGATGCCAACAGTCAATGCCGCACCAATGCCTGCAATAAAATAAAAAGTCATCAATCTACGCATAACTTGCTTTTTGCCTGGTCAATAAAATCCATATGATTAATATTGATATAGACCTAAATAGGCGAATAAGACGTTATACAGTGATAAAAATGTGAGCTTAGCTAAAGAGATATTTTGTTTAATAAATAGCCCGACAGATTGCCGGGCTATGAAGTGAAAAAAGTGACAGATTACTTTTTCGTCCAGGCGGTACGGTCGATATCCAGATCCATGAACTCATCAGGATTAAATACCGGTTCATCAGCACCTTGCTTAAGCTTTTTACGGTAGTCGCGGATCAGGCGTGTTGCGGTTGGGAACAGCATAATTAACGCCAATAGGTTCACAATTGCCAGAATCCCCATTAATGGATCAGAGAAGAAGAAAATGGCAGTGGCACCCGGTGCAACAGCACCTAAAAATACAACGGCGACGACAGACAGACGCAGTACATGCAGCAAGTACTTGTTGTTGGTGATAAAAGTCAGAGCGTTTTCACCCAAGTAGTAGTTATAAACCACAGAACTGAAAGAGAAGAGCAGAATCGCACCGGTCAGGTAATATTGTGCCCAATCACCCAGCTGTGAAACCAGTGATTGCTGAGTAAGAACCACGCCATCAATCCCTTCAGCACCTGGTACATACACATCGCTGAGCAGAATCACAAACGCAGTACAGCTACAAACGACCATAGTATCGATAAAGACCGACAGTGACTGAGCAATACCCTGACTAATAGGGTGAGGAACATCTGCTGTTGCGGCAACGTTTGGTGCTGAACCCAGCCCAGCCTCATTTGAGAACAGGCCTCGACGCAGACCTTGAGCCAATGCTGCGCCCATACCGCCGCTTACCGCTTCTTCTAAACCAAAGGCATTTTTTACAATGCTGCTGATAACAGCTGGTAGTTCGGAAATGTTCATCGCGATGATAACCAGTGCAATAGCGACATAACCCACGGCCATCACAGGTACAACAATATCGGCAGTTTTAGCGATACGTTTAATACCGCCATAAATAATGAACCCAACAATGACAGCCAGAAATACGCCGGTATAAAGGCGATCAATCCCTAAACTATCTTGTGCGGCTCCTGCTACCGTGTTGCCTTGGAAAGCATTAAAGCCCAGGGCGAATGAAGCAATTAAGCAGAACGAATAAAGATAGGCTAACCAACGATACTCTTCACCCAAGCCATGGATGATTGAACGTGCTGCACCGCCACGGAAGTGACCTTCTTCATTTCGCTTAAACAGCTGAGCCAGAGAACATTCAACCAGGCTGGTGGCCATACCGACTAAAGCAATCGCCCACATCCAGAACACCGCACCTGGCCCACCTAAGGTGATGGCTACTGCTACACCGGCAATGTTGCCGCCACCAACGCGTCCGCCGATCGACAGTAACAGAGCTTCGCGACCCGAAATCGAGTCATCGCTGATGGTGTTATTCTTTTGCAACAGAACGCGGAACATACGTGTAAAGAATCGGAACTGAACAAAGTCTGTGACGAGAGTAAAGAAAAGACCAAAGATGACTAAAAATGGAATTAACGACCAACCCCAGGTTAAATCGCCGATCATCCCAAAAAAGGATTCTAAAAATGCCATTTTAATTTCCTCTAAAAATGGTTATCCCAATGATACTTACGTCAGTAAGAGGGGATAAGAAACTATGTGATTATATCGCTTGCAAAATAATTGCTCACTTTATAATCTAATTTATGTGTTTAATGCGGTATTTATAACCACTTAAATAGTGAAATGCCGGTGAATTATACTCAATAGTATACTAAAGACAAATTTATTGAATTTTTCTTAATGTGGTTTATGGGGTGAATTGAAATTAAAATTAAAATAATCAAACGGTTAAGTTGTATTTCTCCCGGTGTGTGGAGGATGGAAAGTGAATATCAATTACGATGCCATGCATAAAAGACAATATTTTATTTGATGTCTAAGGATATTTCCCTGCTTAAATATCGGGCTAACTGTTATTGAACAGAGTTTGAGCATACAATGAAACGTGTTGTACTTAATAGAAAGGTCAATCTCTTTGTGCTGTAATAGTTTACACAAGCCTCTGATATATATAATGAATGGGTAATATATGGACAGTTTGTCATCCAAGATTCTGGATAAAGCGGATTTTATCGCTAAAGCTCAACGGTTTAGTGATGAGCTCTATTACAACCATTTCGATATCATCCTTGCTTTTCAGGTTAAAGATAACCGCATCAGCACCATCAATACCTTCTCTCAGGTATGTGAAACGGTAAATTCGGTTCAATTGATGGGCAGAGTAAATGACTCGCTATTTATGCTTTATCTGTGTGTACCAAAAGGGAAAGAGCACTGTTCGCGAACCATTCATCAAACGATTAAGCAGTTGTTTTATATCATTAAACAGGAAAGTAAACTGGCGTATAAAATCGTTGCAACCAGTAAAATTGGTATTTCGGTAATGGGGGAAGATTGCCAGACGATGCAGAATGCAGTGACTCACGCATTCCAGGCAACCATGGAACAACAGAGTAAGGTAAATCAGCGTGTTAGTTTTTTTAATTCCAAATTACAGCTGGCAATAAAACGCCAGTTGCTACTTGAAGATGTGGTAAAAAACGCCATTGAGCATGATGAAGTTAACGTGGTTTATCAGCCGATCATTAGTTGCCATAGTTGGAAGATCGATGGCTACGAAGTGTTAAGTCGGTTTAACAGTGACCCGATGTTAAAGACCAATACGCGTGAGCTGATTGAAGTCGCAGAAGACATTAATCTGATTTCCGAACTGGATCTGCTTACCTATCATAAATCGCTGGTGGAGCTGAAAGATATCATTGCTAATGATACGGCATTTTTTAATCTGAATATCTCTACCAATACTCATCAGGATTTCAGTGATTTGTTTGAATGCATCAACCTGCTCAACAAGCAGAATAAGTTGGATCACTCACGTCTGGTGCTTGATATCAATCCGACCCGGGATGCCTGGCAAACTTCTATTGAACATGTAAAAAAGCTTACCGATAAAGGAGTATTGACTGCACTTGGAGATCTTTCTCCTGGTTTCGATCTAGGAAAGAACTTGGTCGATGGTGGATTTAGCTATTTGCGTCTGGACGAACGGTTTTATGCCAAATTTCATAATGAAACAGAATATTATCAAGTGGTTAAGCTGCTGGTAAAATTATGTCGGGATCTAAAAGTGAAAGTGATCATCCAAGGTGTCAGTGAGATAGAACAGGCGCGGGTATTGCTTTTTCTCGGGGTGGATTATTTGCAGGGTAATGTATTCACACAACCTGTAGATGCGAAAGAAATCGGTCAGTTACAAGCTAAGGTCGCACGCGTAGCCGAGCGTATTTTTAATGAAAATACCGAATCAGCAGATAAAACCACCAGCCAATTGATGACCAGTATTGGTAGTCTTGTCAATCACCGAATACCAAGGCTTGAATCTGGCGATCCCATCTCGCTGGCCAATGAATATTTAAAAACCGAGTCAGTCTCCGTTTTACCGGTGATTGCTGATAAACATTGTGTAGGGATTGTCGATCGGGCACGGCTTAATCTGCACCTTTCTCCGACGATGGGGACGGATCTGGAAACCGAAAAGGAAGCTCGAATCTGGCACCGTCCGGTGAACTTTATTATGAATACTGAATTTAATTCTGTCGAAGCGACATTGGATGCGACGAATCTACTGAACCTTATTTCTGATAAAGGTTACCAGCTTCCTTTGGTTGTGACGAAACACGGTCAATATGCCGGCATGGTTACTGAGCGAGAGTTGATTTCGTATTTAATGCAAAAACACACATAGTTTTTTAGTGATTTTTGCAATTTGCAATCATCTTTTTATTTTGCAAATTTAAAACGCAGCTGATTGCTATGTGTTTGGTTGGAAAAATAGTAGATGTGATAAAAATCAGTCAATTACAAACTTGGCACGTCAATTGAATATAGTAAAGTGACCCTTATTAAGCCGAGGGTCACCTAGCCAACTGACGTTGTTAGTGAATGTACTTTGTTCACATTGATTATCCGCCAATCACTTATTATTTGTGATTGGCATTTTTTTTCCCTGCTTTTCCTTGAGGAATGTTCTTATAGAACAGACCCATTCTTGCCAGCTTTAGCTTAATTGTACTGCATTGTTTTATGTATTGGCTCCACTTTATTTCCCATCTGGCTCTATCAACAATGAGTTAGCTCGGTAATAGTGTAAATAAAGAACAAATCGTTAACATAATTACGAATTATCTTTGCTTATTGCAGACACGGAGAGTCACAAATGAAAAAAATAATGCATAATCTAAAAACGTTCAGCAAGCTGGCAAGCTTATCCCTGCTACTGGGATCGGTCGCCAGTGTTTCATTCGCTCAGGATCTATCAGGAATCGAGAAATCCGGTGTATTTAAAGTGGCGACAGAAGATGACTACGCACCGTTTAACTTTATGACGGATGGCAATCCGGACGGATTTCACAAAGATATCCTGGCAGAGCTGAAAACCTCCAGTGAGGGTAAGTTCGACATTGAGCAAAGTATTTTGCC
>QGCX01000197.1_pt1 | contig 13298 bp, 10 predicted proteins | sample 4708031 | NCBI WGS metagenome assembly QGCX01 (sample SAMN08941163, study PRJNA450518) | Sediment metagenome, whole genome shotgun sequencing project. | reverse complement strand
ATATGGTTGAGGTCGAAAATGAGCCACAGTTAGAACAGGCGTTGCAGGTGCTCGCCCCGCAACTGAATGACGCACGTAAGCAGCATCAAATGCTGAATGTTCAGCTTGGTCAGGTCAGCCAGACACACCAGAACAACCTTAAGTTGGTCGACCGTTTTGCATTACGCGATAGCATCAAGCAGCAATTGGTGGCGATTAGTCAACAGCAGGATCAAATCAATATTAAGCGGCAAAAGAAAGCGAATGCTCAGGCTGCTGCGAAAATTGATCGTTACTATGATGCGGTGCAGGTGGGGCAACATAAAGTGGTTCACTGGCAGCAACAGGCTAATCAGTTACAGCAGGAGCAGGTTGAATGCATCCAGCTGCGCGATAGTGTGAAATTGCAGTGGCAGGCAGCCGACCAGGATCTGCTTCAGCTTCCTGATTTGCAAAAGCGTTTGTATGAACTGGAAGAACAGCGCAAGAAACTCAGCCAGATTAGTAGCCTGAAAACTCAATCGTCGGAGCTAGGGAAAAAACATCAACAGCACCAGCAGCAATATAATGCTAATCAGTTGACTATTGACCTGTTACACCAGCAGGCACAGAGTTTACATCAGCAGGTTGAACAGGCCAATCTCGCTCAACAGCAGTTGGCAGTACAGCAGTTGGAGCTAGAAAAACTGAGTGGAATCGCTAAATTATTTGACCAATTTACAAGCTCTCAACAGGCTGAGAGGCAAGTCGCACAGCAGATCGTTCAGCTGCAACAGCGAGTTGCCGAAGGCGAAATTGAAACTAACCAACTGCAGCAAAAGGCGCTAAAAAAAGAAAAGGCGTGGTTACTTAATCGCGCGGCTGAGATTGCTGCTCAATTAGAACCGTATCAGGAGTGTCCCGTTTGTGGGAGTATTGAGCATCCGCAATTGGCACAATTTTCCGGTGACGCAGTCACTAAATCTCAGGTTGATCAGGCGCGTGAAGCACACCATCGCCATTTATTACAGCTTAATGAAGCGAAGGCGCAGTTAACCGGATATAGTAAAGAGCAGCAGCGATTAACCCAGGAAATCCAACTGTGTCAGAGTCAGCTAAGTCAGATATGGAGTGGGGGTTATGATGACTTTGTCGCAAAACGGACAACAGTGACTGACCAAATTGAACAACTGAGTAACTTTGATTCTTCACCACTGATTAAGCAACAGAAACTGTGCCAGAGTGAACTGGAGCAAAAAGGACAGGATCAGTTGCAGTTGACTAACGTAATTGAGCAATTAAAACTTGATATGGCTTCATTGCAGGCAAAACTCGCTATGCTCAGTGGTGACAATGACAATCCTGTGATAAGCCTGGCAACATTACATCATGAATTTCAGGAGCTTGAACAAAATATTCAGCAGCTCAAGCAGCAGGAAGCGGCTCTAGCGCGCAAGCTTAAGCAGCAGGAAAATCAGCTGACGGTAGTAACGACACAAATTGCATCGGCACAGCAGGAGCTTGCCCAGTGGCAGCAACAACTCATTCACGATCAGCAGAGTTGGCAAAGTGCCCTCGAGAGCAGTCCGTTTACCGTGGCAGAGGAATATATTGCTGCCCGTTTGCAACCGGAACAGCGTGAACAGTTAGAAGCAGAGATAACGCAATATGAATTGACGCTGGCGAGGCTGGAATCGCAGTTGGAACAGCTCAATAGTGAACTGGCTCAAAGCGAACTGCCGGATTTGTCGGAGAGTGAACAACGGGTACAGCAGGTTCAGCAGCAAGTGGAACAGGCACTTGAGGCGGTAACTGCATTTCAGTCTCAGTTTGATGCATTTCACCAGGCTCAGTCACGTTTAACCATTGTCCGACAAAAAAATCAGGCTTTAGAACAACGTTACCAAGTTATCGGCACGCTCAGTGATGTTGCAAACGGAAAAAATCATTTAAGAGTCAGTCTGCATCGTTTTGTATTAGGTGTATTATTGGACGATGTGTTAATTCAGGCATCAACCCGATTACAGCGGATGAGTCACGGGCGCTACCGTTTAATTCGTAAGATCGAACGCAGTAAAGGTAACGCCAGTTCCGGTCTGGAGCTTCTGGTCGAAGACAGCTATACCAGTAAGTGCCGTGATGTGGCTACGCTCTCCGGGGGAGAATCTTTTATTGCTGCATTGTCACTGGCATTGGCGCTATCCGATGTGGTTCAGGCTCACAGCGGTGGGATTCGCTTGGATACGCTGTTTATTGATGAAGGATTTGGCAGTCTGGATGCGGAATCGTTGGATCTGGCAATTCAGACATTGATTGACTTGCAGAAAGGTGGCCGTACCATCGGTATTATTTCTCATGTCAATGAGCTGAAAGAGCAGATGGAATGTCGGATTGATATTAAGCGTGATCGTAGTGGAAGCATGATTTCACTGGTATCCTGACGTTATAATGATACAAATAAATAAAAATAATGATGTTGGCTAGAAGCACTTTAATTTATGGATTTTATTAAACAGACATACCATGAGGCGGAAGTTAATTTAGACTTTATTAGCTGGGTTGCACTTTTCTACTATCCGGTTGCCTATTTCATCTGCCGCTACTGGATCCCACAACCATACGAGAGTTTGCCTTTGCGTATGACGTTTGTTGGGCTGGCTGTGATTATGATTCTGCGACATCGGCTTCCCAGACGACTGCATAAGTATTTACCTTATTACTTTGCTGCAGTCGTCAGCCTGTTTTTGCCTTTCTTTTTTTATTACATGCTATTAATGAACGGCTGGGCGTATGTCTGGGCGATGTCTTGTATGGCGTCTATTCTGGTTCATGTGTTATTGGTAAAAAGTATTCCACTTATGGTGTTGCAGGTAGTTCCTGCTGTGCTATTGGCATATCTGACGGTATTCTGGAATATCGGTTATGAGCCGATTAAATTAGTCGATGGTCCACTGATTTTTGTGTATATTTTTAACTACGTGCTTTGTTCTGTGCTGACTCATCGTACGCAAAATACCAATGCCGAGAAAGTTTCTATCGCGAAATCTTTTGGCGCAGGGATTGCACACGAAATGCGTAACCCGATGAGTGCGCTGAAAACCTCGGTAGATGTGCTTAAGTCGCTTCTGCCTGATGCTGGTCCAGGCGAAAAAATGGCCAAGATTCCGTATGAGGATCTCAATCAGATCCAATCCATTCTCGATAATGCGGACAATACACTGAATTCGGCTAATGAAACGATCGATATTCTGCTGACTTCGATTGATAAAAATCGTATTAGTTCGGAGCATTTTAAACGCTGCCGCGCCAGTGATGTGGTGAAAGAAGCTCTGCTTAGTTTTCCCTATAAAAATGAGCAGGATAAAAAAGCGGTTAATTTGACTATCTATAACGATTTTGACTATTTTGGCAGCGACAATCTACTCAAATATACCCTGTACAATCTGCTGAAAAATGCTTTTTACTATAATCAGTCATTCGATTTTTATATTAATATCCAGCTTAATTGCGACGATAAATTCAATATTATTAGTGTGCGAGATAATGGTATCGGAATTGAAGATGCATTGATCGAGCAGATTTTTGCTGATTTTTATTCTTCAGGTAAACATGACGGGTTTGGCCTGGGGCTGCCATTTTGCCGCAAGGTGATGGAGTCTTTCAGTGGTAAAATCGGCTGCCAGTCGGAACTCAATCACTGGACGGAATTTACCCTTTATTTTCCACTTTTCGACTCAAAGAAAGTACAGGCAAATAAATCGGAAGTGCTCAAAGTGAAGCATGTCCTCTATATCGGTGACCGGGATACTGTCAGCGGCGACCTATCTACCTGGTCTTATACGAATGGTTTCCATTATAGCCGTATGCATTTGCACCGGGCCTGCCATATCAGAAAAACCGAGTTTGATCTGGTGGTGGTCGATATTGAAAAGGCCTATTTTCAGTTGACCGATTTTATGGCGTTCGAAAATAATCTGAATTTTGCTAAATCGGCGATATGCTATCTGCATGACGAACGCAGTAATGCGGTACACCAGCTAACCAATAACGTTGGTGCTCATTTGGTGACACTACAACAGTGGAAACGGGAAGGGCATGATATTCTTGAAAGCTTACTATTGGCGGCAAAGCCGACAGTTCGTACGGGTTTTCATCGTTCATTGATTCACCAGCAGAGTAAAATTTTGCTGGTCGATGATAACCGCTCCGTCAGGAGCATTACCGCAATTATGCTGGAAAAAGAGGGTTATCAGGTCGATGAAGCCCAACATGGCGAGGAAGCCCTAGCGCTACTGCGTAAAAATAGCTATCACCTGTTACTACTGGATGTTGAAATGCCAGTACTTAATGGCTTGGATCTCGCCCGCCTTATTCGTTCATCGAAAGAGGACTTTAGTAACATGGTGATTATCGGCTATACCGGTAATAACAGCCCAGATGCGATTAATCAGTTGAAAGCTGCCGGTATGAATGACTATGTAGTGAAACCGGCAGATAAGCAGGCTCTGCTGGCAAAAATAGAACAGTGGTGCAGTTCATAAATTGATTCGAATATCAGGCTAATCTCTTGAACAGTAACTACTATTTATGTAATGTCATAGCGAACTGATGTCAGATAGTTGATAAGTCTTACGTAACCGGAGGGGATATAAGTGTTAGCTAAATTGTTCGCCTCTGTTTCGGTAACCGTTGGATTATTGCTGCTACTGCTTAGCCTCCGTCCTATCTACCGTATCTCCCGCACCGATAAGCATTGGGGCTGGGTGGTCTTAATCTTCTTACTCAGTTTTTTTATTCTCGCCTATGCGTTGTTTGATGTTCATCTGTTTTCGCAGCCACGCATCGATATTTCAAGGATATTTTTTTCTACGCTGCTACTTGGTGGTGCGATATTTGTCATGCTGGTAGTCAGGCTCTCACAGCACAGCATTGAAAGAAACAACCAAACTGCAGAGTTAGAACGGTATAATTCACTACACGATGATCTTACCGGGTTGGGTAATCGTAAAAGTATTATCGAGGCATTGACCCTGTATATTGAGCAACAGCAGTCGTTTGCTTTGCTGCTCGTTGATCTCAACAGTTTTAAACAGATAAACGATGGGTTGGGGCATTACTTTGGCGATAACTTTTTGGTGGCAGTAGCTAAGCGGTTAAATGAAACAGTTGGTGATGTGGCTCATCTCTATCGGATGGGTGGCGATGAGTTTGTTATCTCAGTGCAAGAGAGTGATATCGAGTTAATTAACCAGTTTGTCGCCCAGATTCATCATTCGTTAGATAGCCCGATTATCGTCAATAATTATCCGATAAAAACTTCGGTTAATATCGGTATCACTCGTTATCCCGATAATGGTGATGAAGTATTTGAGTTGCTTAAGCAAGCTGATTTGGCGATGTATGAGTCTAAGGAAAAGCAGACTAAGTGCAACTATTATCGCAATGAATTGGGAACCCTGTCGTTTGAGCGAATGAATTTGTTGCTTGAGCTTTCGGAAGCCATTCGTTACTCAGAATTTGAACTCTACTATCAACCCATTGTCATGGCTAATGGCGGCTTAATCTCTAGTTACGAAGTGCTGATCCGCTGGCCGCAGAGCACCGGTGGGTTTATTCCACCAGATAAATTTATCCCGGTAGCCGAAAAAAGCTCTCTGATTACAGCCTTAACGCAATGGGTTATCAATCAGGCGGTGATGGACCTTTACCGATTACGGCAACGGGGGTTTAACGGTAGCCTGCATATTAATTTGTCAGCAAAAGATTTACAGAGCCATGACCTGGTTCACCAGATCGATTCATTGATGGCGTCCGGGCGGCTACAACCTGGTGACTTTGTGTTTGAAATCACTGAAGGCGCGATGTTTGAAGATATGCAACGGGTCAAACAGGTGATGGCTGAAATTAACCAACGCGGCTTTAACTTCAGTATTGATGATTTCGGCACTGGTTTTTCATCAATGTTGCTGTTACGAGAGCTTCCTATCGAACAGATTAAGATTGACCGTTCTTTTGTGATGGGCTTTTTTGACAATGAAACGAATCGTTCGATTGTTTATTCGATATTAAACCTTGCCCGTGATCTCAACTGCACCACGGTTGCAGAAGGGGTAGAGACCGCTGAAATGCAGAACAAACTTTACGAACTGGGCTGCTCCTATCTGCAGGGCTATTATTTCTCGAAGCCTTTGCCGCTATCTAAGATTCATTACTCTACATCTCATAGCGATCAACCGGCTTAGCACCGCATCATTCCTCTCTTTCATTAGTGACAACCCGACAGACAAAATTGTAATTAACCTTACAAACGCTATGGCATGTAAGGTTTGTTTGTCATGCGACAAATTATTAAGTTATTGTTTTTATTTTAATTTAATCTAAAAATGTGAGTTGGCTTGGATTTCGCAACAGTAAAAGGGAATTGTTTTTTCACATATCCTATGGAGGGAACCATTATGGCAATTCGTCAATGTGCAATTTACGGAAAAGGCGGTATCGGTAAATCAACGACTACCCAAAACCTTGTTGCTGCTCTAGCAGAAGCTGGTAAAAAAGTAATGATCATTGGTTGTGACCCTAAAGCGGACTCAACTCGTTTGATTCTACACACTAAAATGCAAAACACCATCATGGAAATGGCGGCTGAAGCAGGTACTGTGGAAGATATCGAATTAGAAGATGTACTACTAACTGGTTACGGCGATGTGAAATGTGTTGAATCAGGCGGTCCAGAGCCAGGTGTTGGTTGTGCAGGTCGTGGTGTTATCACAGCGATCAACTTCTTAGAAGAAGAAGGCGCATATGAAGAAGACCTAGACTTCGTATTTTATGACGTACTGGGTGACGTTGTGTGTGGTGGTTTCGCGATGCCAATTCGTGAAAACAAAGCTCAAGAAATCTACATCGTATGTTCTGGTGAGATGATGGCAATGTACGCAGCAAACAACATCTCTAAAGGTATCTGTAAATATGCAGCAACCGGTGGTGTACGTCTAGCTGGTCTAATCTGTAACTCTCGTAACACTGACCGTGAAGATGAGTTAATCATGGCTCTTGCAGCTAAGATCGGTACTCAAATGATTCACTTCGTACCTCGTGACAACATCGTACAACGTGCAGAAATCCGTCGTATGACTGTAATCGAATACGATCCAACTTGTAAGCAAGCTGATGAATACCGCGCTCTTGCTCAGAAAATCATCGCGAACCAAATGTTCGTTATCCCAGAGCCATGCACTATGGATGAACTAGAAGACCTACTGATGGAATTCGGTATCATGGAAGTTGAAGACGAATCAATCGTTGGTAAAACAGCAGCTGAACTATCAGACGCTTAAGCAAGAGTTTTCTTGTTATCAGCAAACGAGACAATGAGGATTAACTTATGTCTATGAATAAAGAACAAGCGCAAGCTCTGATAGACCAGGTACTAGAAGTTTATCCAGAGAAAGCAAAAGAAGACCGTGCAAAACACATGTCTGTCGGCGAGGGCAGCTGTGTAACCTCTAACCGTAAAACTGTGCCTGGTGTAATGACTGTCCGTGGTTGTGCCTATGCGGGTTCTAAAGGGGTAGTTTGGGGACCGGTTAAAGATATGATTCATATCTCTCACGGTCCGGTAGGATGTGGTCAGTATTCACGTGCTGGGCGTCGTAACTATTACTCTGGCACTACAGGTGTTGATTCATTTGGTACTTTGAACGTTACCACGGACTTCCAGGAACGCGATATCGTATTCGGTGGAGACAAAAAACTGTCGGCAGCGATTGATGAATTGGAACAACTGTTCCCACTATCAAAAGGTCTGTCTATTCAGTCTGAGTGTCCGGTAGGTCTGATTGGTGACGATATTGAAGCCGTAGCGAAAGTGAAAGGCGCTGAAATTGGCAAAACCATCGTTCCTGTGCGTTGTGAAGGTTTCCGTGGTGTGTCTCAGTCTCTGGGTCACCATATTGCTAACGATACGATTCGTGACTATGTACTAGAAGCTTCAGAAGGAGAAACGAAGATTGAATCAACCCCTTATGACGTAGCCATCATTGGTGACTACAACATCGGTGGTGATGCATGGTCTTCTCGTATCATCCTTGAAGATATGGGCTTACGTGTGGTTGCTCAGTGGTCAGGTGACGGCACGTTACCTGAAATGAAAAACACACCAAAAGTGGCACTGAACCTGGTTCACTGCTACCGCTCTATGAACTACATCGTTCGTTATATGGAAGAGAAAAACGGGATTCCATGGGTAGAGTACAACCTGTTCGGTCCAACTAAGATCGAAGAGTCTATGCGTAAGATTGCTGCTTTCTTTGACGAGAAAATTCAGAAACAAACTGAAGAAGTTATCGCACGCTACCGTGAACAATGGCAAGCCGTTGTCGACAAGTATCGCCCACGCCTAGAAGGCAAATCTGTGATGCTGTATGTCGGTGGTCTACGTCCTCGTCATATCATTGGTGCTTATGAAGATTTAGGTATGGAAATCGTCGGTGCAGGTTATGAGTTCGCTCACAACGATGACTACGTGAAAACCACACCGGAAGTTAAAGATTCAACACTGCTATTTGATGACGCTAGCGCTTATGAGCTTGAAGAATTCGTAAAAGCGTTGAAACCAGACTTAGTCGGTTCTGGTGTTAAAGAAAAATACGTATTCCAGAAAATGGGCTTCCCATTCCGTCAGATGCACAGCTGGGATTACTCAGGCCCTTACCACGGTGTAGATGGTTTCGCTATCTTCGCTCGTGACATGGACTTGACTATCAACAACCCATGCTGGAGCAGCATGAAAGCACCATGGTTAGCACAAGCGTCTGACGAAGAGTTAGCGAAAACTGCTTAATGTGAGTTGGAAAGGATTTCCAATTAATGTAACCCGAGCCGGAGTTCACAGATTAGTGGCACGGTAGGAGAATACTCATGACTCAAAAAGTTGAAGATATCAAAACTGGTTACGAATTATTTCAACAACCAGAATATCAAGAGATGTTTGCCAATAAGCGCGCATCTTTTGAAAATAGTGTTGATGCCGAGAAGGTTGCTGAAACCTTTGAATGGACAACAACGAAAGAATACCAAGACATTAACTTTGCTCGTAAACACATTACCATTGACCCAGCGAAAGCGTGTCAGCCTCTAGGTGCGGTACTTTGTGCACTAGGTTTTGAAAAAACATTACCTTATGTACACGGTTCTCAGGGTTGTGTGGCTTACTTCCGTTCATACTTTAACCGTCATTTTAAAGAGCCAATCGCCTGCGTATCAGACTCTATGACTGAAGATGCAGCGGTATTCGGTGGACAACAGCAGCTGTTCGAAGGTTTGGAAAATTCTTATGCCCTTTACAAACCTGAAGTGATTGCAATGTCTACTACTTGTATGGCTGAAGTAATCGGTGATGATTTAAGTGCGTTTATCGGTAACGCTAAAGCACAAGGTCATATTCCGGCGGAACTTCCAGTACCATTCGCACATACTCCATCATTTGTTGGTAGCCATGTGACTGGCTGGGACGGCATGTTCGAAGGTATGGCTAAGTACTTTACCGATATGGAAGGTAAAGAAGTAGGTAGCAATGGAAAAATCAACATTGTTCCTGGATTTGAAACTTATCTTGGTAACTACCGTGTCATTCGTCGCATGCTTGACGAAATGAACGTAGATTACTCTTTCCTATGTGATCCATCTGAAGTACTGGATACCCCTGCAGACGGTGAATACCGTATGTATGCTGGTGGTACTACAATTGAAGAAATGAAAGATGCACCGAATGCGAAAACAACTTTCTTGCTTCAACCTGATCAACTTGTGAAAACTAAGAAGTACGTCGAAGGTGTTTGGAAACAAGAAGTTCCCGCTCTGACTATCCCAATGGGTCTGGAGTGGACTGATAACTTCCTGATGAAAGTTTCTGAAGTCACTGGTAAAGCAATCCCGGCATCACTGACTAAAGAACGTGGTCGCTTAGTGGATATGATGACTGACTCACACAGCTGGTTGCATGGTGTAACTGTGTCAATCTATGGTGACCCTGACTACTTATTGGGTATGTGTAAGTTCCTGACCGAGCTTGGTTGTGAAGTTAAACACGTTCTTTGTACCAATGGTTCTAAGAAGTGGAAAAAGCAGATCGAAGCTCAACTGGCTGAAACACCTTATGGTGCGAATGCTGAAGTTTACTTCAAACAAGACTTGTGGCACCTGCGTTCACTGATGTTTACTGATAAGCCTGATCTATTGATTGGTAACACTTACGGTAAATTCATCCAACGTGACACTAAAGCGAAAGGACCTGAGTTTGAAGTACCACTAGTACGTATCGGTTTCCCTATTTTCGACCGTCACCATCTACATCGTCAGTCTACTCTGGGCTACGAAGGTGCAATGACCATCTTAACTACTTTAGTTAACGCGGTTCTGGAAAAAGTGGATAACGACACTAGTATACTAGGCAAAACCGACCTTGGTTTTGACGCAGTGCGCTAATCTAGTGAATGGGCTGGCAGCATTGGCTGTCAGCCTTTTTTCAGCCTTAAGCAGAGGGATATGTTATGGCTAATGTAATGATTCAGTTTAATGAAACAGGTGATTTTGTACTTTATCTGCCTAAAAAGGATTTGGAAGAAAATATTACCTTCTTTGAATTCGATAGTGATGAAAAATGGGGGGGGGAAGTTCGCCTGGCTAGTGGAGCGATTTACTATATCGATCCGATGAGCACGAAACCGAGATTACCGATAACGGTTAGAGCGAAACGATTACAAGCAGCGTAGAGGGAGGAAACGGTTATGGGACAAACTATTTCAGACCAAGCAGCGTTGCGTGTCGCTTTGGCAGCAAAACAATTGCCTAATATTGATCTTCGTTCTCTGCTTGGATTATTGATTCAGCACCTCGGTGAACCTCTGACAGAAAGTAAACTGGTTGGTCTATCACCTAAAGCATTTCGGGTCATGGTCAGTGCATTGGGAGAGTCGACCCGAAAAGAAGTGTCCAGTGCTCTGACCATTTTGTGTAACCCTGAGTTAAGTAGTCTAGATACGCCAAAAATTCCTGATCTTCCTCCGTTACAAGGAGCAAAATTACGTGTGGCTATCACATCTAATCAGGGTGAGATGGTCAATGGCCATTACGGTTCTTGTCTGCAGGTTCTAATTTATGATGTGAATGCTAATGCTCATCAGCTTGTGGATGTGCGCCAAATGCCGACCGACTCGAAAGGGGAAGAAAGAGCTATTGCAATGTTAGACCGAGTCCGCGATTGCAATATGTTGTTTACCTTGTCAATCGGTGGCCCAGCGGCGGCGCGAGTAACCCGCGCGAATATTCATCCGGTTAAGAAAGCTTCGCCGGTTTCTGCTCAACAGGTGCTGAGTGATTTATCAGGTGTCATCAGCCACAATCCACCGCCATGGATTCAGCGGTCACTCGGCATTGCCCGACCAGATGAATTCGAGCTGGTGTTGGAGGAAAGCTATGAGTGATCTTCCTTGTGAGTCTCAGCTCTCGAATATCGAGCAACTTGTGACACAAAAGGTCGTTGATGAAATCATCGTTTATCTTAAAGTTCAGCCAGAAATCAACGAGACGGTGATGGCTGAACTGCGTAATGATTACCCAAATTTACGTTTTACGCTCTGTTTTGATACAGAAATGGGTGCGCGCGATGCATTTGCTGAATATGACGGCTTTGACTTATATTTGGTAGCACACAGCCAGGTAGGGTGTAGTTCGCTGACAGATACACTTTCTTCCTGTACCGGATTTGTTATTGCGTTGCATGATGAGTAACTTTTAGCTGTTTTGCTGCTAAAGCCGATGCGCTGTTCCATTGCTTTTCAGAGGAATAGCACACGGCTTGTATTTTTATTGTGTTGTGTACGTGCACGTTATACCTCTGAACACACCTCTCGCATGTTAGCGATCACCAACTGGTAAAACAGTATACGTACTTCGGTATAGCTTAAGGTTAGTTGATGTGAGTAGTGCATCCTTTCTCCATTGAGCTGACTCATTGCTACTGAAGACAAGAATTGTGAACCTGCTGGCTTTGTCATGTGGTCTGCATCGCGTAATTCATGAGTCAATAGGTGTAACAGGTTAGCAATTCTGTGATTGGTCAAGGTGCGTGAATTCACGTTATCCATTCTGCCCTCCTTTAAGGGTCATTCCTAGCTTGGTACTGACGTTGTTAGTTATGTTAGTGCGTAAGCTTGTTAACTCGTTTTAGAGTAAAGCCACTAATTAGTGTAGCACTAATTTTGCATCGTAAAGTTCCCTGCTGGAATGTTGGACGGGATGTTCTGGTTAGTGGGCCATGGTTGGTTGTATTATCTGCTTTTTGGTCTTTATGGTAATGCAATCGTTTGCTAAATTGATATTTTATACATTTTTATTGCATAACGACCCATTCGTAGTAGTATACGCGCCAAATGACAATTGATGCAGTATTTGAGCATGAGTATTCGAGTTAACCAGATTAATAAGTCCTACGACACCACTCAGGTGTTGCATGACATCAGTTTTGAGTGTGCTAGTGGCGAGACACTGGTCTTGCTTGGGCCGAGTGGTGCAGGCAAAAGCTCATTGTTACGCATATTGAATTTGTTAGAAACCGCAGATAGCGGCCAGTTAGAGATTGCCAATCAGTCATTTGATTTCAGCAAGGACATTTCTGAACAGCAAGGATTGGCGCTAAGACGTAACGTCGGCATGGTCTTTCAGCAATACCATCTATGGCCTCATATGACGGTGATGGAAAATCTGGTCGAAGCCCCCCTGAAAGTGTCGGGTATTTCTAAGGCGCAGGCGCAGCAGAAAGCGATGGATATCCTGACCACATTACAATTGGCAGATAAAGCCGATGCCTGGCCACTGCAGCTTTCTGGTGGTCAGCAGCAACGAGTTGCAATTGCCCGTGCATTAATGATGAAACCCGATGTCCTGCTATTTGATGAGCCTACCGCTGCGCTTGATCCGGAAATTACTAGCCAAGTTGTGAATATTATCAAGGAACTGAGCGGTAGTGGCATTACCCAGGTGGTGGTTACTCATGAAGTCGATTTCGCCAAGAAAATCGCTTCACACGTGCTTTATCTGGAAAAGGGACGGATTATCGAGCACGGCACGCACGAATCTTTCACTCATCCGCAAACCCCCCAGTTTGCTGAGTACCTCAAACATTAAACCTGCATTATATCGAGTATTGTTATGAAAAAGATTTTATTAGCTTCATTAATTGGTCTGATTTCTACGACTGCTGCTGCTGAGCAAGAAATCAAGTTTGCGATGGAAGCGACTTATGCTCCATTTGAATACATGGATGAGAACAACCAGATTCA
>QGCX01000196.1_pt1 | contig 13347 bp, 12 predicted proteins | sample 4708031 | NCBI WGS metagenome assembly QGCX01 (sample SAMN08941163, study PRJNA450518) | Sediment metagenome, whole genome shotgun sequencing project. | reverse complement strand
GTATTTATGAGCACTCAAGTGCTGGTCGCGATCTCTATCCGGATATTTTCGGTGCATTGGGCGCTGAAGTTATCGCGATCGAGCGCAGTGATAAGTTTGTGCCGATTGATACCGAAGCCGTTTCTGATGCTGATAAGGCTAAGGCAAAAGTTTGGTCACAACAACACGATTTAGATTTCATTTTCTCAACCGATGGTGATGGTGACCGTCCACTGGTCGCTGATGAAAACGGCGAGTGGCTGCGCGGTGATATTCTTGGACTTCTATGTGCTAAAGCGATGGGCATTGAAGCGTTGGCGATTCCGGTGAGCAGTAATACTGCAATTAAAGCCTCTTCGGTTTTTGCTCATGTTTCCCTGACCAAAATTGGTTCGCCATATGTGATTGCTGAGTTTGATCAATTGGCGAAAGACTATCAATCCATCGCTGGCTTTGAAGCTAATGGCGGTTTCTTGCTGGGTAGTGATGTTGCGGTTAATGGTCAGATTATAAAAGCTTTGCCAACCCGTGATGCTGTGTTACCTGCACTGATGGTACTGATCGCGGGCTTAGCACAAGGTATTGCACCATTGGTGAGTGAAGTTTCTACTCGCTTTACCGACAGTGACCGCGTGCAGAACTTTGCCACCGAAAAGAGCCGAGAGATTTTAGCCAAAGCAGCAGGTAAAGAAAGCCAGTTACTGGCGCTGTTCGGTTATGAAGTTGAAGTTACCAGTGTAGACACTACCGATGGCCTGCGCATGACGCTCGATAATGGTGATGTAATTCACCTGAGACCGTCAGGTAATGCGCCTGAACTGCGTTGTTATGCTGAATCAGATTCTGCTGACAAAGCCAAGCAGTTGGTGAAAACGGTATTAACGCAGATTCAGCAAGTGGATTTTGTGAGCCTTTAAGTTGGTTTTGATTAGGCGATGGGCAGGTCAGAGTTAGATTCATAACTCTGACCTTTGATGTAGAGCGCCTAGAATGATGGTATGACTCCATTGCTGTTAGCTATATTCGGAATAAATATTTTAATCAACAAAGATATAACACCTGTTCCATATATAAGAAATCGCCAATATATCGACACTTTGGCGGTATTTTGACTCTGGTTTGCTGGAATACTCAGTATAATCAATTTTAACCGTATCCAGACCTTCAATTAACAAAGCCGTTACCTTTTGTTGGGCTTGTATAGCGGTTAAGTCAAAAGTTTACAATCTCTTTATATGGAATGGAGTACATTCATGAGCAGTTTAATTAATACTGGCACTACCAACTTAGATGGTTCCGGCTCTGCAACTAATCTTACCGTTGAAAATGCAACCACTTATCTTGCCGAGGCTGGTATTGAAGCCGTTGACGGTGCCTCTTTAGGTGTAAGCGAATTTGCTAACGGATTTAGCATGACGTATGCGTCAGTAGATGTATGGAATAAATCGGGATTCAAAGAAGTTCAAATTAATACTTCTAGCGATTTAGTCTTGGTTGATAATTTTGTCGATGTTGATATTAATAACGACAATGAAGATGGTGCCGATATTTACGTAAATAACGTTAAACGTGGTTCTATTGATACGGGTAATGGCGACGATAATATTCAGGTTTCTATCTACTCGAATACAGCTTCTTGGAGCAACCGATTCAGTATCGACTCAGGTGCTGGTGATGATTCAATCGCTCTATATAATTCAGTGAATTCTAAGTTTACTTCTTACGATATTGATGCAGGCACTGGTAACGATACTGTTGATGTGTCGGATATTTCAACACAGTACAACAACTCAGTAACCCGTACTGCAGATGGTGGTGATGGTTTCGACAGCATTATTATTTCTGGTACAGACAATGTTAGCTTCTCTAACTTTGAAGTGGTTACAGCAACCGATGCTGAGCTGACGTTAACTTCTGACATCCTGGCTAACAATGGTGCAGATGGATTTGGCCTAGTGTTTAGTGAAAGCGATATTAGCCTAGGCGATATGTTGCTTGTAGATAACGCTGCCACACTATCAGAAGCACAAGCTGATTATCTGGATTCACTTGGTTTGGATTCCAGTGATTTTGCTGCTTTATCTGTAATGGATGATGCAACTGTATATACCGTGTTTACTGATGATGCAGAATACTTGATTGCATAACCGTTAGTCATGGTTGAATAAAGTCTATGATGATTTGTTACATCATAGACTTTCGTTTGTATTGATATCGATATTTTGTGAAATACCTATGACATTGTGGTCTGAATTCCAGTTATACCGAAAGCGAAACCTTTATTTTTTTCATCTTTTTTCTGCTTTTGCAAATTTGTTACTTTTGGTGATGCCAATATTTAGCTTGCAGATTTATAACCGGGTTTTATCGTCACAGAGTGAAGAAACCTTGGCATATTTAGTCATTATTACGATTATATTGTTATTGGTTCAATCGGGAATGGACTATACCCGCCAACAAATACAGAACAACCTTGCCGCTGCTTTCAATAATCTATTTGATAAAGAAATCGTTCAGCGCTGTACACGCCTTTCGGCACACAGCAACGCAGAAGCTCAAAATTTATTTAAAGATCATAGTCTGTGTAAATTATATTTTGCTTCACCTTTTCAACGTTCGCTTACCGATTTACCCTGGTCAGTGATCTTTATTTTTGTGTTATTTTCTCTTCATCCTGTACTGGGTGGATTTGCACTCTTAGCGACAATAACACTTGGTGCGGTTAGTGGTTGGTTACTCTATCTCTCCTATCAAAGTACCCATAAATCGAACAGGATGGCGACTCGGCAGAATATTTCGCTCCAGCAACTGTTTGGACGAGAACGCCAGGCGCGTGCACTTCTTTCTTCCCATCGCATCATTGAGCTGTGGAAGAAAAAAAATGATGTGGTAACCGAGAATGATATCGGCGTTAAACAATTATCGGGCCGTGGACAGAATATTCTTAAGTTTTTACGTCAGTTGGTTCAGGTTGGAGTATTCGCTGTTAGTGCACTGTTGGTTATTGAAGGTGAAATAATGACGGGATCGATGTTGGCTTCATCAATCTTGTTAGGCCGAATTCTTGCTCCGATCGATCAGGGGGCCTCTCATTTTGCTTCTTGGAAAGAAGCAAAAGCAGCTTATACCCGAATCGATAAAATGTTATCGGGGCACGAGTTATCTAATGATACCGAGCTTGAGTTTACCTCAGTGCTGCTTTCTGTCGATAAAGTTGCTCTGGAAATTTCACCTAACCGATTCTTACTGAATAATATCGGGTTTAATCTTAAACCCGGGCATTGCTTAAACTTGAGTGGGGCCTCTGGAAGCGGGAAATCGACTTTATTAAAAGTGCTGGCAAATATAATCATTCCAACCGAAGGGCAGGTTTTGGTTAATTCTGTGGCAATAGCCCGGTTAACCCCTAAAACGCTGTCTGGTTTTGTGTGTTATTTACCTCAGGAGCCAGAGGTATTCAATGCCAGCATTGCAGCCAATATTTCTGGATTTGCCCAGGATGAGAACATGTCGCAACGCTTGCTGGATGCCAGTAAGGTATTTCATTGCCATGCTTTTATCAGCAAACTGCCTCACGGATTTTCTACGCAGATTGGGCTTGACGGAATTCGGCTTTCTCCGTCAGAAAAACAGAAGTTGGCACTTGCGCATTGTTACTTTGTTAATCCACAGTTGATTTTGCTGGATGAACCGACTTTATTTCTAGATAACCAAACGGTTGCTATGTTGGTTGATTATCTGCAACGGGCCAAACAGCAAGGGGCAACGATTGTATTGATTTCGCAAGATTCGCGTCTTGCCCCGCTTATTGATTACACGGTTGAATTAAAAGAGGGATCGATAGTTAGGGCGTTGGATCACAGTCAATCCTCTAGTGAGAGTTCTAAGCGCGCAATTGGGGCTTTTACTCCTCAAGCTGTGAAATATTGAGAGCCTGAAGCATGATTAATTCAAATAAATTAATTGCATCAAATGACAGGTTGGTAAAGCGGGCGGGGATTATCTTACTTGTTACCGTGGCTATCTTTGTGATTTGGAGCAGTACTGTTTCTATCGATTCAGCTTCAGTTTCAAGTGGTATGGTTGTGGTCGAGAGCAGTCGGAAGCCGATAGAACATCTTGAAGGGGGAATTGTTTCTCAGGTGTATATTAAGGAAGGTCAGAGAGTTAAAGTCGGCGATCCGCTGCTAAAGCTTTCGGATATTTCTTATCGTAATCGATTACGCCAGGCGCAATTAACTTATATTAGTGAGCAGTTAAATTATCAGAGCCTTAAGGCTGAACGCGATCATCTTGTAAGCTTTGAACCTCAAGTTGATCCGTATACATTTCCAAACTTGTCACTTGAAATTAGTACACTGATTAATAGTCAGCATTCGCAGTTTGAAAGTAACGTGCAGATGAAGCAGAAAGAATTGGCTATGTTGGATTCCCGTTTGATGAAAGCCAAACAGTTGGTTGTATCGTTGAAATCGAGGCTTGAGCAGCAAACATTAGCCCAGACATTTCTTGCCGATGAAATTGAAATGCACAATAAGTTATTAAAAGATGGTTATACTTCACGGCTTCGTGTTCTTGAGCTTAAGCGTGCCGAAGTTTTGCTTAATTCCGATATTCTTTCAATTCAGTCGGAACTTGATTCCGCTGTATCTTCGATTGCTGAATTATCTCAGCAAAAATCGGCGATTGAAGGGCGTAATCGTTCTAATCTGGAAAAGGCATTGTCGGAATCGCGAAATCGGATTTTAACGTTGGAGTCTGAGCTGCGTACTGTGCAGGATCTGCAGGAGCGCACCGTTCTGAAGAGCCCATCTAATGGGATTGTTCTTGGATTAAAAGTGAATTCAGCTGGTGAGGTAGTGCAACCGGGTGAAAGTATTATGGAAATTATTCCCAACCATGACAGCTTGATTATTGAATCACTTATTGCGCCAAAGGATATTGATTCTGTGCACCTTGGCTTGAAAGCGGTTATTCGTCTTTCTGCCTATAACTCGCGTGTGACTCCTGTTGTACATGGTGAAGTCGTTTATCTTGATGCAGACAGAACCGTAGTTCATGAAGGTGGCAATACGGTTAGTGGTTATAAAATAAAGATTAAACTGAACAAAGAGGAATTAGATAATAATTCTGAGTTTAAGCTTTACCCGGGAATGCCGGCAGACGTGTATGTATTATTAAAATCGAAGCATCCAATAGATTACTTTATTGAACCTCTTGTTGATAGTTTATTCAAAGCATTCCGTGAGACCTAGTCTTCTAATTATTTTATTAGTTATGAGAATGTGTATTCGCTATGAGAAAGTTTTAAATTGTCATCGAATTTTTATATATGAATTATGTTGATTAATTTAAAGTGATGCCACTAATTTAATTGGTTTATTTTATTTATATAATTTGTGATAATTTTTCATTGGAGAATACGTTATGTTTAGTTTCGGTTTTAGCTTTGGTTGCGGTTCAACCTTTAACTATGGGGCTGGTCTTAACTTAAGTTCACTGTTATCTGTTTATTCTTATAAGTCATTTTTTAACTATTATTCTCATGATAATCATCATGGTAGAGATTCGGATGACTGCCCTGACTCCAGTTCTTCACCAAGCTCTGTTTTACTTGGGACAACGAATACAGATGGTTCGGGATCTTCAGTTAATTTAACCGTTGAAAACGCATCACTGTCTTTGCTCGGCGATGGTTCTGTGACTCAAGATGGTGCCTCTATGACGCATACTACGAATGACGATTACAGCGAAACCTACGTTGCAGTCAGTAGCTGGAATCAGGATGGCTATAAAGAAGTAAAAATCAGCAATGCGGATGATGCACTAACGATTAATGGCGTTGTCGATGTTGATATCAATAATACCAGCTCAAGCGGGGTTGATATTGAGATTTCCAGTGCTAAACGGGGTCAGATTGATACCGCCTGTGGTGACGATAATATCGATATCACGGTTTTCAGCAATAATGATCACTGGGTAAATGATTTTGTAATTGATACCGGAGCTGGGAATGATTCACTCGTGATGACTGATTCACAAAATTCTTCGTTTACGTCGTTAGAAATTGATATGGGACGTGGTAATGATAGTGTTGACGTTGCTGGTTTGTCGTTACCAAGTTCTTCATCTGTCACTCGAGAAATTGATGGTGGTGATGGCTTTGATATCCTTGCATTAAGTGCTGATAGTAAGGTCGATTTTGCTAACTTCGAATCGATTCAGGGCGTAGGAGAGGTTGAACTTTCATTGTCTGGCGAGCTTCTTGCTGCGAATGATGGGGTAAGAGGTTTGGTATTCTCTGATGTTGATCTGACTTTTACTGAGGATGTGTGCTCAATTTCTATTGACTCACTTTCCTGGTGTGAGAATAGCTATCTGGACTCGCTAGGTCTGGGTGCTGATGATTATATTGCCGTTCAGGTTACTAGTACTAATGGTTACTATGAGTTGTATACCAACGATACAGATGGCTTTTGCTAGTGTCCTTACTGGTATCCAGAGCCAGAGTCTAATTGTCTGGTTCTGCCCTTTGTTCGCTGTCGTTATTTCCACTTGCTCCCTGTATATCTAAGTAAAAGAGCCTATGTGTTTATTCATGGAAAAATGGACAGAAAAACGATTAGGCGCATACAATATTGCATTAGTTCAAAATCCCTCATTCAATAACCGATAGAGAATCCAGTGAAAACAGCAAAAATAACCACCAGTCTGAGTTTATTTCCCTTAATTGCCCTGTGCCTGGTGATGATTTACTACTCGGCAATTTATGGCATGAGTTCCCTCTATCAGGTGGGGCTGGAGAATGAGTTGGATCGCTATACCGAATTTATGTTCGACAGTGATCCAAATGCCGCCGATTTTGCCGAGAAAGCCCAGAAAAAACGCGACACTATTAATGAGTTGGGTGCGCGTCTGTTTGACTTTAACGCCAATAATCCAGATGTGCTGGCGCTACTGGCGTATGTTGAAACCAATAATTATTGGGATGGAATGACTCCACAGCAGGCACTGCAGCGTAGTAGTGAATTGCATCGTCTGGCCAGCGAAACACGTCCGATTGGTTATGACACATACGCTGAAGAGGCGTTTACTCAACTCTATCAGCAGCAGGATTTTGCTCAGGTATTGGCTCAGCTTGAACTGGCGCAGCGTTTCGGCCCGTTTGAATCATCAACTGCCCGTGCCGGAATAGAAATATTGTTTGATCACTGGTCGGAGTTAGATCGCGAACAGCGTTTGCAGGCGATGGACTACTTAACCTCTCACCAAAAATACGGTATTTCTCGCGGAGAATTAAACCAATTGGTGGAGTATTCGGTACATAAAGAAAAGTTGTGTAATGTGGCGCGTTTTGTTCAACTTTCACTGCGAACCTGCCGTTAATGTACAGCTGTTTAATGACTCGATTCGAGATGAAGCGTAGCGTAATTTTTTTGCTGCTGTTTACCGTTTGCGGCCTGGCTTCGGTATTTAAGTCGAGTGGTATTCTGGCTGAGCAGATCCGCCAGATAGAGTGGTCGGTGGGGGGAGACAAACATCTCCATTTTATGGTCTCTTTTACCCTGGCAATCGCATCTGCCTGGGTTACACCTGCACGCTTGCGCTGGCTGGCAGGCTTGTGTGGCTGGCCATCACTAATATTGTTGGCCGCGGTGATTATTGATGAATGTAGTCAGTATTATTTGCCGCGTCGCCAGTTCTCTTTTGCAGATATGGCAGTGAATATCTCGGGTGTTACTTCAGGCGTGCTATTTTACGTTCTGATTCGTAAGCTTATTATTCGTTAACGATCAAGTTTTACCTTTCTTATTTATAAATTACATTTTTTATCTTGCTGATTTTTATGACTATAAATGATTATTGTGCAAGATTGTCTCAAATTCAATACTTTCTTAAATCACTAAGAAAGATGTTGGATATTTAAACAGCGTTACGTTAGCATATGTGATGTCTATTCGATAAATTTCACAACGGCTTGCTAATGCCAGTTTAAAGTGTTCACACGGTAGTGCGAGGAAACTTTTATGAACTTCAAAACTCTATCTCTTAGCGTCATGGCCGCGTTAGCAATTGCATCTGCTCCAGCGTTTGCAATTACTGATAGCGAGCAAGCTATGATTAATGAAGCGATTGCTTCTCAACCAGGTGCAACTGCAGCAGAAATTGTTGCTGCACTTGTTGCAGAAAACCCAGCGTTAGCTGCGGATATCGTGGCAGCAGTTGCAGCAGCTCGTCCTGCTGAAGCAGCAGAAGCGGTGCAAGCAGCAGTAGCGGCAGCTCCTGAAGCAGCATCTGATATTGTTGCGGCAGCAGTAGCAGCAGTTCCACAAGCCGCAGCATCAATTACCGCAGCAGCAACCACTGCTGGTGCGGATGCGGGCGAAGTGACTACAGCTGCAATTGCAGCGGGTGCGGACCCAACAGCGGTTGCTGAAGCAACTGCCGCTGGTAATCCGAATGCGAATGCCAACCCTAATGCAACAACAACAGCAAATAACCAAAGCCAGAATGCGAACGGCAATTCTCGTCGTGCTCGTAATGACAACGGTGGTGGTGTTTCAGTTAGCTAATATTGATGCAGTTTCAATTTAGTTTTATCCCAAAGTCCAGGGTAGCTCGTTACTCTGGACTTTTGTTTTTTTAATTTTCAGCTGTAGTGAAAATAAAGAATGTCTCGTACGGAACGCTTCTGTTTTTATAATCTCGTCTTTATTCTGATTTGGTTACCGATACCGATTGCCAGCCACCGAGCCTGGGCCTGGTCGCTGTTTGAAGCCTGGATTTCTCTTTCTACTTTATTACTGGTTGCGACCTATCGTAGCGAATTTCCCTGGCAGCGAGTTAAACGCTTTTCCTGGTTACTGATCCCGCTGGTGGTGTTTCAGTTATGGATTGGACTGCAAATTTTGCCGTTACCCGCTAATTGGCTGGCGGTGATTTCTCCGCAGGCATTTGATATTTATCAAGCCATCGGCGCAGAATCGATGACCATTTCATTGGATCGTTACGCTACTTTGTCCGGATTGATGAAAGGTATTGGTTATACCCTGTTCGCATTGAATGCAGTGGTTCTGGTTAATAGCGTTAACCGGATTAAAGTTGTGCTATATGCATTGGTAATTAGCGGAACTTTTCAGGCTTTTTATGGCGCGCTGGAAGTACTACTTAATATCAAAGAGAGCTGGGTATTGGGAATGGAGGTCCTCAGTGGGAGAGCTAACGGCACCTTTGTTTATCATAACCACTTAGCCAACTATCTGATGATGACCTTGTGTATTGGCACTGGCTTGATTGTTTCACAACTTCACCAAACCGCTTCCGGTAGCTGGCATGTGCGTTTGCAGCGCTGGACCACAGCGATGTTGTCACCCAAGATGATTGTCCGCTTATGCTTGGTGGTTATGGTGATCGCGCTGGTAATGACCCGCTCGCGGATGGGCAATAGTGCCTTTTTCTCAGTGACGGTGATTGGCGGTATTGTGGCCTTACTGTTTTATAAAAATCGCCCGAGGGCATTAACCGTATTGATGTTATCGCTTATTGCTATAGATACATTGGTAGTGGGGGCGGTGTTTGGTTTGTCCAAGGTGAAAGATCGCTTGGAGGCCACTTCTGTACAGGCTGAAACCCGCGACCAGGTAGTGGAGTGGAGCATGGATACCATTCAGGCTTACCCTTATACCGGCAGTGGGATGGGGAGCTTTTATTCAATCTTTCCGAGTTACACTCATTACAATATCGGTTATTACAATTTTGCCCATAATGACTATGTGCAGTTTATTGTCGAAGCGGGTATTCCGGCGACCTTGTTACTTGGTGGTTCCGTATTGTGGGCTATCTGGCTCAGTTTTTGTGCCATTCGCAAGCGGAATAGTAAGACCTTAAAAGGCACGGCTTTAGGTTGTTTGATGGCGATTATTGGCATGTTGATTCATATCACGGTTGATTTTAATCTTCAGCCGCCTGCGAATGCCGTGACTTTTATTATGATTCTGGTACTTGCCGGGTGCACAGCCAGCCTGAAAGTAGCCAAAAGAGATGTCTCTTCATCTGAGCGAATAATTTAATGTGTCTCACATATAAGAATTTATGATGATTATCACATATGAGGCTTGTTTAAAAACCTAACAAGCCATCTAATAAACAGGACAACGTCGGTTTAATCAGGTTAGTCAGTTTATCCGCTGCCTGTTGAAGACAAGCCGAAAAATATTGGCAAACTAATTTTCGAACCTTAATTTTTCGTAAGAAAGAGCAGACAAAACTACGGGCGGAGAGCCGGTAGCCTCTAAATATAGGGAGAGGGATAAAATGAAAAAAACATTGATCGCATTAGCAGTGTTGAGCGCCGCAGGTTCTGCCAGCGCCGCTGAGATCTACGCAATGGACGGCATGACTCTGGATTTCTCTGGTGAAGCAGAAGTTCAGATTATTCAACCACAAGCTTCGGGCAGTGATCTGGAGGTTAACACCGAAACTGCAACACTTACTGCCGATTTCAACTATGAAATCGCAGAAGAGATGGCTGCGGGTGGTCACTACGAAATCGATGGCTCTGGTACAACTACAACGGTTAGTGACTTGTACGTTTACTTTGAACTAAGCCCGTCATTAACAATGTCTGTTGGTCGCCAAAGTACTTCATATGATGATGCAGGTATTGGTGGTGAATACGCATTTGGTTTTTCTAGCTATGTTGATAACATCGTAACCTCTGGCGATCAGGTTGTTAAGTACGCTTATGATGGTGGCGAAGTGTTCTATGGTGACGTGGCTTACCTGATGAACAAAAACAGCGTAAGTGGCGATTACCAGGTTGATGGTAAATTAGGCGCTCGTCTGGGTGATTTTGACTACACCCTGTTTTTGGCTCAATCTGAGACTGCAACGTTAACCGCAGACAGCTATACATTAGAAGCGCGTTATGCTCTGGGTAATTTCATCATTGCTGGTACTTATGGCGCGACCAGTGCTGAGCAATCAGGTGCTGCGGATCATGACCTGAGCATCGTTGGCTTGGCTGCAAGTTTCGATGACGGCGGCCGCTGGACTTACGCCGCAGGTTGGGCGAATGTTGATGATGATGCTCAAACGGATAAAGTGAACGATGTTTACGTAAATGCTAGTTACTGGATCACTGACAACGTGAACGCTTATGCGGAAGTTGGTTTCTCTGACGATGACGCTAAGGATACTGGTTATGCTGTAGGTATGGATGTTAGTTTTTAATTAGCACCTTACTTCATCTTAATCTAACCTCAAATCTGAATGGCCGCACTTTGTTGCGGCCTTTTTTTCGGGATTTTTTCTTAAGGGGACACTCGCTTTTAGAATAACCGAAATTGTGTAAATGATAGGTAAGCCAAGTATGACAAACCGTTATATCGATAAAGCGACTGTCCCCTTAAGTAAGAAGCAAACGATGACTCATCTGGCAATCTTTGCTAACATCGGCGCTATTCTAACGGTAAGACATTAGTATGCAGATACGACAAAAAGCCTACCTTTCTGAGATGGGAATTGATCAATGGCAATTGGTTCACCCAGAGCGTTTGCAAGGTATCGAATACCACAAACAGAATATCGATTCACATTTCTCGATTTTATTAATTTGCCCCGAACCTTTGGCGGCAGAAGAAATCGATTTTGTACAAAAAGTCTTGCAGAGTTTTGAGGTTAGTTTGGATCAAGCATTGATTACTCAGCCAAATAAGCTGTCGGTATTAGGTGAGCACTTACTTACCTGGGCGTGGTTTATTGGTTGCCCGGTGCAATCAATTGATTTGCCTAAGACGTTGCATTCTCCTCTGTTGGCTGAAGTTAGCTCTAATCCCACCGAGAAAAAATCATTGTGGCAACAAATTGTTGCACTTAAAGAGTCTTAAGCTATGAATATTTCCATTGTGCCGATGGCAGAAGATCATCTTGATGCTATCTGGCATATCGAGCAACAAGCGCATTCTCACCCCTGGAAAGAAAGTATGATTCGTGAGTTGAATAGTCGCTGTGCCATTCACCATAGTTTGCTTTGTAATGGCTGGGTTGCCGGTTATTTCTATGCTCAGAATGTAGTGGGCGAGATCACGCTGCTTAATATTGCTATTGCACCTGAATTACAGGGAAATGGATTGGGTAAGCAACTTTTGCAGTTTTTGCTTGATTATGGAGAAGAGCAAAGTGCTGAAAGTATTTGGCTTGAAGTACGTGAGAGCAACCTGGCTGCCCGCCATTTATACCAATCGTTGGATTTTAATGAAATCGATCGCCGAATTGGTTATTACCCTTCCAACAATGGTAAAGAAGACGCCATTATTATGAGTTGTTACCTGTCCGGCTTTTCGTTTTAGTTTGCTGCGTTGTTTTTGTTAAAGGTAACTTCTTAAAGGGACACTCGCTTTTAGCGGATAAAGCGAGTGTCCCTTTAACAAAATAAAGCGACCACCCTTAAGCCAGACGAAAATATTCAACAAACTGGCAATATTTCCGGCTTTCCAGGTTAATATCTGCACGATAGAAATTAATCTTACTGCCCGGGCGGGCCTGAGCGAGTTTCATCAGGCTCATTTTCGATAAGCAACCGATTTTGGGATAACCGCCAAGTGTCTGGCGATCATTAAGTAAAATAATCGGTTGTCCGTTGGGTGGGAATTGAATCGCGCCATAAGCTATCCCTTCGGAGACGATGCCTGACATACCACAATCAACCGCTTCACCCTGTAAACGAATGCCCATTCGGTCAAATTTATCGCTGATTTGATAGGGTTCTGCGTAGAATTGTTGTTTTGCGCTGGTGCTAAATAGCTCTGCCTGGTAGGACTCAATCACGCCGAGGCATAATTCGTTACTATAGTCGGGAATAAAATGGCGTGGAACCCAGGCTGATTTCATGTCAGCCCGATAAGCAAATTCAGAGGTTGGCAAAATATCGCCTTTTTGTAGCGCTGTTCCCGGGCGTTCAGCAAGTCCTCCAAGCTGATTGCGCATTACGGTGGAGCTGCTGGAAAACGTTTTCGGTGTATCAAATCCTCCAGCAACGGCCAGATAAGCACGGAGGCCGTTGTGAGCATAGCCAAGTTTTAAGGTTTGCCCTTTATGTAGCCAAAAGCTGCGCCAGTTTTCCAGGTGAACTCCATCTATCGACGCAGAGGTATTCGCTCCGGTTAATGCCAACTTCATATCAGATTCGGCTAAGAATGTCGCATTTCCTATGGTTATCTCTAATGTTGGTGCATTCATTGGATTGCCCAGCAGGTGATTTGCCCAGCAATAGCTGTGTAGATCGGCTGGTCCGCCAACGCTGAGTCCATAGCGCGCAACACCAAAGCGTCCGTTGTCTTCGATCAGGCTTAACATTCCAGGAGAAAG
>QGCX01000194.1_pt1 | contig 13421 bp, 17 predicted proteins | sample 4708031 | NCBI WGS metagenome assembly QGCX01 (sample SAMN08941163, study PRJNA450518) | Sediment metagenome, whole genome shotgun sequencing project. | reverse complement strand
GGCTAAGAAATAGAAACTGAAAATCATCAGCATCAGGGTAATAATTGGCTGAATCAATACCCAAGGCGCAACATGGTAGTAACGAAATAGTTCAACCATCATTAAGCCCAATTCAGCATGAGGCGGGCGTAAACCAACGTAAAGAAATCCCAAAGCGGCTAAAGCGAGAATCGCATTACCTGCCCCAAAACACGCCAAGGTAAATACATTCGGTTTCAGGTAAGGCCAAATATGAACACGAAAGCGATACCACTGACCGAAACCGAGCAACGCGGAATTTTCAAACTCATCGGCTTTCGTCAGGCTTTGGGTTTTATTACGGATCACCCGAAAAAACTCTGCCCACATAGTTAATGCAATGCCACAAAACAGAAACACCGATGAGCCAGGAATAATTGCCCCTAACAACAGAACCAACACTAAACCGGGCATCGCCATGATCATGTTGACCAGCACTGAACTAACGCGATCAATCCAGCCACCATACCAACCAGCTAATACACCAAGTAATAAAGCCATGCTCATAGACAAACCAACACTGGCACCCGCCAGTAGCAGTGAATTGGCAATCGCATCGGCAAGACGTGCCGCATTGCTACGACCAAAATGATCGGTACCTAAAGGTTCGATGAGGCTTGGAGCCATAAACGCATTACTTAAATTCTGCTGCGCAATATCACCGGCAGAAAAGAGTTTGATATACAGAGAAAACAGCACCATACAAAGTAAAATGATCCCTGCAATAATTTGATTACGGTTCAACATTATTGGGTCACTCTTTCCTGGCGAATACGTGGGTCAAGCTGATATTGCAACAGATCGACTAAGGCGTTAATCAGCACAAATAGCAGCCCCATCAACAGTGCCGCTCCCTGAATCACCGGAATATCACGGGCAAAAATAGCATGAGATAAGGCATGACCGATGCCCGGCCAGGAGAACAGTGATTCAACCATCACGATCCCTTCAATCAATCCCACAGCCTGAACACCAAGAAAAGCAATGACCGGCAACGCGATATTTGGCTGAGCATGGCGCTGATAAGCCTGCTGTTCAGACAAACCTTTATAGCGGGCAAAACGTAAATAAGCAGAGCTGTACACAGTGAGTGCTTCTTGACGCACCATTTGATTGGATAATGCAGCTAAAGTTAACGCCAGTGCCAGACTTGGTAAAATCACATATTGCGGCTCACCAAAACCTGAAACCGGCAGCCAACTTAACTGCAGAGCAAAAACAATAATTGCCAGCAGACCAAAAACAAATACGGGAGTGGAGCGAAACAACACCGACAACGTAAGCGTTAGCCTGTCCACCCAGCTATTGGGGTGACGACCACAATATACCCCGAGAGGAAAAGCGATCAGCAGTGATAACCCCAATGCGCATAGCGCAAGAATAAGTGAATAACCTAAATGCTGCATAACCTGAGTAGTAACCGCCTCACCACTGACTAACGATTTCCCGAGGTTCAATTGCAGCAGTTGACTGAACCAGTCAACATACTGCTCAAATCCACTACGATCTAACCCTAATTCGGCAGCAACCATTTGCGCGGTTTCTGTGTTAACAAAGTCATACCCATAACGGCTGGCGGCAATTCGGTATGCCATATCACCGGGTAAAAAACGCATCATAAAGAAGGTTAGTGTTCCAACTGCCCATGCTACAAACCCGGCTTGTAACAAACGTTGAATTAAGAGTTTAATCATTAAAGTGCAACGCCTCTAAACGATAGTCCAATTCAAACGGATCAATATTAAAGCCATTGATCGTCTTATTGACTGCAATATGTTGGCTGCTATAAGCAACTGGAATCACTGGTAATTCATCAGCAAAGGCTTGCGCAATACGTTGTGAGTATTCACGTTGACGCTGTGGATCGTTTTCTGCTATTAGATTGTCCAAATCTGCTTTTACTGCACTGGATGTCCAGTTCATATGCCCCCAGTCACTGCCTTTTACCTGACTAAAATCGTCATAGAGTAAAGGTAACGGCGTGCCTGTCATACCGAAGTTACGGGCAATCAGTGCCAGTTGCAGAGTATCGTCATTGTGACCAGCTGGAATACTGCTGGAATTATCAATGCTCACCGTCACTTCAACACCCACGTCTGCCAGTTGATTCTGGATTGCGGTAGCGATTAGGGGTAATTCGGGGCGGTCAGCATACGTCGTCAGGTGCAACGTAAAACGTTGTCCAGCTTTTTCCAGGAAACCCGATTCACCTTTTGACCAACCCAATTCAGCCAACAGACGTTGAGCTGCTTCTAAATTACGCGCAGGATCAGGTTGCTCGACATGCCAGGCAGATTGGTTTTCACTGAACAGCTGGTATGCTTCACTACCCGGTGAAAATAAAATCGAGTTCGCAATGCCTGTACGATCCAGTGCGAAACTCAATGCCTGACGTGCTTTAACCTCACCTAATAGTGGGTGTTGGTTATTCAGTTTGAGCAAAATAGTGCGCGGCAAATTAATGCTATGCACGCTGACTTTTTCTGAACCATCCAGGCTATTTTTACTAACGGCATCAATCGAATAAGCGATATCAGCCTGCCCGCTTTGCACTTGCAGCGCACGGCTTTCCGAACGGTGCCCGGCCTGATATTCGATTGCATCAATCTCAGCCGGGGTTTCCCAATAGTTAGCAAATTTTGCTACGGTCAATTTATGTGGAGCGACCATTTCTTTAATCGTGAATGGGCCAGTAGCATTCAACTGAATCATTTTGCCTTCGCTATCAAATGAATCAGCCGAAACAATCGCAGCTGTAAAATGGGCCAAAGAGTTGAGTAAAGGTCGATAAGGGGAGACTAGCTCAATCACCAATTCATTGCCGTTTGCTCGGATCTGCTGAATCGGTGCCGTTTTGATCACTCCGGGTTTAGTTATCGCGCGATTTAAAGAAGCCGCCACATCTTGTGCCGTTAACATCTTACCATTATGAAACTGAACATTATCGCGAATGTGGAATGTCCAGCTCAGTCCATCCTCACTTTCTTGCCAGTTCTGCGCAAGTAACGGTTCAATATCCCCGTTTGCCGCCAGGCGAGTTAAGGTTTGTGTTACACCCAAACGAGTAAAAACGCTGCCATCAGTTGACGTATCGATACCGTGAAACTCAAACGGGCCAGAGATGGTAATCTTGCTGAGTTTATTATCGGCAGACGGATTGTTCACCTGCCAGCCAATGTAACCTGCAATTAGTATTACAATTAAAATAACGAGTTTTTTCATGGTGTTCCTACCAAGAGACTGAATTTTTTCATTATGTTATAACATAACAAAATAAGCATTCAATAGTAAGAATTATTCGCACTTAAAGAAAATGTAAGTAAATATTTCTATCTAGAAATTAAATGACGGAGTTCCTTTGTAGACGAAATTCGGGCTACAAAGGAATCAATGAAACGGTAGTAAGGAGAATAAATAACTCAATGAAGAAATGAAGATAGGCTACTTAGTTGCTATCCCCATCACGATAGAACGTAACCCCGTCTTGGTTAACACCTTAAACGGTTGAGTAACTTTCACATCACTGAATCCTGCCTGAATCAGTTCATCCTGCATCTGAATCACACCCAGACCAATCGAATCATGTTCGTCTTCAATTAACCAGTCCCAGTGGACAAATACACCGCCTTTATCCAACAGTGAATAAACAATTTCTAGCGACTGACTTAAGTTTTCCAGATAAGTACAAACTGCACAGGCCACCACCAGGTCAAACTGCTTACGAAATGCCGGATGTTGCGCAACCAGTCCCCGGGTTAAATCATCGACGACCGGTTCAACATTGCTCAACTCTTTGGTATCAAGCTCTTCAATCATGGCTTCGGATGAATCAAGTGCCACAATGGATTTCACCAATGGAGACATGGACTGGCTTAACCGACCAGAACCACACCCAAGATCCAGCACATGCTTGCCTTCTATCTTCACTGTCTGCGTTAGCACAGCAAATGCCTTATCTACAAGGTCGGTGTTTTCTGGTTGATCTTCCCAATCTGCCGCAAGCAAATCCCACTGGTTCGCCATTATGGCCTCCGTTGAACATGGTGAATTCAAAAAATATGACAAAGAATAAACTAAAATAGAGCTAGGTTCATAGAGTTAAGTCGTGATCTTAACTCAGAAATGTTTCACAAGTCCCAACTATTCTCTTTTCTTTAGCGTTGCGTGGGAGCCATCATAAAACTCCAGCAAAACAGCCAGTTGTTTATTCTTCATCTTGATTACTCTTATACTGCTCAATTAACGCTTGCTGTGCTTGTTGACGTTCGCGTTCCAATTCACGTTTCAACTCTTCTTCGCTAGGTAGATAAGGCAGATATTTAGCGGCAAACAGTTGTTTTTGCTCAGTGAGCACGGAATATTTCACCACTGCCTCACTTTTTTCACTGCATAGCACCAGACCGATGGTCGGGTTGTCATCATCAAAACGGAGCCGTTGCTGGCGCTCAACAAAAGCAAAGCCTTTCCCTAATTCCAATAAAAACTGCTACAAGTTGGAAATGATCGCCTGCTCAAGGTCGGATTCCTGATAGGTTTTATCCTGCAGATTAAGAAAATCGAGAATATAAGGATCGCGCAGATACTCTTTCGTGGTTTCGGTCAGCGGCTGAGTTTTTTCGCTCGCCTCCTGCTCCACCAGAACTTTATCTTTGCTGGCTAACAAGCGCTCATAATATAATGTTCCAATTTGACGTTCCAGAGCACGAGCACTCCAATTTTGACTTATTGCCTCTTGCTGATACCACTCACGAGCATTGGTATTATCTATCCGGATTAAAGTTCGGTAGTGGGTCCAGCTTAATTCGAGACGCAGTGCGTCTCGAATTGGAAATGCCATATAAAAGCGACGCATGTTACGTAAGTTGGTAACATCAAAACCTTTACCATAATCGTCAGTCAACTGTGCCGATAACTGCTTTAGCTGCGCTTTGCCGTATTCCGCGCGAGTTTGCCCTTGCTGTTCATCTTCAACAATCAAACGGCCAATTTGCCAATAAGCTTGCACCATAGCCGTATTGACCGCCTGTTTTATATCAGAGAGTAAGTTGTGTTCTGTTGGCTCGAAGCTCATAATCTGACCCCGCCAAGTCCTTTTAGGAATACTTGTTCTAGTTCATTCATTTCTGGCAATTTTTGTGATTTTTTAATCAGAAAATCATACCGTGAAATTGGCGTGTTTTCATTTATTTGTGTCTTACTTTGGTTGTATTTTATGAAAAAGAAGACATATTATGAAAGTATAAAATAAAGGAACAGCCCAATGAAAAGAGAAACAACTTTACGTTTTTTAGCCGAACCCAGCGACGTTAATTTTGGTGGTAAAGTCCACGGCGGTGCTGTTATGAAATGGATCGACCTGGCGGCTTATGCCTGTTCTGCGGCGTGGAGCGGCAAGTATTGTATTACCGCTTATGCCGGTGGTATTCGGTTTGTTGAACCGATTTTGGTTGGCAGCCTGGTCGAGGTCAATGCCAAAGTGGTTTATACCGGCCGTACATCGATGCATATCGCGATTGATGTTCAGGCCAGCGACCCCAAAGAGCTGAATAACCGTTTAACCACCCACTGCATTGTGATTATGGTGGCGGTCGATGAAAACGGGAAACCGACCGAGGTGCCGGAATGGGTTCCGACCGATGCTGATGATATCGCGCTACGTGAATCGGCTATTCGCCTGATGAATATGCGCAAAGAGATCGGTGAAGAGATGGAAGCCCATGTTAAGTATTTAAAATCATGATTAAATTCTGACTTGTCTGTCATCTAACGGTCATTTTTGTTTGCTTCAATATCCTCGAAGGTAATTCCACCTTCTTTTTGTAAGCCCAAGGATGACCGGTTGTCGAATTCACCTATTACTCTCAGCGTTTCCACTCTGGAAAATCCAAAATCTGTCGAATACCAGTGGGTACGATCCATGTATGTTGGCGGCTATGAAGCGGAAGAAATCAATCGCTATATCCAAAACTGCTTTGGTGGTGATGATGTATTTGCCAACCTGTTCCGTAAAGTCGCTCTGCATCAGGAAAGTCTCTACGTACTGCTGCAATATTTAGGCTGCGCTCCTTCCAGCCGAGAATTCTAGTATACTGACCTGTATTACTCTTCTTTTTTACTTCAGGAATCCCATTTATGGATCAGCAAGTTACCCTAAGAGCCCTGGAACGCAGTGATCTGCGTTTTATTCATCATCTCAACAATAACCGCAATATCATGTCGTATTGGTTTGAAGAGCCTTACGAATCTTTCGACGAGCTTGAAGAGCTGTATAACAAACATATCCACGACAATGCCGAGCGCCGTTTTATCGCCGAAAACGCTGAACATCAGGTGATTGGCTTAGTCGAACTGATTGAAATTAACTATATTCACCGCAGTGCTGAATTTCAGATTATCATTGCCCCTGAATTCCAGGGCAAGGGCTACGCGATGGGGTTAATCAACCGTGCATTAGATTACTCTTTCACAATTCTCAACCTGCATAAAATTTACCTGCATGTCGCCACAGAAAATGAGAAGGCCCTGCATCTGTATCGAAAAGCGGGATTTATTGAAGAAGGTCGCTTAGTTGAAGAGTTCTTCTTTAATGGCCGTTATCAGGATGTAATTCGCATGTATATTCTGCAAAATGACTATCTAGAACGAGCATCCCACAAACCACCGCTTACTCATTAACGTAAAACAGTTGCTACTCTGGCAGAAACTCGGCAGAATGCCGACCTTTTCGCCAACAGAGATAATACTATGGGTTTTACCTTACTCGGCCTTTCTGCACCGATTCTTAAAGCGGTCAAAGAGAAAGGCTATCAGACACCGTCACCGATTCAGCAGCAGGCGATTCCCGCTATATTAAAAGGAAAAGACCTGATGGCGGCGGCACAAACCGGTACAGGTAAAACCGCCGGATTTACTCTGCCAATCCTGCAACGCCTCTCTTCCGGCCCGCGGGTAAAAGGTAATCATATCCGGGCATTGATTCTCACGCCAACACGTGAGCTGGCCGCGCAGGTTGAAGAAAATGTTGCACTCTACAGCCGCCACTTACCTCTTAGCAGCGCAGTGGTGTTTGGTGGAGTAAAAATCAACCCGCAAATGTTACGCCTGCGCAAGGGTGCCGATATTCTGGTTGCTACACCGGGCCGCCTAATGGACCTGTATAACCAGAACGCGGTAAAGTTTGACCAAGTCGAAGTACTGGTACTGGATGAAGCCGATCGTATGCTTGATATGGGTTTCATCCGTGATATTCGTAAAATCCTTGGCCTACTACCAACCAAACGCCAGAACCTGCTATTTTCTGCCACTTTTTCGGCTGAGATACGTGAACTGGCAAAAGGTCTGGTGAATAATCCGGTTGAAATTTCCGTTAACCCGGAAAACTCAACCGCGAGAACGGTAGAACAAAGTATCTACACCGCCGATGTGAAAAAGAAAGCCCCGATGTTGGTTAAGCTGGTGAAAGAGGGTGACTGGCGTCAAGTGTTAGTATTTACCAAAACCAAACATGGTGCCAACCGTCTTGCCGCTTTCCTCAATGATCAAGGACTTACTGCGGCTGCTATTCATGGTAACAAAAGTCAGGGAGCACGAACCAAGGCTCTGGCTGATTTTAAATCGGGTGAAATCCGCATCCTGGTTGCAACGGATATCGCGGCGCGTGGTATTGATATTCCTCAGTTACCACAAGTAGTTAACTATGAGTTACCCAAAGTAGCAGAAGATTACGTCCACCGTATCGGCCGTACCGGGCGCGCTGGCGAAGTAGGTAAAGCGATCTCGCTGGTCAGCGCGATTGAAGCGCCGGAACTGTTTGCGATTGAACGTTTAATTCAGCAGCTATTGCCTCGCCTGGAACTCGACGGCTATAAGCCAACCAATACGGTACCGGAATCGAAACTCGATACCCGCCCCATTAAGCCTAAAAAGCCGAAAAAACCAAAGCAACCAAAACTAGCAGACAGCACTCAACAACCCGCTAATCAGACAGCCGGAAAGAAAAAGCCACAGCGCAGTCATAGCAGCTCTAACAGCCAGGAACAAAAAAGACGCCGTCAGCCACAGACAAAAAACCGAAACAACAGGCAAACCCCACAAGCCTAGCTATAGTAATAGTATGTGCGTACTGAGGATTAACCGCCTCAGGGAGGGAATGATGAATAAGATAAGGTTTAGTTATACTACTGCGCTTGTCCTCGTGGTTTTACTTATCTCAGGTTGTGTGGCTCAGCAAGTTCGCACCCGGAGCAGTGTGGTTGACTATCTGTATCCGAAAAATGTTGAAGTCGCGGTCGAACCCTCGGTTCCGGTACTCGCTTTGCCGATTAATGTCGGCATCGCTTTTGTTCCGGAACAGGACATCACATCAATCGACACAACGTTATGGGCAGGTGTTGCCGCGAAAAGTCCACTGAGTGAAGCGGAAAAATTTGCCCTGTTAAACAATATCGTCCGCCAATTTAAGCAATTCCCTTTTATCAATCGGACTGAGGTCATTCCGTCAGCGTATTTAACTCCGGGCGGTGGCTTTGCCAATTTAGATCAAATTCGTACCATGTATGGCATCGACGTAATTGCGCTGGTTTCCTATGATCAAGTACAGTTCACCGATGAAGGTCTACTCTCTTTAAGCTACTGGACTCTGGTTGGTGCCTATGTCATTTCAGGTGAAAAAAATGACACCAGTACCATGCTGGATACCGCCGTTTATGATATCGCCAGCCGAAAACTGCTATTCCGTGCGCCCGGTACCGACAGCACCAAAAGCAGTGCGACTCCGGTTAACCTTAGTGAAGCATTACGCGAAGACAGCCGTAAAAGCTTTAATACGGCCAGCGATCAAATGGTCAAAAATCTCATCATTCAGTTAGAACAATTTAAAGAAACGATTAAAGCCAATCCTGAACAGGTCAAAATAGTCCAGCGTGAAGGCTATACTTCACAAGGTGGCTCGTTTGGCGGTATCGATATCGGGCTACTTTTCCTGATGCTTGGGGTTGTGTACCGCAACAGACTGATTAACCTATTGTTTAATTAAAAATTGTTTCATTTGAATAACCTCCTCTCTAGGCGGAATGGGTTCTTATCTCATTCCGCCTTTTTCGCTCAATTTCATTATGCTGCATCAGATCCTGCATTGCGCATCACAAAAAATTAAATCATCGTTTCAAAAATATTGATTTTATTATTTTATAAATTTAAACTGCGTTCCATAAACTGATTTAACTTGTGGAGTTATGGTTGTGAGTGAACAGCAAAAAGTAGCCTTAATTGGAGAGTGTATGGTTGAACTGCAGCAATGTGGTGCTCTGTACAAGCAGAGCTTTGGTGGCGATACTCTGAACACCGCAATCTACCTTTCACGCCTGACCGCCAGCCAGGGAGTGGCTACTTCCTATGTAACTGGTTTGGGTCGCGATCCTTTTAGTAATGAAATGATCAACCAATGGAAACAAGAACAAATCAATACAGACCTGGTTGTTCACTCAGAAAGTAAACTACCCGGTCTTTACACCATTGAAACTCAAGAAGATGGTGAACGTAACTTTTATTACTGGCGCAATGATTCAGCCGCGCGTTACTGGTTGCGTGAAGTCGATACAAGTACTTTAGTTAAGCAACTTTCATCGTTCCAGTTAATCTATTTAAGCGGTATCAGCCTGGCAATTTTGCCTGAAGATTGCCTAGCCATACTGCTTGATGTTTTAAAACAATGTCGGGCTGCGGGTTGTAAAATCGCGTTCGATAACAACTATCGTCCAAGATTATGGGCCAGCGTTGAACAGGCTCAAACTGCTTATCGGCAAGTCCTGGCACTGACTGACTGGGCCTTCCTCACCTTTGATGACGAAGTAATGTTATGGGGCGACAGCGAAGAACAGCAAGCTATCGAACGTACTCAGAAATTTGGCGTAAGCGAGATTATCGTAAAACGTGGTGCTGACGCTTGTTATGTCGTTAGTGATGGTGAGTTTTACACTATCCCGGCGACCAAAGTAAGCAAAGTGGTTGATACTACTGCCGCCGGAGATTCATTCAGTGCTGGCTATCTGGCAAAACGCCTGACTGGAGGCACCCCAGAACAGTCGGCTCAGACAGGTCACTTGCTAGCCGGAACCGTTATTCAATATCGTGGCGCTATTATCCCTGGCGATGCGATGCCAAACATTTAAGGAAATATCATGCAAACTCTAGAACAGAAGCTAAGCGAGATTAAAGTTGTTCCCGTTATTGCGATTAAAGATGCAAGCAAAGCAGTTAAGCTGGCTCAGGTATTGATTGAGAATGGCCTGCCTTGCGCAGAAGTCACTTTCCGCACCGAACAAGCTGGTCAGGCAATGAAAAATATGCGTGAAGCCTACCCAGAGATGTTGATTGGTGCCGGTACAGTTCTAACATCAGCTCAAGTAGATGAAGCAATCGAAGTTGGCTGTGATTTTATCGTTAGTCCGGGCTTTAACCCAACCACGGTTAAATATTGCCAGCAACGCAACATCACGATTGTACCGGGAGTCAACAACCCAAGCTTGGTTGAACAGGCAATGGAGATGGGTCTGCGTACACTGAAATTTTTCCCGGCTGAACCGTCAGGCGGTGTTTCAATGCTTAAAGCACTGACCGCCGTTTATCCAGTGCAATTTATGCCTACTGGTGGCGTGAGTCCGAAGAACGTCAACGATTACCTTTCTATTCCAGCTGTGATCGCCTGTGGTGGCACTTGGATGGTACCGAATGATCTCATTGAAAATGAAAAATGGGATGAACTAGCCGTGCTAGTTAAAGAAGTCGCGGGGTTGATCGACTAATCGATCAGGCTTGTGCCTATGCTCAGCCTTGTCGGAGTGCTCACCAAATAACTCGCGTCGGCAAAGTTGAGCAAAAACGTAGTGATTGAATTTTTCTGTTTATTACCTACTTTGAGTCCATGCTCGACATGGACTCTTTTTTTCTGCATCATACGCGATATAAGACTTTGACCACGTGCCAGCCGAATTTAGTTTTCACTAATTGCGGGGTTAATACCTCCCCCTGGAAACAGGCTTTATCAAACGCCGGAACCATCTGACCTTTCTTGAACTCGCCCAAATCACCACCTTTTTTGCCGGATGGGCAAGTAGAATATTTTTTCGCCAGTACATGAAATTTCGCCCCTTTCTTTAACTGAGCGATGATATCTTCTGCCTGGTTGCGATGTTTCACCAGGATATGCAATGCTGCCGCACGTGTTGCCATGTTAACTCTCCATTCTGGCGGGCAAGTTTAGATAATTTGTCGATTAATGTCACGTTTTGTCCTGAAGTAAAGGAGCCAGATAAAATGGTAAAAAAGCCCTAATCAGATCAACGAATAAGGAAAAAGTTCAATAACCGATTGAACCTATATGGAATTCAATTAGTATTAAAATTAAGAAAATAAATCGGTATCCGTTATGTCTAAAGTCATCAGCAAGGCGCATCAGTCCCAGGGGATTTTGATGTTTAAACTTAATCTGCAACAGCAACTGTTTGCGATTGGGACACTTAAAGTCCGTGAAATTATTTCCTACATGCCGATGACTCAGATCCCCTATTCACACCACCATGTTATCGGTACGGTAACCGTGCGCAACAAAACCATTCCGGTCATTGATATGGCGGCGGCGGTCGGCTTTCGCCGGATTGATCCCTCTGAGTATGAACACTGCTATCTGATCGTTACCGACTGTTTACGCACCGTGGTCGCCTTTATGGTGCGCAGCATCGACAAAATTATGGAATGTGATTGGCGAGCGATAGAACAACCACCAAAAGAAGCAGGGCATAATGTGTTTGTCACCGGTATCACCCGCTATGAAGGACAGTTAGTACAACTGCTTGATGTCGAATTACTGCTATCGAAAATCTACCCACAACATGAATCCACAAAACGGGCAATCCTGGCCGATGTTGATCGAGAAAAACTACGCATGTTCAATATTATGCTGGTTGATGATTCGTCCATCGCCCGTAAACAACTGGCCGAAGCGCTTGATTATATTAATATCTCCTATCTGGTGTGCAACAGCGGGAATGAAGCTCTGGAAACCATGCGCCAACTGGCGCGTCAGGGTAAAGCCATCGACATCCTGGTCAGCGATATAGAAATGCCAGGGCTCGACGGCTATGAATTGGCATTTGAAATACAAAATGATGACCAGTTACGTCATGCGTATATTATCCTGCACACGTCACTTTCCAGCGAAATTTGCCTCGACCGGGCCAAACAGGTCGGTGCACATGAAGCTCTGGAGAAATTTAATGCTCACGAACTGGTGCATTCGATGCTCAAAGGAGCCAATATATTAATGCGCCAGGCACAACAAAGCTAAGGAGTACCCATGAACCCATGGATCGACTGGGTAAAACAGATCAAGGCGATTAGTCAAACCGGCTTGACCTACGCAACAGATAAATTCGATATTGAACGTTATAAACAGTTAGAACAAATTTCTCACCAGATGTTTGAACAAATCAGCCATGCGCCGATTGAACAAATTAATGCGGTGTTCTTCCCGGAAACCGGCTATCCAACACCCAAAGTAGACCTGCGAGCTGCAGTGATAAAAGACAACAAGATTTTACTGGTTAAAGAGCGAGAAGACGGCTGCTGGACCATGCCGGGCGGTTGGGCCGATGTGTGTGAAAGTGCGGCGAATGGCGTGGTTAGAGAAGTGTTGGAAGAATCCGGTTATATCGTTAACAATCCACAGTTATTTGCGGTAAAAGATCGCGCCCTGCACGACTATCAGCCACTTTATCCATTTCATATTTATAAGATGTTCTTTCTCTGCGATTTTGTTGGTGGCGAAGCCTTGGAGAATATTGAAATTTCTGAGATTGGATTTTTTGCGCTAGATGAATTACCACCGCTATCGAGGGGGCGAGTGCTACCCGAAGATATACAACTCGCCTTTGAGCACAATCAGCAAGGCCATACGGGGGTGTATGTCGATTAACTTTGCTGAACTTGTTGTACCTGGTGGACTGGTAGTATCGGTTTAATCCGTATTTTCATTACCAAAATGGTTGCCGCCAGAACAAATGTAATACCATTGGCCATGATCAGCGAAGCCTGACCGTTGATCAGGCCATAAATCAGCCACAGCCCAACGCCGGCAGTAAAAATTACATACATAAACAGGGAAATACTCGCCACATTACGAGTTTTAAAAATCTGATAAACCTGAGGAATAAATGCGGCGGTCGTCAACGTACCAGCCACCATTCCCAGCAGTTCAACTAGGTATGCGTCCATTATCTCTTCCGAATAAAAAACAAATCAACAAACCGCAATGTAACCGGTTTCAACGATTGGTACAATAAGCCAATTCTGTGACTTAGAGAATGGTCTTGAGCAATAAACATTATCTAGGTCACAAATTCAGCAAG
>QGCX01000193.1_pt1 | contig 13474 bp, 13 predicted proteins | sample 4708031 | NCBI WGS metagenome assembly QGCX01 (sample SAMN08941163, study PRJNA450518) | Sediment metagenome, whole genome shotgun sequencing project. | reverse complement strand
CGCTCCGGCTGGCGTACAGGCAGGAATCGCCTCTGGTGCAAAAGTAGTGGGAATTCTGAGCCATCATGAATTGGATAAGCAATACGATATTGCAACTACCCAAGATTTAGCGCATGTGGCTATCGAAGAAGATAACCACAATTACGCACTTACTTTGTAATCAAGTTTAGACTTGCGCAGCCCCTAGTTACCAAACACCTGCTTTAACAATGAAGTGGTTTGTTCGACCGGATTACTACGAATAGCCGCTTCTTTTTCTGCAATCATGGTAAATAGCCCCTCAATCGCTTTATCTGCAACGTAATCATCCAAATTTTGCTCAGCAGCTGAAGGGATATAAGAATCAACACCCAGATTTTTCGCCAGATTCACCACTTGACTATTTTCTACAATATCCGCGCCATACTGCTTGTAGTAAGCATTAAAAGTGTCGTAATAACCCGCAACTTTATTCTCTTGCATGGTTTCCTGAATAATGGGCGTAATCATGCTTTTCAATGAAGCAGTTGTGTTAGTTTTGAAATAGTCCGTTGCTGCGCTATCACCGCCATTGAGAATTTTTTGTGCATCTTCAACACTCATTTTCTCAATTGCATTAACAAAGATTTGTGCGGTTTCTGGAGCAGCTTTCGTTGCTGCTGTATTCATTGAGGTGATGAGATTATCAGCCACCTCATCACCACCCACTTTACGAATTGCAGATTCTACTTTTTGTAGGTTTTCAGGCAGGGGAATCGAAACCTGGGCATTGTTCAGATAACCACCATCGGCACCAAGCTCTTCAACGGCATACTCTACCCCTTTTTTCAGGGCGGCTTTCAAACCACTAGAAATAGTTGAACTGCTGAGGCTTGAAGTAGGTGAAGCGGATGTATCCGAAGTTGAGGAACTCGTTGTGGATGCACTGGATGTTGATGTTGTGGTTGAAACTTTCTCAACAACCTCTTCGGCCAGACTTTTTAAATTAAAACCATAACTGAGTGTTGAACAAAATAATAAGGAAGAAATAACAACGGACGTTTTTTTCATGGGAGATCCCTTAAGGACAATAATACTGGTAGCAGTATCCTATACCAAGATCAGCAGAAGTTTATTCAATTTTTCGTTAAAGAATAATTTGTTAAAGAATAAAAAGAAAAGCCCGATTGTCATAAGCGTCTGCCACTTACCAACAACCGGGGTCAGTTAGAGTTGGCTACAATAGCTTGGTTAATCGTGTTGATCACTAAGCCAGGCTAAAGCGGCTGGTTTGTCGTCTCGGCTGAATCCTTTAATCGACACACCGGGAAAAAGTAGCCCTTCCAGTTCGCTGATGGTTTTGATCCAGGCCTTATCGGTCAATACAGCAACCCGGCTAAACTGTTTGATGAAACGAAACATCGCAGGCATCCGCGCCAGCTCAACTTCTATCGCACCAATGGAAGGCATATGGTAATTGACCACATCAAACAACATAATGCCATTTTGCATTCCCTGTGATTTTTCAATCAAGTCATCAAGCGCTTTTGCCATTTTTTCCGAATCCAGCGTACCGCTCATGGTGACTCTGAGCAATTGATCCGATTCTCTGTGTACTTGAAACATATGCCCTCCTACTCAGGTTTACCCCTGTTCTCGCTTCGCTCTTAAGGCCTCTCTGATCTGGTTTACTAAAGTTAGAGCTTCGGTAAACTCATACGCATCGATCAATTTAGCCAATTGAGTTGTCAGCACTGGAACCACTTTAGCAAAAATATCGCGTTCCTCAGCAAAATAGAACTGCGATTCTAGGTCATGATCAGACAGTAGTTGTGAGAGACGGTCTAACTTAAGTTCGGCTTCCATAATGTCGGTTAATGAAATATCGACTTGAGTTAAGTCAACATCCTCCTGATAACCACTCACCGAGCGAATTTCTATTTCATCGGAGGAAGAAGCCGCACTATGGTCAACCATTAATTCCAGTGTCAGCCAAAAAGTACTTCCCTTACCAGGCTCACTTTCAACCCCAACCGAGCCTCCCATCAGTTCCCCGATATGTTTGGAGATGGTTAATCCCAACCCTGTGCCACCGTATTTACGTGTGGTTGAAGCATCCGCTTGCTGGAAGCTATCAAATATCTTTTCCTGCTCATCTCGAGACAGACCGATACCATTATCCTGGACTGAGAATTTAATCTGAACCTTATTATCTGAGCGATTAAGTAATTCAACCATCAGAATGATATCACCTTTATCGGTGAATTTTACTGCGTTTGAAACATAATTAAGCAGAACCTGTTTAATTCGCAACGGGTCACCAAATAGCCGGGGAACAGAGTTATCGATATCCATTCTTAATCCCAAACCACTTGAAGTAACCTTGTTTTCCGTAATGTCATAGACATCATTCAAAATCGACTTAACATCAAAAGAAATATTCTCAATCTCAATTTTTCCGGAATCGATCTTAGAAAGATCGAGAACATTATCAATCAGTGCCGATAAATGAGTACCTGCTTTATTAATTTTCGACAAATAATTTTTCTGCTCACTACTTAGATTGTCATTCATCAGAATATGTGACATACCCAGAATGGCATTCATTGGTGTTCTGATTTCATGGCTGATATTCGAAATAAACTGGCTCTTGGCAATATTGGCATTCTCTGCTTCAATTTTTGCATTGCGAAGATCACTGGTTAACGTGTCCAATTTCCCACCCATAGACACAATATAATTAGCGGTTTCATCAATTTCTTTCAGCACAATTTTATTATGTGAAACTTTGAAATTCCCCAAACTAATATCGGCCAGCATACGCTGAATTTCGAGCAGTGGCTCACCAATAAAACTACTCATTCGTTTGGATGAGAACCAGATAAACACCAAGAAAATGCTGTAGAAACCGACCAAGCCTAAAATCAGGATATAGCCGATATTCTGGTACTTATCTTCAAGCATTCTCGACTCGGCGTACATCTGATTTTCATCAACAATCAAAATCAATTGCCAGTTGGTTTCCGGAATAGTAGACCAGGCAGCCAATTTATTCTCACCATTCAGTACTACCGTGGTAATTCCATCTTTATTGTTGCTTAATTGGTCACTTAGCTGTTGAGTATCTTCACGCTTAAACAAGTTAAACTGATCGGGTTTAAATATCTCTTCGGTAATCGCCTGTTGATAGGAATAATCGGTCAATTCGGTTACACCAAAATCAATTTCACCCGATGGAGGAAGCGCCATAATATTACCGCTATTACTGGTCAAAATAGCGTAGCCGCCCCAGGGAACAGACAAATTCTGAATATTTTCCACAATCGAACCGACGGTAATATCTAAGCCAACGACTCCTTCAAGAAAATCCTGGTTATATACCGGTGCAATTGAAGAAGCCATCCATCCTTGACCCGCCGGATCAATATAAACATCGGTCCATACAGTACCCCGACCAGGATTATGCTCCGCATCTGCCAGATAATAGAAATTATACTCGGGAATATTCATATCTGGTGGATATTGATCCAAAGTGAAAAACCAAGGATAAATTCGATTGTAAGAATCCCAGGTATTAAAATAAACCGCAGAGACCAACTCGTTATTATTTGTCATCTGCTTGATCAACGGATCCAATTCACCGAGTTTTAGGACTTTCTCCATATCCTTATCTTGGTAATAGGAAGAATAGAAAGAGGCTGCACCACCATCATCAACCTTAGAATACAAAACCCCGTTATCAGCAATGTCCAGATTTTGATCATCAGGATAAAATGGCTGGTTATTGTCTAATAAAACTCGTTGCGTTTCGCTCTGATATATCTTGGTTAAGTTAGCCACCGTTATCAGTTTTTCACGAATAATAGAGGTCTCTCGACGGGCTGAAATCAATAACTCCGAATTCGCTTGCCGATAGATATAGGACATATTTTCTGAGCTGATAAAATGGTTACTCAACAGATAAACAGCGATCAGCACAGATTCAACCAAAATCAAAGGAATTAACCCGGTTTTTACCATCGTTCTCCAGACCCACACATGAGTCGCGATTTGATCACTTTTCATAGTCAATCCTTGTTCGCATAGATTAATGCAATTGAATACATTTCATCGGCAACATCATCAAATGCCTCAATAATTGCCGGATCAAAACGTGAACCTTTTCCGTCCTTAATGATCTGTACCGCATCATCATGGCTGAAAGGCGGTTTATATACACGTTTATTAATCAGGGCATCATAGACATCGGCAATCGACATCAATCGGGCTGAAAGGGGAATATCGTTGCCCGATAATCCCTGTGGGTAACCATTCCCGTCCCAACATTCATGATGGGAGTAAGCAATTTCTTTTGCATAGCGTAAGAAATCCATCGTTTTTCCACTTAACTTCTCAGCACTCTCAATCGCCTGAAAACCTAATGTCGTATGGGTCTTCATGATATTAAATTCTTCATCAGTCAATGGCCCCTCTTTCATTAAGATAGAATCAGGAATACCGATCTTACCAATATCGTGCAAAGGAGCCGACTTCACCATCAGTTCAATACTTTTGGGATCTAGCTGGGCAGCGTACAAAGGATTGTTACTCAGGCGTTCCGCTAAGATTCTGATATAGGTCTGCGTACGACGGATATGATTTCCTGTGTCGTTATCACGGGTTTCAGCAAGTGAGACCATAGCATTAAACGCGGTATCCTGAATCGCGTTCAGGTCTTCAATTTGTTTGATATTTTCATGAGTACGGCGGGCGATCTCTTTTTCCAGGTAGTGGTTTTTACCCTTTAGCAAATCGTTTTTGAATTTAAGCTCAATGTGAGTTTTTACCCGGGCTTTCACCACTTCGGGGTGAATCGGTTTGGAAATATAGTCAACAGCCCCGAGTTCGAGTCCCTTCCGTTCATCCACCGATTCTGCTTTCGCCGTTAAGAAAATCACCGGAATTTCATCGGTATTAGAGCTAGCTTTCAGGCGACGACACACCTCGAATCCGTCCATCGTCGGCATCATTACATCAAGCAGGATCAGATCAGGTTGATCCGCTTCTGCAATTGCCAGCCCTTTTTCTCCACTATTCGCACCTTTAACCTTATAATCATCTTTCAATAGTTGATACATAAGTGTCAGATTCTCGGGAATATCGTCAATGACGAGCAATGTGGGCTTACCGATTCCCAAATTCTGCATAATTATTTTGTCCTTACCATAAACTGTCTACTTTGTCGTCTTATCATTTAACTGGTTGATGTATCGCGACTATTTTATTTAGTAAGTATGAATTAAAAATTAGGAATATCAACAAACAAATCGTTGTGAATTAACCACCTACCGTACTGATAATTGATTGCCCGCTAATCAAAGCACACGTCGAACTGCTCAATTTTTACACAAACACCACTGGACGCATCACAGGTCACATTTTGATCAGCAAATCGACACAATATTGCGATTGCAATCACAATTAATCTGTTCTCCGATATACACAACCAAGCACAGACGATATCGTTGACCACAATAAATGAAACCGGTTTCAAAAATAACCGTCCCATTACAGAGTGGTCCAGATTCCACTCCCGATTAGTGTTATTCAGTTAAAGAATAAAAATTGGTAAGGAGCTTAAAGTGCTTAAAATTGCAATTATCGGCGGAGGTTCAAGTTATACTCCGGAAATCATCGAAGGTTTTATCAAACGTCACCATGAACTGCCAATCACAGACATCTGCCTGTTCGATATTGAAGATGGTCGCTACAAAGTAGAAACTGTTGGTGCACTAGCAAAACGTATGATTGAAAAAGCGGGCGTTGGCATCAACCTGACGATTTCTTTTGACCGCGAAGAAGCACTACAAGGTGCGTCATTCGTTTGCTCACAAATGCGAGTTGGCATGATCCCTGCCCGTATCGAAGACGAGAAACTGGGCCACAAATATGGCATGATCGGTCAGGAAACCAACGGTATTGGTGGTTTTGCTAAAGCGATGCGTACTATTCCTGTTACTCTTTCTTTATGTAAAGATATCGAACGCATCTGCCCTGACGCATGGCTAATCAACTTTACCAATCCATCAGGCATCATCACTGAAACTGTTCTTAAACACACCAATGTTAAAGTTATTGGCCTATGTAACGTGCCAATCGTAACGCAATTCGGCATCGAAGAACTGCTGGGTGATAAAGTACAGATTCAATTTGCAGGTCTTAACCACTTTATCCACGCATTCCACGTTTGGCAGAACGGTAAAGATCGTATCGGTGAAGTTATCGATAAACTGACTAGCGGTGAAGAAATTGAGCTACCTAAGAACCTGGGTAAAGTTCACTGGGTACCACAGCAACTTAAACACCTGGGTGCTATTCCTTGTGGCTACCATCAATATTACTATCTGCACGATGACACTCTACAAAAAGAACTGGGTGAAGAGTTTGTTCCTCGTGGCGAAGCTGTACAAAAAATCGAAGCTGAACTATTCAAACTGTATGAAGATGTGAATCTGGATATCAAACCACCACAATTGGAAGAACGTGGCGGTGCGTACTACTCAGATGCGGCATGTGAACTGATCAATAGTATCTACAACAACAAAGGTACTTTGATGCACGTTAACACTCGTAACAACGGCACTATCTCTGAACTACCAGATGATTGCGCAATTGAAGCGACTTCGGTTATCACGTCAGCAGGCGCGCATCCTCTGAACGTAGCTCCAATTACCAATCCGGCGATTCGCGGCACATTACAGTTGCAAAAAGCGTTTGAAGAGTTAACCGTTGAAGCCGGTGTATTTGGTGATTACGGCGCTGCACTACAAGCGCTAACCATCAACCCAATCGTGCGTAAAGGTAGCATCACTATCGATATCCTGAACGAAATGCTGGAAATCAACAAACGATATCTACCACAGTTTGACCATGTAGAACCAATGACTCGTTCTGCTTAATCGCTGACTGATTGTGTTGAAAAGAAAGGGAGATGCCATGCATCTCCCTTTCTCTATCTGTCCAAATTAAAGCTTATGGGCCTGTTGATATTTCACAGCACACTCACGACAAATGCACGACTTACCTTGTAATTCTGGCGGCACCTTATTCAATAGAGAGGCAGGAAAACGGATATCTGGGTCATTACACCAACAGGATTTAGCCACATCTTTTTCGCCCAAATTAAGGCATGAGTTACTTTTGCCACAAAGCGGGCATCTCAATGGATCAGGAACAACTTTATTTATATGCAAAACGAACACCTCACTCTACAGTCTGATCAACGTAGATCAGATTGTTCGTATCGAATCCCCGTTCTTTAGCCAAACGAATAAATTTATCAATCAATTGAGGCTCAACCGAAGGCGTGCGGGATAGTAACCATAAATAGTCGGTATTCGGCCCAGAAACAAAAGCATATTGATACTGTTCCTCATCCAATTCAAATATTACATACGAGCCATAAAAAGGCCCAAAGAAAGAGACTTTCAAGTAACCTTGATCGCTTGCATTAACAAAATAGGCTTTGCCCTTGGCTTCCTGCCACTCATTGTCCTGCACCGAATAACCGCGGTTTAGCACGCTAACGCCACCATCGCTTTTAATCCGGTATTCTGCACTAACCTGACTTAGCCCTCTTTCAAAAGAATGGTCCAAACGGGCAATTTCATACCATTTACCCAAGTATCTATTCAACTCAAAATCATTGACCGGCTGCACCGATTTTGGCATACCCAGACAACCCGTCAGGATAAATGTACTGAATACACCAACCAATAATGCCAAGAATCTTTTCAATTCATTTTCCTTAATCAACTAACTCGATTCCCAGGCACTCAAGTAAATTGAGTGCCTCATACCTTGAAAATTTAGCACCTTTCACCGCGTTTTCGAGGACATTAATTGCATAATCTGTTGATTCAGTAAAATCAACATGCTGGAGATTCGTGCGCATAAACTGACTGTAGCTGAAGTCACAATAAGTCATAGACGAATTTTGAAAATTTCCTTCACGAAAATCAACATCATGCAATTTACACTCTTCCAGGTGCAATTCATGTAACGTCAGACTGAAGAAGGAGCTGTCATTTAAAATACAGCGTTGAAAACGTAATTCAAAATCCAGGTGATAAACCGGCCACTGCGCCCGAGTCCAGTCAATACCCACCAGCTTACTTTCATTCCAAGTAATACCAAAAAACTGGCTATTGGCTACATTGACAATACTCAGATTGCATCGTTGGAATTCACAGTTAAGGAACTTACAGTTAAGAAATTTTGCACCGGAAAAGTCACAATCGACGAACAGACACTCTTCAAATTCAATACGCTGATATTGTTGCTCAGGCTGTTCCAGTTTACTGAAGGTGACGTAATAATACTCTTCACCACTGGTAAAGTGATTCATCACGAGACGACCTCCAGGTGTTTATACATCACATAACAATCTACATACCCCAAGCGGGGATGACGATAGGCACCCGGCAAAGTACCAACGATATCAAAACCAAGTTTCTGCCATAACTGCACAGCGACCTGATTGCTTGATACTACACAGTTAAATTGCATGGCTTTAAAACCCAGCTCCCGCGCAACTAGCTGAGAATGCTCGCATAGCTTACGGGCCAGACCTTTACCTCGAGCTTGCTCAGCCACCATATAACCACAGTTACATACATGGCTTCCCGGCCCCATCGCGTTGGCTTTTATATAGTAACTGGCCAAAACCTGCCCATCTTCTACCCAGACATAAGTCTTTAGTGGCATCTTGCACCACAGTTGATAAGCCTGTTCGACACTCAGATCCGGGTCATAAGCATAAGTTTCGCACGCCCGAACAACCGCTGAAAATGTTGGCCAGAATAACTCAAAATCACGCTTGGTTATTTCTTTAAGCACAGGAACACCTTTTCTGTAAAATTAAGCCCTATACCGTTAAAGACTATCAGACTGATAGTTTATCATGATAAACATTCACCTGATTACGTCCATTTTCTTTTGAAAAATAAAGGGCTTTATCTGCACTCTCAAACCATTCGGTATGAGTTAGGAGCTCATCGTTCAACTGACAAATGCCCAAACTAATGGTGTACTTAATTATACCCGCTTCGGTTTCTACCTCTAATTGTTCAATTCGCTTACGTAATCGCTCAGCAAAATACATCGCCTGATCCGAGGTTGTTCCCGGAAGTAGAGCCACAAACTCTTCACCACCATAACGCCCACAAATATCAGAGCGACGTGCTGTCTGCAGCAATATCCGCGCGGTTTTACGTATTACTTCATCACCAGAAGCGTGGCCGTAAGTATCATTGACCTTTTTAAAATGGTCGATATCAAACACCACCAACGTCGAAGGAAGATCGGTGGTAGCGGCTTGTTTGAAGTCGTCGCTAAAACAAGCTTCCCAATAACGGCGATTGAACAGTCCGGTTAAACCATCCCTTTGACTAATTTCCGATAAGTGGCGGTTAGATTCATGCAGATTGATTTTATTTTTCGCAATATCAGAAACGTCCTGAATCATCAGGCAAACATGAGAAATATCGCCATTAAGAGATTGCAGCGGCGTAATCACCAAGTTCTGATACATAATCTCCATCCCATTCGAAATGGGAGAGTAATTTTTAAATTCGAAAATATATGGGCGATCTTCCCAGTTAGAAAAACTGCGGTTTCTTAATTCTATACAACTATCAATCTGCGATTTTAGCCATTTCTCGGGTAACTCCTTCATCACAGAAAAAAGATTTTGCTGCATAATCTTCTCAGCACGAACATCACTATAGCTCTGCATAAAGCTATTCCACAAACAGACATTATATTCTTTATCGATAACCACTAAGCCGACATCGATAGTGTCGAGAATCTGCATTCCCCAATGGAATTCACTTAATCCCGCATTACGATCATTCATTACAATGTCTCCATGAGGCGATGAATCCCAGCAACTGATTGCTCATCAAAAAACAGAAGCACTTCACAAGAAAAATCGGTATGTTCGGCATGATAAGTAAACTCAACCGTAAAAGCTCCTTCGGTCAAATTCTGCAAAGATGCTTTCTCAGCATAGTGATTTTTTAAGGCAACTGGCGGACGTAAGGAAAAATTAACGCCAAGCTGCTCAGCCAAAGAATTAAGGAAGGTTGAAATAAATAGGTTAGCGATATTCAGCACGATTTCATCAAGATGGCTCTCCGCTGTGGTAAAACCAAGCGAATGTCCAATTAACTCTAGGCCATCACCGCGCATACAGATGAGTGCTTCACCATGAAAGCCAGATCCGACAAAGCGTTGCGAGACCGCATGTAGGTTTTCTCGCTGTAACGCATCAGTAATGGTCATTTTAAGTTCACTGGCTTCAAGAATGCCAACGGTTGGCAAAGGTAACTCGATAAATATACCAATTTTATCGGCAACCAATGCTGCACCACTACCTAACGCAATATTGGCGATTTCTTTGAACTTGGTTTGCGGGTCAATATCAGAAACAACCAATGGCTGAATCGCATCATCTATTTCGAGCCGTTCGTTTCTTAACGGTGCTTGCAGCTGATTTAATAAATTAAACAGCTGCTCAGCTTTATAGGGTTTCTCGATAAAATCGACAGCGCCCAATGATAGGCAACGTTCTTTCGCCTGCAACTGTATGTCGCCGGAAATCACTATCACTTTGGTTGGGTAAGAACTGACAGGCAGAGCCTGCAGAACCTGGAAGCCATCCATGACCGGCATCGTCAGATCGAGAAACAGAATGTCGACATTATTTTGACTAAGATAGCTCAACGCTTCCCGGCCATTTTCACTAAATACAACATCCACATCAAACTGAGTACAGATCGAGCGGTTGAGGGACTTCCGGGCTAATGCTGAGTCATCACATATCATTACATGCATATGTCTATATGTCGCTTTTTCAATAGTAGAGTCAAAATTTCGACTATTGTAGCGAAAGAATCACTCATTGCAAAAAGAGATGCAATAATAGTGAATTACGTTGCTAATATTATCAACAGGCTGCATATCAACCAAAATGAATACGTGAACGCCCGCCATCAGCCGATGCCTCAATGGATGCGCCTTTTTTATTCGATTTAGCTGAATGTTTAGTTTTTGCTGGCTTATTTTTTTGCCTTTCACTCGGTTTGTGTGGCTTCGATTTTGCCGGGTTCTGTTTCTTACTCGAGCTTTTCGGCTTTGCTACCACAGGCTTCACTACTGGTTGCTCAACGATATCTTCAACGGGCTGGTCACAAATCACCAGATAATATTCAGCATTAAACTCGATTAAATCACCATCATAGATTTTGCAACGCTTGCGGGTTTCCAGCTCGCCATTAACGGCAACATAACCTTCCGCAATCGCGTATTTTGCTTCGCCACCACCACTTACTACATTGGCAATTTTTAACACTTTATAAAGCTCTATGGGTTGAGAGCTAACCTCAATACCAATCGCTTCTATCTCAATTTCATCTTCGCCAACCGTTTCCGGGCTATAATCGTCTTGCATCATCTATATCACTGTATTAAGCGTTCATCGCGAGAGTGTACCGAGTTTACCGTACAAGATCATCTGTTAGAACGAAGATAATGAAACCAGCTCCTGCGTATACGTATGTTGTGGGCTAGCAAACAGTTGCTGCGTTTCCCCCTGCTCCACAATCTGTCCACGGCGCATTACGATAGTGTAGTGACACAGAGATTTAACCACATTCAAATCGTGACTGATAAACAGATACGTCAGGCCATGTTTTTGTTGTAATTGCTTAAGCAAATCCAATACCTGTGCCTGAACGGTTCTATCCAATGAGGATGTTGGTTCATCCAACAGAATAAACTCCGGCTGTAATACCAACGCACGCGCAATCGCTATGCGTTGCCGTTGACCTCCTGAAAACTCATTGGGATAACGATAGCGGGTATCCGGGTCAAGATCGACCTCTGTCATTACCTCACAAATACGCTGATCAATTTGCTGGTCAGTAAAATCGGTATGAACTTTTAAACCTTCCCCAATCACCTGCGCCACCGACATACGCGGATTTAATGCGGAAAACGGATCCTGAAACACCACCTGCATCCGACTACGAAACGGCAACATCGCCTTACGATCCAACCCCTGTAGCTCAGTCCCCTGATACTGAATAGAGCCTTCAGAATGAACCAGTTTTAATAGCGCCATACCGGTGGTCGACTTACCGGAACCACTCTCACCGACCAGTCCAATCGAATGACCTTGCTTAAGATCAAACGCCATATCTGTTACTGCTTTGACGTAATCGACGGTTTTACGTAACAAACCACCTTTAATCGGGAACCAGATTTTCAGATCCCGTACTTTAATCAGAGACTGAGCTGTATCTTTCACTGGCACGGGTAGTCCGCGGGGGTCGGAATCAATTAGCTTACGAGTATAGGGATGAGTCGGTGCGCTAAACCAGGTTTTACAGTCGTTCACTTCAACCAAATTTCCGTGCTGCATTACAGCCACTCTATCGGCAATCCGACGCACAATGCTCAAATCGTGGGTAATAAATAACATCGCCATACCCAACTCTTGCTGTAATGATTTTAAAAGGTCAAGAATCTGCGCCTGTACTGACACATCCAGCGCGGTGGTGGGTTCATCGGCAATCAACAGTTCCGGCTCATTAATCAGTGCCATTGCAATCATCACCCGCTGGCGTTCTCCACCGGAAAGCTCATGTGGATAGGCATTGATCTTCTGTTGCGGATTACGAATACCGACTTTTTCTAGCCATGAGATGGCTAACGCTTCCGCTTTGCTCTGGCGCAAACCACGATGAATGGCTAATGTCTCAACCAACTGTTTGCCGATTTTGTGCAACGGATTGAGCGAAACCATCGGTTCCTGAAAGATCATACCAATCCGGCCACCACGAATACCACGCAACTGGCGCTCACTACACGCCAGTGTATCTACTCCGGCGAAGTTGATCGAACCGGATAAGTAATGTGCCGAACCCTTAGGAAGAAGTTTTAAAATAGCATTAGCCGTAACGGATTTTCCCGAACCGCTTTCACCGACTAACGCCAGTGTTTCACCCTGATTAATCGATAAAGAAACCTTGTGTGTTACCTGATCAACCTGTTCCGGGCTGCGGCCGAAACCGACCGAGAGATTTTCAATGGTTAATACCGGATTGCTCATCACCCTCTCCCCTGCTGGTGTGGATCGAACGCATCACGCACGGCTTCACCGATAAAGACCAATAAGGTTAACATTAAAGACAGCACCACAAAGGCAGAAATACCGAGCCACGGCGCTTGTAGATTGGCTTTACCCTGGGCAAGCAGTTCACCCAGCGAAGGCGATCCTACTGGCAAACCAAAGCCAAGAAAATCGAGCGAGGTCAGTGTCGTCACTGAACCGGAAAGAATAAATGGCATCATTGTCAGTGAAGCCACCATCGCGTTAGGCAACATATGGCGTAGCATAATCCAGCGATCAGATACGCCCATCGCCTGCGCCGCACGTACATAATCGAAATTACGACAGCGTAAAAATTCAGCC
>QGCX01000192.1_pt1 | contig 13483 bp, 12 predicted proteins | sample 4708031 | NCBI WGS metagenome assembly QGCX01 (sample SAMN08941163, study PRJNA450518) | Sediment metagenome, whole genome shotgun sequencing project. | reverse complement strand
TTCTGAATAAAAAACGTAGCCCCCGCTACCGCAAGATTGTATCTTGTGGGGCACATGGTTAACACCGTCCATTGTCATTTCGACATGAGGAGCACGGCGACGATTGAGAAATCTCTTGTAACCATTCCCATTTCTCACACTCCCTTCGATCGGTTCGAAATAACAACGATTTTATTCCATTTAGGGAGAGTTACAAACAATGGCTATAATCCATCGTCCCCTCCTCCCCTAAACTAAATTCCCTACTTTTAAGAAACCAAACACGCATAGCCGAGACCGTTAGCTTTAATCTTAGGGCAAATGCAGTATCTTGAAAATCTACCATAAATAGGCAGACAAGACCTTAATATTGACAACTATTACTAACCAATAAATATTGACATATGAAAATGAATGAATATCTAATTGATACCTTTAATTATAATGACTACGCCAATAAACAAATTCTCAATAAAATAAAGCTGTTACCTGATAAAGAAGAATGTATAAAGTTTTTCAGTCACTTGATAAATTCCCAAAATAAGTGGATGGAAAGAATTATTGAAGGTAAGAATGCAAAAGAAATGAGTTGGTGGGAACCTTTTTATGAATTAGACCAACTTGAAGAAAAATGGAATGACAGCTTACAACTTTGGAAAAATTACATTAGAACAAAAACGGAAACTGAACTTTCAACAAGAATTGAATTTATCGGTAATAGTGGAGATGTGTATGCTGCTTCACCGCAAGATATTGCTTTACAATTAAACTATCATTCAATACATCATCGAGCACAAATGCAAACAATTATTCGTCAACAAGGATTGATTCCTGATCCTCTTGACTATATATGGACAGTCTATTAGGAATTAATCTTGTATTGATCAATAATCGGAATTCCGTTACTCCTTCCTCCCCTAAACTAAATTACCTGCTCCCGCAAGATTATATCTTGTGTCCCACTTGGTTTACACCGTCCATCGTTATTACGACATGAGGAGCACGGCGACGATTGAGAAATCTCTTGTAACCATTCCGATTTCTTACACTCCCTTCGGTCGGTTCGAAATGACAAGTATCCAATTCATTAAAAATCCTATCTTTAGAGAAACCAACCGCTTGTGATTAAATTCTTTAGGAAAATCCGTCAACAACTACTCTCCGAAAATAAGTTTGGAAAATACCTGACCTATGCCATTGGAGAAATCGTGCTAGTGGTTATTGGAATTTTGATTGCACTTCAAATTAATAATTGGAATGAAGCCAAAAAGGACCGAGCCTATGAAGTAAAAATGTTATCAGAAATCACAAGAGGGTTGAAGGGAGACCAAATTAACTTACAAGAGCAAATTCAGGCTTATGAAACTCTAAAGAATACGGTAGATTATTTTACAAGCTTGACTCAAAATAGGGTTACTTTTCATGATTCTTTGCAGTCCGAATTATGGAATTTAAATATTGGAAGATATTATCAGTTCAATACTGGCCCCTATGAAGCATTAAAAACTTCTGGAATAGATCGTGTTTCCAATGATAGTCTACGAAATCACTTAATAAATTTCTTTGATTTCGAGTTGATATTGTTTAAAACTCAAATTGACCATGCAACAAGACGATATAGGTCCAATGTAGAACAATTGCTCTCACTTCGTGAGTTTCCATATCTTGATGAAAATAACAATTGGATAGTTAACCGTATTCCTAACGATATCTTACAAAAACCAGAATTTATTTGGCTTCTTGCAGATATTGAATGGAGAGCATCCAGTGCGAAAAATACCATCGAAAAATTCACCCCAAAGATAGATGCTCTATTACATCAGGTAAATAATGAAATTGATAAATAATGATAGCACAACAATGGCTTTGATTCATTGTTACCCTCCCATCCTAAACTAAATTCCCTACTTTTAAGACAACAAACAATCATAGCCAAGAACATGATAGCATGTTTGTAAAAACTGAGGGATATGCTAAACCCAAAAGGCTTATTAAAATTTCTTCCTACCATAGGAATACTGGTGTTCATCGGTATTTACATTTATGCTTCCAAACTATACCCTGGCGGTTCGCTGGCAGATATAAATTCAGCAGGTTTTGATTGGCTCAACAATCATTGGTGCAACTTAATGCGTGAAAACGGCTTGAATGGGGTTCAAAATCAAGCAAGACCCGTTGCCATTGCAGGTATAACTATCCTTTGCGGTAGTATGATCATCTTTTTCTTTCAGTTTGCAGATCACTTTGAAAAAAGCAGAAATTGGAAAATAATAATTAGAATTTCGGGGACTTTAGGAATGTTGTCAGCAAGTTTCATTTTCACCAAATACCATGATATTATGACAACTATCTTAAGTGTATTTGGCACCTTGGTCATTATAGGAATGTTACGAGCACTTCACAAAAACCAATTAACCGTTTTAATGGTAATGGGTGTGTTTTGTATGATCATTGTTGGGTTAAACAACTTCTTTTACTACAATGAAAATCTAACCCAATATTCTCCTATAGTTCAGAAAACCGCTTTTTTACTGATACTTTCCTGGACGGTTTGCCTTAATTTAACCATTAATAAAAATGTGCTGAAACAATGGCTATAATGCATTGTTTCCTCCTTCCTTAAACTAAATTCCCTGCTTTTAAAAAAGAGAGGGAACTGACGATCGTCATTGCTAAAACGGGTTTGAATAGATAGCTTTAAAGGTTATTAAACATTTAACTATCAATCAATTACAAATTCTTTTCAGTCATGAAATACAATACCATTATTATAGGAGGCGGACTGGCAGGATTAACCGCTGGAGCAACGCTTTCAAAATTTGGCAAAAAAGTTCTTTTATTGGAGCAGCATCATAAGCCTGGTGGCTGCGCAACCACATTTAAGCGAGGAGATTTTATTATAGAAGTTGGTTTACACGAAATGAGTGGACTAACCGAAAATGGTTCAATAACGCGAATATTTAAAATGCTCGACGTACAAAAACATGTGGATTTCGAAAAAGTACCTGAGTTTTATGGGGTGGTTTCAGATAAAGAAGATTTTGTGATGCCACATGGATATGATGCAGCTACCAAGGCGTTGATCGATAAATACCCTGAAGAAGAAAAAGGCATCAAACGTTTTATGAAGTTGATAGCAGGAACCCGAAAGGATGCTACCAGTCTTCCACGTTCCCCTTTGGTACAAAAACTGATTTATCCATTGATGCCATTGCTTTACCCGAATCTTGTAGAGGCAACCAAACATACCGTTGGGTCTTGGTTAGATAAGTACATTACCAATGAAGATGCAAAACTAGATCTCATAGCTCATATTGTGTATTGGGGAGATGATCCTTACACATTATCCATGTTCTACTTTGCCATACCATTTTCAGGCTTCATTGAAAATGGTGGCCACTTTATAAAAGGTGGGTCACAACAGCTTTCCAATTACCTTGCTTCTTATATAGAAAATAACGGCGGTACCGTGCTATTGGGTAAAAAGGCGGAAAAAATCATCACGGAAAACGGTAAGGTAACCGGAGTTATGTTCCGTGATAGTTTTAATAAGAATTCAGAACCGATTACTATTTTATGTAACAATGTGATAGCCAATTGTGCCATTCCTTTGGTACCATCGATGTTGGATGAGCCATATTCGACTCAGCTTCAACAAAAAATAAGTTCAAAAACGAATTCATGTTCGCTGTTATGCATGTATCTGGGGTTCAATACTGATGTGAAAAAGTTTGGTGTAAAATACTATTCGAACGTTTTTCAAGGAGATGGTGTAATGGCCTTAAAGGATATAAAAAATAACCATCATGGTGATTGGTCTAAACGTAGGTTCATTTTTGTTGATTATAATAAAGTAGACGCTGGTTTGGCACCACCTAACAAATCTGAAGGTGTAATTTGTACTGTGGACTATATTGAAGACTGGGAAACTTTAAGCAAAGAAGAGTACGATGCCAAAAAAGAAGAAGTAGCCCAAATTTTATTGCAACGTTTGGAAAACCAATATCCAGGGATTCGAAATAGTATAGCGTACTACGAAGTATCCACATCCAAGACCATTGAACGCTATACGCTGAACCCAAGTGGTTCGGTTTATGGCTATGCCCAAACTAAAGACCAGATAGCCAGTAAGCGATTTAGAAACAATTTCTTGATTCCCAATGTATACTTTGCATCGGCATGGGCTTTCCCAGGAGGTGGTTTTGAAGGGTCAATTCAGGGAGGTTTCTTGGCTGCATTGCAAATGAGCCAGGACAAAATTTGGTCGGAATGTGATGATGAAAAGTATTTTGATGACAGGGTGGTTCAGTTATTGGAACGCAAAACAATAGATGACAATATACTGGAATTGTCCTTTGCCAAACCAGCCTCTTTTGAAAATCTGCACGGTGAACATGCTATTCTAGAACTTATGAACCCGAAAGAATCAACGCTAGATTTACCATATCGCTGGCTTCCGATAGATTCCAATGGGAAGGACAAAAAGTTAAGATTCCAAATTAAAACGGATAACAGTAGCTTCTCTAAAAGTTGCAAACTTATCAACATTGGAGATGAAGCTATTGTGTATGGACCTTTGGATTAGTAAAAAATAGTATGAAAGCGCAACAATGGTTTTAACCCATCGCTCTCCTCCTCCCCTAAACTAAATTCCCTATTTTTAAGAAAACAAATAAGGACATGTTAGAAACATTAGAAGAATATGCATTGATTGCTGAAATAATATCAGCGATTGCCATCATTATATCTTTGGTATTTGTTGGAGTTCAAATCAAAGCCAATACAAAAGCAACACAAGCATCCACTTTTCACGAAATTGCAGCTTTGGATATTAACATACTTCTCAATTTTGGTAATTCTAAAGAATTAGCAAGAATAATCACAGCATTTAGAGATAATCCAGACTCCTTAACTGAAGAGGAACAAAATCACGGTTTTTACTTGTTTGGTGCGGAAGTTCGGCACGTTGAAAATTTGTTTTTACAAAACGAAAACAAAATGTTAAGTGCTAAAAATTGGAAATCTAGAAAAGCACTGGTTGATGGTGTTGTACTTTCTGCTGGATTTGGTGCATTGTTAAATCATCCTTTTAGCAAATTTTTTGATGGTTCATTTATTGAGTATGGTAGAAATCGAAGGAAAAAATTTGATATAAAAGATTGATTTTGAACGATAGCCTATTAAAACACTATGTACAACAAGGACTATAAGTAATGGCGCTGTTCTCGCCTACCCTTCGACTACGCTCTGGGCAGGCTTCTGAAAATCCTCGTGGATTTTCAGTTTGGTGTGTACTTGCAAAGTTATATGTTAACCAACTCAACTACTCATGGTCGAGACCGTTGTATGCCATTTTGACAACCATTCTCTGAAAATAAATTGACTGTATTTTATATTACTGTAAAAACAAGATGTAACATTTTTTGATTTCCGCATCTAAAGGGAAATCAAAACTTAAAACAATGAAAAGTGTTATTTTATTATTAGTCTCATTTGTATTTTCTTTATCAATTTACGCAAAGAATGAGAGTCAACCTGTCCATGTAGAAGTTATAGGAAAAGGTAAACCTATTGTATTAATCCCTGGTTTTACAGTTCCTGGAGACATTTGGGATCCACTAGTAAAAAAGCTAGAAAAGAATTACGAATGCCACATAGTCACTTTAGCTGGTTTTGGAGGAAAAGAACCCATAGAATTTCCTTGGTTGCCCAAAGTCAACGAGTCCCTAAAAAACTATATCTTAAAAAACGAATTACAAAATGCTACCATAATCGGACATAGTTTGGGTGGCACAATTGCCACTTGGCTTGCTACACAAAAGGATTTAAAACTCTCTAAAATCATTTTAATTGATGCGCTTCCTGCTTCTGGGGCCTTGATGATTCCTAATTTTAACCCTGAAAACTTGGCTTATGAAAGTCCATATAACAATCAACAATTAGCAATGGATGATGCAGCCTTTGAGCAAACTGCCGCAGCGATGTCAAAAGGGATGAGCGTAAAAGAATCAGCACAAGAAAAAATTAAAAACTGGATACTGGAATCTGACCGAAAAACCTATGTTTATGGATATACCGATTACCTTAAATTAGACCTGAGAGAAGATTTAAAAAGCATTTCGATTCCAGTCACCATAATTGCAGCATCACAGCCCTATGGTGAAGAAATGGTCAAACAAACGTATAAAAATCAATATGCAAATTTAACAGACTACAATTTTATTATGGCGGAAGACAGTGCCCATTTTATAATGCTTGACAAACCCAGTTGGTTTTTAGAACAAATGCAAATGATTTTATCATCTAAAGAATGATTACAGAACAGGAATTTACTACTATCTATAATTCATACGCTTCTAAAGTCCATAGGTTATGCTTGGGTTATGCATCAGGCAATAATGAACTTGCCAATGAATGGCTTCAAGAAACTTTTGTAAAGGTTTGGAAACATAGAAATTCATTCAAAGGCAAGTCTTCTATTGACACCTGGATTTATAGAATTGCAGTAAATGTATGTTTAGGGGATTTACGTAAATCCAGAAAAAGTATCACTATAAATGAAGAGGTATTGTCAAATAGTATCATTGATGATAACAATGACAATGATGAAAAAAATATCAAAAAAATGTATCACTGTATTGAAAAACTAAACGAGCAAAATAGAGCATTGATATTATTAGAACTAGAAAACATACCACAAGCTACTATTGCAGATACCGTTGGTTTAGCACACGGAACATTGCGAACACGTTTGAGTCGTATTCGAAAATCACTTTTAAAATGTATCAAAAATGGAAAATGATAACTTAAATAAGTTGTGGGAGATTCAAGCTAATGACAGCTCAAACTTTAATCCCAAAGATATAATTACAAAAGCAAAGAATCAACGCAACGGACAATATATAAGTATCACTATTATGTCCATAACAGTGGTTATATTAATTATCTATGCTTTTTATTATGCATTTAATCAATGGAATACATTTAATTTAGGTTTAATTCTAATGATTTCTAGTCTTACATTGCGAATTATCTTGGAGTTCTATTCGTTATACCGCAAAGAAAAACAACTTATTTCATTGGCTCAAAAATCCTACCACGCCTATCTGAAAAGGTATTACAAAACTCGACTAATGATAAATTATGTTATTACACCAATCTGTATCGCAGTTTACATATTTGGATTCTATTTGCTATTGCCTTACTTTAAGGGGTACTTTTCCAAAGCATTCTACAATTATATTCTAATTTCCGGTATTATTTCTCTTGTTGCTTTTATTGCTCTTATTATTAATAGTACCATTAAAGAACAACGCTTTTTAAAACAATTGCATAAAAGATAAAAAAGATCTAATTGCGCAAAAAAACGTTGATCAACAACGCATATAAAAAATAGTAGGATTAATGCAAGCCATAGGGTTTGTGCTTTTTTGACATCTTTCCAATTTCTAAAAGGTATTGCATTTTAAATACTGCTACTATTCTTATACGAGGTCGTTGTGCTTAATCCAAAACACTCTCTTTATTTAAACTTTATAAGAGAAATTCCTTAATTTTGTATTCTAATTAAATTTTATGCCTATTACATCTGTAATATCATATTCGGATATTGTAAAATAGATAGTCAATTTTCTTTGACTATCGCCATCACCTTTCTTTACTTCAGGCAATAACCTGAAGCCTTTCCACTTATTCACATTTTACAAATAAACACATCAATTGTGAACGCTTTTGTATTTATATTAATTTATGAATACCGTAAGTGTTTGCAATATTTAAAATATAAAGAATATGAAATTAGAACATTTCGGATATAGCGACAAAATAGAAAAATTAAGAATTCAAAATAATCTAACGGACTTTGAAGTCGGGAGAATTATTTCAGAGCATAAGGAAAGATATATTGTTAAAACAGAAAAAGGGGAATTGGATGCAGAAATTACAGGAAATTTGAGATATACTGCAAATACTCGTGAAGATTTTCCTGCTGTAGGAGATTGGGTTGCAATTTCTGAATATGATGATGATAAAGTTCTCATACACTCTATTTTCCCTAGAAAAACAATCATTGAGAGACATACCGTTGGCAAACAAGGGGAAAAACAAATTATTGCTACAAATATTGACTTTGCTTTTATAGTACAAGCAGTTGACAGAGATTTTAACATCAACAGAATAGAAAGATACTTGACAATTTGCAATACATCCAATGTAAAACCAATTATCATTCTAAACAAAATTGATTTGATTAACGATACCGTTTTAACTGATTTGATGTCCAAAGTTCAAGAAAGAGTGAAGCAAGTACCAGTAATTGCTATAAGCAATGAGTCCCAAAAAGGAATTGAAAGGCTAAGAAAGAGTATAGTGAAAGGCAAAACGTACTGTTTGTTGGGCTCGTCAGGAGTAGGAAAATCAAGTCTTCTCAATAATCTTTCGGGTAAACAACTGATGAAAACAAATGAGATTAGCTCTAGTACAAATAAAGGACGGCACGTTACTAGCCACCGAGAATTAATAGTTCTTGAAAATGGTGGAATTATAATTGATAATCCAGGAATGAGAGAAGTGGGAATTGTAGATTCTACAGATGGATTAGATATTACATTTGAAGCAATAATTGAATTGTCTAAGGATTGTAAATTTAAGGATTGCACACATACGACAGAAGTAGATTGTGCAGTTTTGAAATCAGTTGAAAGTGGAGAATTAGACAAATCGTCCTATGAAAACTACTTAAAGATGGAACGGGAAAAAGAACATTTTGAGTCGACTGTTGCTGAAAAACGGAAAAAGGATAAAAATTTTGGAAAAATGGTCAAACAATTTAAAAATTTAAAAAAATCAAATAGGTACTAAACACAACAACGTGTATTAGAAATAGCGGTTTGGGCACCAACTCAAACCGCTATTTCATTTAATTAAAGTATTGTTTTAGTAAACAAAAAAGTAGTCATAAATCCGCAACTAATCATACACAATACCGTTGGAGAACATTACAACTCCCAGCTGCCCATCGAGGGAAAACCAAGCGCGAGGCAAATAAAACAATCGCTCTACGTAATGGCGCCGTTCTCGCCTACCCTTCGACTTCGATCTGGGCAGGCTTCTGAAAATCCCCGAGGATTTTCAGTTTAGTGTTTATTTGCTAAATTAAGTGCTAAACCACACAACTACTGGTATACGAGACCGTTGGCGACAATTTTAATAATAAGATGATTAACTTGTAGCGAATCTCAATGATAGATTGGAGTTATTAAACGAATTAATACTTTCTACAACATTAATATGAAGCCTAAAATCATACTTTTCATCCTATTAGTGATTACTTCCATAGCTGCAAAAGCTAATATTTTGGACAATGACTCCACCAAAGCAGGAAATTTCAACATAGAGAAGGATTTATTATTAGTGCAATTTGATTGTAAAACGGATGTAGATGACCTTCATACAGTTGCAGCTTTTGCTACATTAGTGTCCAACCAACGTTATTTAAAAGTAAATTATCATGCCGTCGCTGGCACTTATGGCACTCAGGGAGGATTGTATGTCCCACCCAATGATCTATTTCAACTCGCTTTTGGAGATAACTGGACCGATGCTCATAATAACACAAAAGCGGCTGTTGAAAAAGTAAAATCACTGGTCATAAAAACGCTAGTACAGGGAGGGGATTTGTGGATTGCCGATGCGGGACAATCTGATTTTTCTGCTGAGCTTGTAAATGCCATAAAAAAGGATTTGCCTAAAATAGAAACTACAAAAAGAATACATATAGTTCAACATGCCGAATGGAATGAAGAGGTAACAACACCTGAAAAGCTAGATTTCGTGAAACGAAATACAGACTATATAAAAATACCGGATGGTAATGGCATTGGAAATGGAACACCGGGATTTCGCACCCCTGAATTCACTAATTGGGATGATAAGATTAATAATCCTGAATTGACTGAAATATGGCAGCTTGCAGTTGATTTAGCGAACAAATACAACGGAAAAGATGGTCGCTATAATAATGAGGCTATTTTGGCGGGAGGGTTAGATTTTTCTGACCTTTCTGAAGTTTGTTGGATTTTAGGATTACAAGACATTAAAGATGTTGAACATTTTTTCAATATTTTTTCAAATTGAATAACCTGTTGCCAACATTGAATAAGTGCAATAGCAGATGAAGCAGTGAAAATATGGTCACAGCATTTGCTAAATCTTTTTGTTACGTTAAAAACTAATGGTTTTGAAATCCGCGATGCTCTAATACTTAACCGTTGGCAATAATTAAAAACCAAATAACCATGATAAAAAAAATCTTGCTTCTAATCTTTGGAATAACTCTTTTTTATTCCTGCGAAGAATCTGAAAAATTAAATCCATCAACAGTGTTCTACAATGGTGACATTATTACTATGGTTGGTGATTCACCCAATTATGTTGAGGCAATTGTTGAAAAAGGTGGGAAAATCATTTTTACTGGCTCAAGTGATGAGGCAATGAAAATCGCTGGAAAAGGTCATGAAATGATTAATCTAGAGGGAAAAACGTTAGTTCCGGGCTTTATAGATGGTCACTGTCATTTTTCAAATTTTGGAGGACAAGCTATTGGAGCACAATTACTGGCTTCACCAGATGCCAATGTTGACGATATGGAAATGTTAATTTCAGTATTAAAGCAATGGAATACCCCTGAAAATAGGGCTCTTACAGGATGGATATTTGGTACTGGTTTTGATGATTCAGTCTTGGCAGAAAAACGGTTTCCAACTAAGCACGACTTAGATAAAGTAAGTACCGAATTTCCAATTATGATAACGCATATTTCGGGTCACTTTGCGGTGGTAAACTCTAAAGGATTGGAGTTATTGGGGATTGATGCTAAAAGCAAAGACCCCGAAGGTGGTATTATCAGGCGTGAGAAAAATTCATCTGAACCAAATGGTGTTCTTGAAGAATTAGCTGCAATTCCTTATATGCTGCAAGCTATAGCCCCGAAATCAGAAGAAACTATAATAAAGTTTTTTGAAGCTGGACAAGAAATGGCTCTATCCTATGGCTATACCACCGCGCAAGAAGGCAGAGCTATGCAGAATCACGAAATGCTTGCTGCAATGGCAGAAAAGGACAAGTTTAAAATAGATGTAGTAAGCTATATAGATTACATGTTTGTAGATAAATACATGAACAGTAAGTGGAACAGCAAAAACTATACAAACAACTATCGAATAGGTGGTATGAAAGTAACTTTAGATGGCTCGCCACAAGGTAGAACTGCATGGAGAACAGAACCGTATCTTATTCCACCAGAGGGTATGCCTCATGACTATAGTGGGTATCCAGCTATTCCAAATGATAGCGTTCTGTCATCCATATATGAAAAGGGATTCAAAAATAATTGGCAGATTTTATCCCATACTAATGGCGATGCAGCAGTTGACCAACTCATAAGAACAATGAAACCGTTAAAAGAAAAATATGGTAATGAAGGGAGACGTGACGTGATAATTCATGGGCAATATATTCGTGAAGACCAGCTTAACGATGCTAAAGAAATGAAAATGATTGCATCCTTATTTCCATTACATACATTTTATTGGGGTGATTGGCATAGTCAACTAATTGGTGATTCTCTAGTTCAACATATCAGTCCCGTAAAAACAGCACTAAAGAAAGGCATAGACATTACTATTCATACGGATGCACCAGTGGCTTTGCCCAACTTAATGCGTGTTTTGTGGACTGCTGTAGAGCGGACTTCTCGCTCGGGGAAAATCATTGGTCCTGACGAAAGATTAACTCCATATGAAGCATTACAAGCGATAACAATATGGTCAGCTTACCAACATTATGAAGAAGAAAAAAAGGGAAGTCTCGAAAAAGGTAAATTAGCTGATTTAGTGATTTTAGATAAAAATCCATTAAAAATAGAACCTGAAAATATAAAGGATATTCAAGTCTTAAAAACGATTAAGAAAGGTGAAGTTGTATTTGAAAAATAACTATTGCCTGCAATGGCCATAAGTAATGGCACCGTTCTCCCACTCCCGCAAGATTGCACCTTTTGGCTCACTTGGTTTACTCCGCCCATTGTCATTTCGACATGAGGAGCACGGCGACGATTGAGAAATCTCCTGTAATGATTTAGATTTCTCACACTCCCTTCGGTCGGTTCGAAATGACATCGATTTTATTCCATTTTGGAGTATAAAAGTGTATTTTACAGGTAATTATACAAGTTGGTAGTAATTCGGCACAACAAATTTTGTCTGGACCATATTTCAAAAAAATGAAAACAACAACATTTCTAACCTTTGTAGGCGCTCAATGTGGAAAGGCCGAAGAAGCGATAAATTTCTACACTTCTATCTTCCCAAACTCGGAAATTAAAAGCATAATAAAATACTCAGCAGGTGAGGCTGGAGGAACACCGGAGCTTATTAAACATGGGGTGTTTATATTAAATGGTGTGGAGTACATGGTTTCCGAAAATAATTATGATCACGCTTGGTCATTTACCCCCGGGGTATCGCTTTTCGTTTCCTGCAACGCTGAAGATGAGATACAAACTTTATTCGAAGAACTTTCTTCAAATGGAGGACAGGTTATGGTTCCCCTGGACAACTACCATGGTGAAGGGGATTACGGATTTGGTAAAAAATTCGGATGGTGCGAAGACAAGTATGGCATTTCATGGCAACTTAATCTTTCAGCATAATTGTGATGGATAATTTAAAAAACAGCAGTAACGGTCATCAATCCCTTATATATGCAATAGTGAACACTAATTCCAAAATAATGCGATTACTACTATTTATAACCTTTGTCCTGCTATCCACAATATCCAATGGGCAAACCTCATTAAACAAAATTGACTTGGATTTCGGAAATTATAGTGTTGGATTTAAACATTATACCGTTTCTGACAGCACACGAACTTACAGTAGGATTTATGATTTTATCAATCAAAAAATTCCTAGACCGATTCCTATAAGTATTTGGTATCCTTCACGCCAAAATACAAATGGCAAAAAAAAATTGAAGGTTTTGGATTATTTGGAAATCTTAAAAGAAGAAGAGGAATGGGAACACTTGCCAAATGAACAAATACTGAAGTGGTTTTACTATGCCAACACACCTGAAAACCAAGAGCATCTTACAGAAATAACAAAAGCCTACTCAGAATTGGAATTTGGAAAAAATAAATTCCCGGTTGTAATTTACACACCAAGTTTTCAGGCATCTTCTATAGAAAATTTTGCGCTTTGTGAATATTTAGCCAGTCACGGATATATTGTAATCTCCAGCCCAAGCAGAGGAACTGAAACGCGTTGGTTTGGCAGAAATAATGCGAAGGAGATGGAAACTCAAGCCAGAGATGTAGAATTTTTAATAAAAGAGGTTTCAAAGTTTCCAATTGCCGACTCTAACAAAATTGCAACTATGGGTTTCAGCTTTGGAGGTTTAGCGAATATACTTGCCATAACTAGAAATGATAAAATAAAGGCAGTTG
>QGCX01000191.1_pt1 | contig 13567 bp, 11 predicted proteins | sample 4708031 | NCBI WGS metagenome assembly QGCX01 (sample SAMN08941163, study PRJNA450518) | Sediment metagenome, whole genome shotgun sequencing project. | reverse complement strand
TAAAACCGTATGTCGTGATACATAAAATAAAACGAGCCAGATTCTGTGTTTTCAAATTAATAGGATTGATTTGATTCATTCAGTAAAAATGGAATTGTATAGAGCTGTTTCAATAATGTGGGATAGACTTTTCGATAGGTGAATGAGCCTCTCCTTGTGTTTTTTCAGTTCGACGATTTTGATCTCGTTTTTAGAGCGCACCGAGTGTTTGATGGGATTTATAACGGACAAATAAAACGTCAGGTTTTTTTGATTATACCGTAGCAAAGCAGAGAGCTGAGACGAGTTAAACATACAGAGGCATGTTGAAAAATAATTGATCTGTATCTGGATTTAGCTTATTTATAGCTAACGTTTTGAAAGGTAACAATATTCTATGAGTGAGTATTTTGATTCGGTTGCCAGTACCTGGGATGATAACCCTATGAAGTTGGAGCGCGCAGCTAAGACAGCAGAAAAAGTTCGTCAGATTGATTTTGAATCTTATCAGCGTGTGCTGGACTTTGGCAGTGGTACCGGGCTTTTGGGCATTCAGCTGAGAGATTTTTTTGACGAAGTACATTTGGCTGATTCATCGGAGAATATGTTACTCGTTGCTAACAATAAAATAACGCAGGCCAGAATCACTAATGTATCGACACGGCTCGTGGAAGGTTTGGCGCAACTTGATGACTGTTATTCGGCCATTGTGACTTTAATGGCACTACACCATATGCCGAATGTCCACGAATTTTTCAGTGAGGCACATGATGTACTGGATCACAATGGCAGATTGATCGTAGCTGACCTTTATAAAGAAGATGGTTCCTTTCACGAAAATCAATTAGATTTCACCGGCCATAATGGATTTGATACGGCGCAGTTAATTGCTTCTGCAGAAGGCTGTGGTTTCAAGTTAGACAGCGTTGAACATTATTATGATGTAAAAAAATTAAATGATTACGGCGAGGAAGTCGCTTATCCTTTGTTTTTTCTGGTACTGAAAAAGTCAGACTGAATTTAAGATGGTCGGCTGACGGTTAACTGCAAGGTCAGTTATCAGTCCGATATTTTATTTGGGTATTGAGAATTTAAGGCTTGTAGGTATTGCATCAAACGCTTCTTCAATGCGTAAAATCAGTTGCTTTATTCCTCCATAGCCTCGTGGATTGCTTGTGGTGCCTCGGCTTGCAACCTAATTACTGACACCGCAATGCCATGCACTTAAGAAATTTCGTTATTCATTCGAAACCGAATATCTTTCCAGCAGTCATAAGCAAGTTTTTCGCTGAGGGCCTAAATCATTTTTTCGCTGTGCTTTTGCTGATGCCGCCTCTAAGCGAAATGAAATTGAACACTTATTTCACTCATTGAAAGGTTTTCGTTAAATCTTTAGCCGGTTTGATAGGTTAGATGTGTTGTTTCGTTTCTCCATTAACTTTTCATTAATAGCTGATCGGCTTATTAATGTTAACAGACCCTAGAAGGTTATCGGGAATAGATATAATTGGTAGTTGTCGCAGCGCCGATGAATGGCATTTGCATGAGCTAGAAAACGAAGTTAATTCAGGAAAAACCATCAAGATAGTTGCCAGCACTTATTTTACTCAGTGCTGGCTATAGGGGGTTATAAACAGTTATTGCCCAGCATGTAACTGTTCAAATGTCATAGATAGTGCCTTGCCTTTTGGAAATCCAGTCCATGTATCATCAGACTCGACAGTTAAGTTTAAGTAAGGGTTCATCTGCTGTTGTGATTTAAGCTGTTTGCCCAGCCATGCGGTAATAAAATGTTGCGATATATTATTTAAACGTCTGTTGTCCCAAACCGCATCCAGATAATGATCGCTTAAGTTCATATTAAACTTATCGTCAAATTTATAAGCCTCTTGGGGTGCTGGCATAGGTGCACCTACGTTGTGGCCGGCGCCTAAAAATGTAAGCAAAGATCGATCAACACTCGTGGTATTTTCCCAAGTAGTTCGAACGCCATTTTCATAACCAACGGTTGGGTCTACAGAGCCTGCGATGAATAAAACAGGAATTTTGATGTCTGCTAATGCATCATTCGATATCCAACCCTGTTTAGTTCCAGCGGGTGCAAAAGCAACTGCAGTTTTGATGCGTGGGTCAACCATTGCGGCATAAGAATTATTGTCTTTTAGGTACTTTTCAGTTAGTGGATTTTGTTCGACGGTTGCTTGGTTAACCCCTGCGCCGATGGTCACAAGTGTGCCGTAGCCACCCATAGAGTAACCAATGAGTGCTGTGTTGTCGGTATCGACTAGTCCGTTTAAAAAGGAAGTATCGCTGTTTGACAATTCTGCTATTTTGTTTAGTACAAAAAGCTGATCAGTAGGGCGATTAACCAGTGCAGAATATAATCCGTTAGTTCCCAATGTATTGTAAGTCGACTCAACGTGGTCGATAGAAACCACGACGTAACCTTTCGAGGCTATGTTTTCGGCAATCGGGGTAAATAAGTGGCGGTTCCCAGGGAATCCGTGGGACATTAATACCAGCGGATACCTATCGGTTTTGTTCGGTTCGGCATCCTGAAATGCTTTACCTTGAAGGGTTACCATTTCGCCATTACGCATCATTGCAGGGATAATATGTGATCCGGTGGCGTTTTGGTTTGCTGGATACCACACCTCAACGGTAATTGGCCGATCATAGGTTGGTAGTGATGCTGGCAGCGCTTTAGTTGTGTCGATAGCTGGCACATTTACCTGGTTAGGGTTTACAAATTCGAGTGTTCTTACACCGACGTTTAAATCTCCATAAGCTGCAAGTTCGGGAGCATCGCCACGAATTAAGTCAATTCGATTAGTGGTAGTACTCGCTAGGTTTTCAGAAGCAGTATCGGTATTGCTCATGCAGCCACTGATGAGTGAGGCGCCGGTAAGTATTGATACTGCCAGTACGATCGCTCTGTATTGTTTGTTCTTGGTTGCGAAATGATTCATTAGGTCTCCTAAGTCATTCTTGTTTTTATTGCATGTCGTTTAAGTTGGGTTGTTTTTACGGGTTAAACGTTTAACCTTTTAGGCGTTTTAAGTAGCTAACTAAAGAAATACTACGAAAAACTTGGAATTGTGGTCTGTGAGGCGATGCTCAATAACACTATGTTAGTTGCTACAGACCAGCAGGTTAAACGATTAACCTACTTTACATGATTTTTAGTCTGTTATTCAAGCGCTATTAGGAGTTACCCTTGTGGATAAATATTTATGGACAAGTAGTAATGCCTTCCGACGCCAAGAAAAAGCTCATAGGAAAGAAAAGCAATACGCCCTCTCTGGCAATGGTTGCCGAGCGGGCAGGCGTATCAACGGCAACGGTATCGCGGGTTATCAATGGCATTGCGACGAATAAAGCCTCTGAGGCGACTGTCAAAAAAGTACAAGCCGCGGTTAAAGAACTCGGGTACCGGCCCTTTAGTGCGGGTCAGGCGTTACGACGCAAAGAAAGTCGAATGGTGGGTGTACTGGCCGCTAGTCTGGCTAATCCATTAATGTCGGCAATTGTCGCTTCAATCGAGATTGCGTTGCGGGAACATAACCTTACTATGGTGTTGTGTGATACGCATGAAACACCTGAAATTCAAGATGAATATCTACAGGAAATGATGGCTTTGCAGGTTAGGGCTATCGTTATTGTTAGCGCGGTTGAAAGCCCCTTACTGGATCAATTAAGACTCTCAGGGGTAAAGCTGTTATTTGTCAATCGGCCGGACCCTGGCAATTTTGACTCAGCTTATGTGGGGATAGATAACTATCAAGCTGGCGTTGATTTAGCTGATTTCCTGCTAGCACATGGTGTGCGCACATTTTCTCTATTGCATGGTTCATTAGATAAAACGGCAGCTTACTGGCGAAAGAAAGGTTTTTTAGCGCGTCTCGAAACTGCAGGTTTGGTTAAGTCCGCAATTAATTGTGCCACTACCGATGAGCTTAATCATCTTAATGTCGGTTTTAATGCTATGGGGTCGCTACTAGCGCAAAAACCTGAAACCTCACGGGTGTTGATTTGTTTAAGCGATACCATTGCGTATGGTGCTTATCGTTATTTAAATGAAGCGCAAGATCATAAGCCTGAAGACTTTGTGTTTTGGGGCTTCGACGATAGCCCGATTAACGATTGGCTGGCTAATTGGTTAAATTCCGTTGGCGTAGAAGCAGAAAGCTATGGCCCAGCAATTTTGCAGGCATTACAGCAGCTTTGGCGTGGTGAACCGTTTGATGCCCCGGTTTTTTTACCGCATAACATTCATGTAAGGGCGGGGTAAGCAGCCCAGCCTTTGCGGTTGGGCGTTATAAACTAACCGTTTAGATATTTATCATCTCAATTAAAGTTATTTTTAACTTTTATATAAGGAATTCAATTGTCGGTCGTTTTTGCTATTGTTTTTTTGTACTTATCAATGGAGCGAATGTCGCCCAGTCGTATTCTCTGCACAATGATTTCTCTGAAAACAGTTATTCGGTTTTAAAAACCTAAATCCAGGCAGTGCTGCGGGCATAAACTTTCAGGGTTATTATTCTCAAATTATAGAGCAAGCGAATACACCTTACTTGAGTGTCGATGTTTGTGGTCTAGAAACTGGCTTTTTGGAAATGTATGCCATAGACGGTATTCTAACGTTGGATATTTCACCTAAGGCCATTAGGGATTTCGCATGGGAAGAGGATGGCGTGAGATTTTCATTGACCTTTGACGGAGAAAATAAAGCTATATTTGTCCCGTACCGATCTATGACAGCACTGTACGCTGCTGAAAACGGGTTGGGTTATGAATTTTAAGGCCTTAGTTAATTACACAATAGGCCAACTATTTTCTGTGTTACTAACAACAAAGACTGGTTGTTAGAGAACTTAAATCTATATTAATTAAGTAAGGGACAGACATAGCCTATTGAGTAGCAAAGGTCTATGTCTTTGGCACATTATTGGGTTTCATCTTTAATACGAAGCCTATCGCATTATCATCAACTCAATTTATTCAGTGCGCGTGTATAAGGCTCTAAGCTTTCTACCTGGTCTAAATAGCGTTGGATATGAGTAAAGGGCGTTAAATTACAACGCATTTTCGCTAACTGCAGGGAAAGTACCATCTGAAAGTCTGCCCCCGATAAAGTATCACCAGCAAACCATGTCTGGCGAGAAAGATGATCGTCTATCAGTTGTAATTGCGGGGTTATTCGAGTACCAATAAACAGATGATTTAACCCTTGTGAATATTTGCGAATAATAGGCTTGGCAAAAAATGGCATTGGCCTATCCAGTGATTTTGTCAGGACTAAACGCATCACTAATAATGGCATTAATGAGCCTTCGGCAAAATGCAGCCAATAGCGGTAGTCTAATAAAGCTGTTGTATCGGTTGGTTTTAACTTGTGCTCTATATCGTAGGTCTCTATCAGATACTCAATAATCGCGCCTGATTCGGCGATGGTTAACTCGCCATCGGTAATCACTGGTGATTTCCCTAATGGATGAATTGCTTTTAATGACTCAGGAGCGCCATATTCTGTGGTTCGTTGATAAACTTTGATTTCATAGGGTAGATTCAGTGTTTCTAATAACCATGCAATTCTGTTAGACCGCGATTGAACGAGATGATGCAAAGTGATCATAAATGCCTCTGGTAATGAGTAGTATCCGGTTAGAATAGAGATTTGTACTCTGCCTGCCTAGCTGGCTTTAGGTAAAAGTCTTAACTAGCGCTTATGGCGCCGCTCGGCAGCGAAAATACGAGAAGTCCTTGATCCTCTAACAAAGGACTTAGGTTACTTCTCATCACTGTCCCAAGAGCGACGATTGATCGCATATTGACTGATCTTGCCCTTGAGCGGTAAAAGTAGCAGGCCTGGTAGCCAGCAAACATCCTTTGGTTGATTGTATTTGTGAATGCCTATGGTCATTCCTAAGTGACCTTGACTAGGCTGCGCGGTATAGGTACCAAACAGGCGATCCCACCAGGGGACATTAAAACCGAAGTTGCTGTTGGCTTCATAATCTTCTACCGAATGATGCACTCGGTGCATATCCGGCGTCACAATAAATAATCGCAGCCAATGATCAATCGTTTTGGGGATATGCACATTGCTGTGATTAAACATGGCGCTGCCATTCAGCAGTATCTCAAAAATTATGACTGCAATGACGGGCGCGCCTATCAGTGTAATAACAGACATTTTTATCAGCATTGAGAGAATAATTTCGAAGGGATGAAACCGTGAGCCCGTGGTTAAATCGATATCAATATCAGCATGGTGGACCCGGTGTAATCGCCATAGTATTGGCAGCGAATGAAACATCACATGTTGCTGGTATATCGCAAAATCTAAGAGGACAACCGCTAGGGTAACAATAGCCCAGAACGGGATATTGAGCTGGGCTAAAATGCCCCAGTGATTTTGTTGGCTAACGATGGCGACACCAATGGCCGCAGTAGGAAACAGCAAACGTAATACAAGCGTGTTGAGTACAACTAATATAATATTGTTGGTCCAGCGCATGGCTTTATTGCCGACTAATTTACGTCTTGGCGCGACAAGTTCCCAAGTGGCCATGACAAGAAATATTGTGCAGAAAAACCCTAGCCTAATGCCTGCTTCATAGGCTGTTATTGAATCTAAAAGAGTCATAGCATGTCCTAGGCTCTTAACGTACAGTCATAATTTATAAATATTAGAATAGCGCAGTTTATATAAATGAGCGGCTTATTTATAAGGTTTTTCTAATATTTTGTTCGACTGGATAAATAAAATGGGTGTGGAGCAAAAATATGCCAGAAATGATTAATACTGTCTCTAAAAAGTCTGGTCTACCGCCGGGTAGCTTAGTTCATATTGGATACCAGACCGGCGCGCCAGTAAATATCATGCAAGGTCGGCATATTAATAAAGAATTTGAATTGGTTAAGTTAGCCTCGGTTGAGGATGTTACCGAAGCGCCAGAGAGCGCAATTCAGCTATTGTTAATTGAAGGTCTTGAAGATGTTAATGTCGTTCGAAAAATTGGTCATAAATTTGGTGTTCATGAGCTGATTTTAGAGGATATCTTAAACACTCATCAACGGCCTAAGTTCGAAGACCATGAAGATTACCTATATATCGTGCTAAAGCATTTTACTGCTGAGCATAGTGATTTTAAATTACACGCTGAACAAATTAGCTTGTTAATCTTTGAAAAACAGGTGATTGTTTTTCGCGAATACTCTGATGACCTTCTCCAGCCGATACATCAGCGCATGCAAACTAAAAAAAGTCTCATTAGTGAACTAGGCACCGGCTATTTAGGCTATGTAATTTTAGACTACATTGTTGATTTATATTTCAATTTAAACGAAGCGATAGAAGAACATTTAGAAGCACTGGAAGAAAAGCTCTTGGACAATGGTCCATCTCATGAATTACTAACCGAACTTCAATCCTGCCGCAAGGAGTTGGCAAAGCGAAGGCGTTATGTGTCGCCTTTGCTAGAGTTAAACAATGCGCTGTTTCGATTGGATACTTCGCTAATAAATACCAAAAGCCGAGTCTATTTTAATGATGTATCTGACCATATTATTCGTGTAGTGGAAGCCTACGAAGCGCATCGAGAATCATTATCTGAACTAATTGTTTTGTACATGACCATTCAAAGCAATAAGCTAAATGACGTTATGAAAGTGCTTACATTGTTTTCAACTATATTCATTCCGCTAACATTCATAACCGGTGTTTATGGTATGAATTTTGAGTTCATGCCAGAGCTGAAACTGCATTGGGCTTACCCTAGCTTACTGGGTTTGTTTTTTGTGATTGCTGCCGCATCATTTTGGCTTTTTAAACGTAAACGGTGGTTATAATGTTATAGTTTTATCTTTCACAATGGGGCCTGTTTTTTTGTGATTCTACCGCTGTTTCTTTGCTCTTATAGTTTGCATAAGTCGCTTACCAGAACTAAAATTATTGTGCGTTAATGATAGGGAGTTTTAGCGCGAGTTTTTGTCTTTTTTCTGAAAACGGAGGTGATAACAATGAGCCTTCAATACATACTTTTGCTAACTTTCATAGGTGGTGCCTTTTCTGCTTGGGGACTTATGAGAATGTCTCAAATTTCAAGCAAGGAAAGAACTCAGACGATCAATGACAAAGTAGCGTCGATGGGTGGCCATACTTTGAGTGTCGATATTGTTGATCGTAAAGAGTGTCCTTTTAGCCGAGAATATCAAGATCGCGATCGAGTTTATAAGTTTTATCAAATCAGTTATGAGCTTTCCGATACCGTTAAGCATGGCTGGGCTGTTCAATCTATGGCGCAACAGAGTTATGGTCCCAGTAGTGCAATTCATAGCCAATGGACATGGCGATTGTAGTTTCGACTAAATCCCACATTCCAGTGTTTTGGTCGATCATTTCCGTTTATTTGAAGCGATAAATACCCTCTTTTTCAACAATTCAATAATTTTCTATAAATTATAGATAGAGGGTTGTGCTTTCTAAAAGTTACCGGTAACATTGGGTTTATGTTACCCGTAACATGAAGAATTACCCAAGTATAAAAACAATTATAGGATGACTAGCTATGAAGCAAACAGCCGCAAAACTATTGGCAACGGCAATTGGTACCTTAGTGGCAACAACCGTTATGGCCGCGGACTTTAATTTTAAATTTCAATCGTCAGACCCTTCAGGTGTAAAGAACTTTGAAGTTCAGAAAGAATGGGTTGAGACCGTTGGTAAAATGTCGAATGGAAGAATCAAGATTGATCTATTACCCGTCGGCGCCGTGGTTAAGCATACAGAGACCTTAGATGCCATTAAAATGGGGGTTTTAGACGGTCATATCACTGCAACGGGTTATTTCTCAGGGAAAGATCCGGCCTTTGGCTTAATTGGTAATACCGTTGGCGCATGGTCAGATACCACGCAATTACTGCAGTACATTAACTTTGGCGGCGGTCGTGAAATAATGACTGAATTATACGCTCCGTATGGCGTTCAGTTTATTGGTGGGTCTACTACAGGTGTAGAAGCCTTTGTTTCTAAAGTGCCGTTAGATGGCGTGGAAGACTTGAAGGGCCTGAAGCTTCGCGCGCCTGAAGGCATGGTGCAAAAAGTATTTGCAGCGGCCGGTGCAGCGCCGGTTAATTTGCCGGGTTCGGAAGTATTCACCGGTTTAAGTAAAGGCGTTATCGACGCTGCAGATTACACCGTGTTCTCTTCAAACCACCAACAGGGTATGCATGATATTGCTCATCACCCAGTGCAGCCTGGTTTCCACTCGTTACCATTGATTGATATTTCAATGAGTAAGAAAAAGTGGGACAAGTTGCCTGAGGACTTGCAAGAAATTCTGATCGTTTCTGCACGTGATTTTTCTTACAAAATGACTACTGAGTTAAAAATTGCGGATGCTGCTGCTGTTAAAGATGCGATGGCAGATCCAGACATAACCATTCATAACTGGTCTGCTGAAGAGCGTATGAAATTCCGTGCGATTGCTCGTACGCAATGGGAAGAATTTGCCACGCAGTCTGATAACGCTCAAAAAGTCTATGATTCGTTGACTGCCTTCTTAGAAGATGCGGGCTTATTGTAAGTTGAGTCAAACCTAGGGGAGCGATAGCTCCCCCTTCAGTCGGACCTTAGTCATGTCAAAAATAACCAAACCAATTCCTGAAGAAATCGATACTGAACATGAACCAAAAAATGTTTTGGATCGAATCATATATCAACTGGGTAATGCTGCGAGTTTATTGTTTTTGCTAACCGTTGCGATTTCATTTTATGAAGTATTAATGCGATACGTGTTTAACGCGCCCACTATCTGGGTTCACGAGTCTGCATCTTTTATTGGCGGTGTGCTCTTTACGCTAGGGGGTAGCTACGCATTGGCGACCAACCGGCATGTGCGAGTGGTGCTGATTTATGATGTGGTGTCTGAACGCACACGTCGAATGTTAAATATTTTTCACCACGTTATGGGGCTGATTTTTTCCAGTTTGCTTTGCTATGCATCGTGGTTGATGACCAGGAATTCCTGGTACACCCCTTGGGGTGAATTGCGCCTAGAAACATCAGGATCTGCATGGAATCCACCGATACCCGCGCTGTTAAAGGCGGCGATATTTGTAGTCTTTTGCATCATGGTTGTTCAGTTCTTCCTGCATCTAATTCAAGAAGTCCGAAGTTTTTGGAGAAAAGATTATGTTTGACCTTTCCTCAATAGGTATTGCTTACGGCAGTTTACTTATGCTGGTGTTAATGATCACACTGTTGCTCACTGGCATGCAACTGGCGTTTGTCACCGGCTTGGTAGCTGTGGTGTTTTTGCTTGGTTGGTTTGGTATAGATGCGTTGCCATTGGTGACAAGCCGGTTGTTTAGTTTTGTCAGTGGTTATGTGTTTTTAGCGGTACCCATGTTTGTGTTGATGGCCGCTTTGCTTGATCGTTCAGGCATTGCAGTTGACTTGTTCGATGCGATGAAGAAAGTCGGTCGTAAGGTTCATGGCGGTGTTGCTATTCAAACATTGATGGTGGCGATCGTTTTAGCATCGATGTCCGGTGTGATCGGTGGTGAAACAGTCTTACTGGGTATATTAGCGTTGCCACAAATGTTACGTCTGGGTTACGACCGTAAACTCGCCATTGGTACTACAGCCGCGGGTGGTGCACTCGGTACAATGTTGCCTCCAAGTATTGTTTTAATTATTTACGGTTTAACGGCGAGTGTTTCAATTGGCGATCTATTTAAAGCTTCATTTGTTCCCGCGTTTATGTTGGCTGCGTTTTACATAGCTTACGTTTTTATTCGTGCAAAATTGAACCCTTCGCTCGCACCCATTCCTAGTGCAGAAGAGCTGCTTGAAGATGAAGCTAAAAATGTTAACTATCTTAAAGCTCTATTTTTTCCACTGCTGACCGTTGCCATTGTTTTAGGCAGTATTTATTCCGGCATAGCTTCTGTTACTGAAGCGTCAGCATTGGGTGTCGTGGGGATAATAATCAGTGCAGGGGTTCGTAAAGAACTTAACTGGTCGATGTTAAAAGACAGCGCTCAAGCAACAATGCGCACCTGCGGCATGATTATTTGGATTGGTATTGGTGCCAGTGCTTTAGTCGGTGTTTACAACTTAATGGGCGGCATTGATTTTGTTGAACAGCTAATACTGAACTTAAGTGGCGGCAGCGCCATGATCACTGTGTTTATTATGATGGCTATTCTCCTTGTGTTGGGCATGTTCCTTGACTGGGTGGGTGTTGCTCTATTAACGATGCCTATCTTTGTACCAATTATTGTTGGTCTAGGTCTTGATCCTATTTGGTTTGGTGTAGTCTTTTGCTTAAACATGCAGGTGTCTTTCTTATCTCCTCCGTTTGGACCTGCGGCTTTTTACTTAAAGTCTGTAGCACCTAAAGATATATCGTTAGGCGAAATATTTATCTCATTACTACCGTTTATTGGCTTGCAAATTATTGCTTTGTTCTTGGTGGTTTTCTTTCCAGAACTCGCATTGTGGTGGAAATAATGAACGAGTTACGGCATCAGCATATAACGCAGCTAAGTAGAAGGTAGAGGCAATGAATATAATTATCATGGGTGTGTCTGGCTGCGGTAAGTCTTTAATCGGACAACGCATCGCGCAACATTATGGTTTTCGTTTTTATGATGGTGATGATTTTCATCCACCCGAAAATGTTGAAAAAATGCACGCCGGTATTCCATTAGCGGATGAAGATAGACTTACATGGTTACAGTCACTTAATGAATTGCTGCAAAGCAATAAAAACATCGTATTGGCGTGTTCTTCTTTGACTCCTGCCTATCGTGATATTTTACGTCGCGGTAACGATGACCTTACCTTTGTCTATTTGAAAGGTAATTATGATTTGATTTGGTCTCGTTTAAAATTGAGAACAGATCACTATTTTAGTGGCGAAGATATGCTTAAGAGTCAATACGCTACTTTGATAGAACCTACGAATGAAGAAGCAATTACCATAGATATTGCTCAGACAGTTGAAGGTGTGGTGGCAAGTGCAATCACTGAAATTGAAGCGATCGACTCAGGTAATTTCGGTCATTAATCTTAACCTACTGATTTTTTAAGTAGGTAGATACGCAATCCATTTGTAGAACCTAAGTTTTACATAATTGAAGGAGTACAACAGTGCACTCTACAATTAATGAAGTGACACAGAAAATATTTTCACGCAGTAAAGATCAGCGCGCTAGCTATTTAAAGCGTATGCACGAACAAGCAGATAAGGGTATTGGTCGCGGTAATTTAAGTTGCAGTAATATGGCGCACGTTGTTGCGCCATTCGAAGCGACTGAAAAAGAGGCATTGCTCGATACTCATCGCTCGAATATTGGCATAGTCACCGCTTATAACGATATGTTGAGTGCACACCAGCCTTATCAGTTCTATCCGGAGCAGATTAGAAATTTATTGTTTGCACATGGCCATAGTGCGCAAGTTGCCGGTGGTGTCCCTGCCATGTGTGATGGTGTGACACAGGGTCAAGACGGTATGGAAATGTCGCTGTTTTCACGTGATTTAATTGCCATGGCGACCGCAATGTCGCTTAGCCATAACACTTTTGATGGCACATTACTGTTAGGCATTTGCGATAAAATCGCACCAGGGCAATTAATCGGCGCTTTATCTTTTGGTCACTTACCGACGGCTTTTGTGCCCGCAGGTCCAATGGGTACCGGGGTGAGTAATTCAGAGAAAGTTCGTGTCCGTCAGGAATTTGCTGCCGGTCGTGCGGACAAAAAGGAATTACAGGCCATCGAATGTGGCGCTTATCACAGTGTCGGCACATGTACGTTTTATGGCACTGCGAATACCAATCAACTGGTTTTCGAAGCGATGGGTTTGATGTTACCCGGATCCGCTTTTATTCCGCCTACTACCGAGTTACGAAAAAAACTAACCGATAAAATCAGCTTGCATTTAACTACAATTACTCGCCAAGGCGATGCTTATCGACCGTTAAGTACTGTGCTCGATGAAAAGTCTCTGGTTAATGGGCTCGTCGCATTATTGGCTTCCGGCGGAAGTACGAATCATACCTTACATCTATTAGCAGTCGCTAACGCCGCAGGTTTTATTGTGACCTGGGAAGACATCGATGCGCTCAGTAATGTTGTTCCACTGATCGTGAATATCTATCCCAATGGTCCGGAAGATATTAATGAATTTCAAGCCAGCGGTGGCGTACCTGCGTTTCTTAGCCGGCTAAATGAACTCGACATGATACATATGGATGCGACGCCGGTATTTGGCTCAATGCTCGATTATTTACAAACACCGTCACTCGATTCAAATGGTGAGTTAACCTATTCCCCTGCGATGGTTGCGCCTCAATCGCAAGTGATTGCTCGTTCAGAGTCTCCTTTCAGTGCCAATGGCGGTATCAAAGTCATGCATGGCAACTTAGGCAAAGGCATCATGAAGGTATCTGCCTTAGCACAGGAAAATAAAATTATTACTGCACCGGCGAGGGTATTTGCCTGTCAGAATGAAGTCCAAGCTGCATTTGAAAAGGGTGAGCTCAATGGCGATTATATCGTTGTTTTACGC
>QGCX01000190.1_pt1:0-10000 | contig 13608 bp, 10 predicted proteins | sample 4708031 | NCBI WGS metagenome assembly QGCX01 (sample SAMN08941163, study PRJNA450518) | Sediment metagenome, whole genome shotgun sequencing project. | reverse complement strand
GAAGGGGGGACGGAGAAGGCTAGGTTATCCGGGCGTTGGTTGTCCCGGTTCAAGCGAGTAGGTTGAGTGGTTAGGAAAATCCGGCCGCTTAAGACTGAGACGTGATGACGGTGGTTCTACGGAACCCGAAGTAATTGATGCCATGCTTCCAGGAAAAGCCTCTAAGCTCCAGCTGTATTGGAACCGTACTCCAAACCGACACAGGTGATCAGGTAGAGAATACCAAGGCGCTTGAGAGAACTCGGGTGAAGGAACTAGGCAAAATGGTGCCGTAACTTCGGGAGAAGGCACGCCCTTGGCGGTGATGAGCTATACGCTTTAAGCTGCTGAGGGCCGAAGATACCAGGCCCCTGCGACTGTTTACTTAAAACACAGCACTCTGCAAACACGAAAGTGGACGTATAGGGTGTGACACCTGCCCGGTGCCGGAAGGTTAATTGATGGGGTTAGCGTAAGCGAAGCTCTTGATCGAAGCCCCGGTAAACGGCGGCCGTAACTATAACGGTCCTAAGGTAGCGAAATTCCTTGTCGGGTAAGTTCCGACCTGCACGAATGGTGTAACGATGGGGGCGCTGTCTCCACCCGAGACTCAGTGAAATTGAAATCGCTGTTAAGATGCAGTGTATCCGCGGCTAGACGGAAAGACCCCGTGAACCTTTACTATAGCTTCACACTGGACTTTGATGTTATTTGTGTAGGATAGGTGGGAGGCTTTGAAGCATTGTCGCTAGATGATGTGGAGCCAACCTTGAAATACCACCCTGATAACATTGAGGTTCTAACGCAGGCCTCGAAACGAGGTTGCGGACCGTGTGTGGTGGGTAGTTTGACTGGGGCGGTCTCCTCCCAAAGAGTAACGGAGGAGTACGAAGGTGCGCTAAGCATGGTCGGAAATCATGCGGTTAGTATAATGGCATAAGCGCGCTTGACTGCGAGACGGACAGGTCGAGCAGGTACGAAAGTAGGTCATAGTGATCCGGTGGTTCTGAATGGAAGGGCCATCGCTCAACGGATAAAAGGTACTCCGGGGATAACAGGCTGATACCGCCCAAGAGTTCACATCGACGGCGGTGTTTGGCACCTCGATGTCGGCTCATCACATCCTGGGGCTGAAGCCGGTCCCAAGGGTATGGCTGTTCGCCATTTAAAGTGGTACGCGAGCTGGGTTTAGAACGTCGTGAGACAGTTCGGTCCCTATCTGCCGTGGACGTTGGAAAATTGAGAAGAGCTGCTCCTAGTACGAGAGGACCGGAGTGGACGAACCCCTGGTGTTCCGGTTGTCATGCCAATGGCATTGCCGGGTAGCTAAGTTCGGACGGGATAACCGCTGAAAGCATCTAAGCGGGAAGCCCCCTTCAAGATAAGTTTTCCCTGAGACTTCGAGTCTCCTAAAGGGCCCAGTAAGACTAACTGGTTGATAGGCAGGGTGTGTAAGCGTTGTAAGGCGTTGAGCTAACCTGTACTAATTGCCCGTGCGGCTTGGCCATATAACGCCAAAGTAGTTTAGGCTGTTGATAGAGATAGTTAGAAAGTACGTAAGAGTTGAAGCAGGACAGCTATAGAGAATTCTTTTAGAGCCCATTGGGTAAGACGTGTTGCGACACGGATTACACAACCAGTTTGCTTGACGACCATAGAGCGTTGGAACCACCTGATCCCATACCGAACTCAGAAGTGAAACGACGTATCGCCGATGGTAGTGTGGGGTCTCCCCATGTGAGAGTAGGTCATCGTCAAGCTTTTAAATAAGAAGAAGCCCTGCCGGCAACGGTGGGGCTTTTTTGCGTCTGGGGCAAAGGTAAAAGACACACAGACAACGAACGGTCAAACGACTCAAGACATGCGGATACATCAACGCCCGTAGGGATAACGGGTGTAGAAACATCGCCTTTGCCTCATCCGCCCGTGATGCCGATTGACGACTTCGAGAACTCGCTTCGCTCAAACACCCTCAGTCGTGATGCAGCACCCCGCACGGAAGCGTCGAGTCGTGGTCACAGCTCACAGCGAGCCGTAAATCGAATCTCAGGTCCTGTTCTTTTAAAGTTCTTATCTACTGGTGTAGCAGTATAGGGTTGTCGAAAATGATTAAGGTTTAGAATTTGTTTGAAATCGTTGGTTTCAATTTTAGGATTAAGCCAATCTTTAATTTCTGATAGCTCTAAGATTAAGGGGAAAGATTTATGGTGGATATCGGAAAATTCAGCGTGAGTGGGTAATGTGACAATCGCGGTGTTAATTTTAGGTTTGCCCGTGCTATCTAGCCTTAGTTTAGAAACTGCAGCAAGTAACATTAGGCCTTCGTGTGCTTGAGTAATCAAGTATGGCTGTTTGGCAATAGGTTTTGTATTATTGTTTCTTTCTATATCTGTTAGTTCGCTGAGAAGTCGACCATTAGAAAATATAGGTTGCCATTCACAGAAGCCACTCGCTAAAACCACGGTTCTTATGCTTCGAGGTTTCGATAGATGTAATGGAGCTGACGCGAGTCGTGTTGATTTTGCGTTGAACGTTGTCAGTTGGTGGTTGACAGACCCATCGTCATTAGTTGCTAGCCACCATGTGGCAGGAAGAATCCTAAGACCTTGTCTGCTAGGGACTAGATTGAGTACTGTATCCGTCGGGTGTAGATGCCGCGACTGGATGATTTCTCTAATATGCTGTTCATTATAGCCAGAAATTTCTAATAAAGGCTGAAGGATTGGAAAGTTATTAACGTTATAGATAAACCCACACATATATAAAACTCTCTAGTCTTTCCATTGGGTGGTCCATTCACTCATTTTTTTGCTGTAGTCCAATGATGGGAATCGAACTTGAAACCAAAGTAGAGCCATTATCTGAGTTAGGCAACGTACTAAATTAAGCTGATCTATAGTGCAGTCGGCAGAGTCGATAAGGCGAGTAACCTGATAGTCATTCAAGTTAAAGCCTTCAATCGCACATGCTATATCAACCAGTGGATCACCTAATGAAGCATATTCCCAATCTAGAATAGAGTAGAAGCCTGAATTTACAATAATGTTTCCGGGGTGAAGATCGTTATGGCAAAGACATAGTTTGTTTGGCTCACGATATTGTTGTGTTTTCGATTTTATTAAATTCAGCGTCAGTGGTGACAAGGGGATTGTTATTCTGCCGAGTAAATAATTAATTTGTTTGCTGATTATTAACGGACGTGAATTAATCTTATTCGGAATATCTTTCAATTCATGCAGATCTTTAAATATTTGAAGTAAAGATATCAAATTCTTATTTGATTCTGCCTTGAACGGTTGGCCGGGTTGCCACTGGGTCAGAAGCATATTTGAATCGCAATAGGCTACTTTAGGGCTCCAGAGATTATTTTTTATGAAGCTCAATATTTCTGATTCTATTTCCCGATTAATACCTAAGTTTACTGAATCTGGGTTATTCAGCCTCAAAGACCACATATTGCTTTTAGATTCCAGAAGGTAAGTGGCATTTGTTAAGCTCTCATTGACCCTGCTGACTTTAAGATTTGGTCCTACTATCGATGTTAATGTTGTTAAAGCGTTATTTAGATTCATTTATGGCTTTTTACTGGTGGAAAAATGAGTAGAATATACCTTGTTCTTGCCGGGGTGCTAAATATTAAATGTTTAGCTGAGAAAAAACCCGTTGAACCTGAACCAGTTCATACTGGCGTAGGGAGCAAATACTATTTGTATTGGTCTATATAGACTAGCCCTCATCATTTGGATATGTTAATTAAGTCTAAATGCGCCGGTATCAATGACTTAATTGATACAGGAATAAAAATGAATCTTAAATCCACACTGATTTCTTTCTCTATGGCAACTGCTGCCAGTGTTACATTTTCACAAACGCTCACCGTTTATACTTATGAATCTTTTACTAGTGAGTGGGGTCCTGGTCCTGCTTTAGAAGAAAAATTCGAAGCAATATGTGGCTGTGACTTACAATTTATAGGCCTTGAAGATGGAGTTTCTTTGTTAAATCGCCTTAAGCTCGAAGGTACGCAAAGTGAGGCAGATGTTATTTTAGGGCTCGATGATGCGTTGCTCTCAGAAACAAATGCACTAGGCTTACTTGCAGACCATAATTTATCGTTTGATAATCTTCAGTTGCCTTATGCATTTAATGATAACCAGTTTGTTCCCTATGACTATGGTCATTTCGCATTTATCTATGATGCTACTCGCACCACCGATATTCCGTCTTCTCTGAAGGAATTAGTTGAAGATTCAAATCTTACAATTATTTATCAGGACCCGCGTATAAGTACGCCAGGGCAGGGCTTAATGTTGTGGGTCAAATCAGTGTATGGTGAAAATGCACCTGAAGCGTGGCAGGCATTACAGAAGCGTACGGTTACAGTAACACCAGGTTGGAGTGAAGCTTATGCATTATTCCAAGAAGGAAATAGCGATATGGTATTAAGCTATGTTACGTCTCCTGCTTATCATCTCACTTGGGAAGATACTGATAAATATAAGGCCGCTGAGTTTTCCGAAGGGCACTATGCACAAATAGAACTGGCTGCTGCTTTAGCTAATAGTGATGAGTTAGAGCTTGCGCAGAGTTTCCTTGGATTTTTAATTTCTAAGCCAGCTCAAGATGTTTTTGCTGGAACCAATTGGATGTGGCCGGTACTTCCTGAAGCGGAAAAACCTGAAGCATTTAATCAGCTTATTTCTCCACCATCTTTGTATTTTAGCAGTGAAGAAGTGTCTAAAAATCGCAAGGCTTGGTTGAAAGAATGGCGTAATGCTGTAGCTAAATAATGCAATATTTAACCAGATTCGCGATATCCATAATTGTCATTACCTTGGCGTTGTCGTGTATTGGTTTATATCTTCACCCAGGCGTAGGGTACTCTTGGGTGAGTTATTTTGACCATTGGCTGTCATCAATTGTTCAATTCTCAATTATTCAAGCACTCTTATCTGCTAGCTTGGCTATATTTTTATCAATTCCATTTGCTTGGATATTGGCTCAGCGAACATTTAAAGGGCAGTGGTTCATTAAAGGTGTTTTAAATCTTTTTTTTATAATGCCTGTTCTGACCGTTATTTTAGGTGTCGTTGCAGCATTCTCTGGTTGGCTCAATATTTTTAGTCTTAAGGGTATATTACTCGCTCATTTATATTTAAATGCTCCTTACGCAATTCGAGTGTTATGGGAACGGTTGGAGCGTATTTCTGACTCTCAACGAAATCTCGCAGTAACATTAGGTTTTACCGCTTGGAATACTTTTCGTTGGTTAGAACTTCCAGTTATTTGGCAAGCAATCAAACCTATTTTTGTCGTTATTTTCCTGCTGTGTTTCAGTAGTTTTACGGTCGTGCTTACCTTGGGCGGAGGTCCTGCTAATACCAATTTAGAAGTTGCGATTTATCAAGCTTTAAAATTTGATTTTGATCCAAAAGCAGCTGTGCTCTATGCGCTTATTCATGCAATTATTGCATTGTCAGTCATGTTGCTCTTTGGTCGACGAAGCTCGTTTTCGCTCGAACTACAACGTAATGAACAGCAATTTAAAAAGTTCATGAATGTGAGTCAAGGTATAGGTGCGCTAGTTTTACTCGGAATTCTTTTTTATCCATTAATCTCTTTAATTACTCAAGCATTCTCAATGTCGTGGATTGGGTCTGATCGACTAGGAATAGCAATTTTCACCAGTGTCAAACTCGCATTTTTCAGTAGTGTTTTTGCATTAGCATTGGCACTGAGCCGTTCACTTAGTTTGGATGATCGTCGTTTAGTTCGAATCTTAGATTTTGGTTTATTAGTTATGCCAATCATGGTTGTAACTACAGGTCTATTCTTATTGGCGCTTAAGTTCGAGTTGGCATTTAAATTAACGGAGCTGCTCATTGTCTTGATTAATGGTTTGATGGCAATGCCGATATTGGTTTTTCCGCTGCAAAGTCGAATCACTGTGTTTCGCTCAAGATATGAGCGTGTTGCAATGGTTCTAGGTATGGATCAAATGACCCAGTGGCAATACATATACTGGCCTGCTTTAAAAACTATATTGCCCTGGAGCTTTGCGCTTTCTGCAGTGCTCTCTATTGGTGATATGGGGATTGCTGCTTTAATTGGTTCGGCAAATTTTGTAACGCTGCCTCTTTTGATATATCAAGCCATGGGGAGTTATCAAATGGTGTTAGCTTCACAGCTTACCTTATTGTTATTAGCTTTTTGTTTTTTGATTCTATTGTTTGCAGAAGGTCTCGGAAGTAGGAGTAAGCATGCTTAGTGCTGAGAAACTAAGAACCAAGATTAACGATATTCATTTTGAATGGACTTTTACACTCGCTCAGCAAGAATTTTTGGCTGTGACCGGCGTCAGCGGCGTTGGTAAAAGTACGTTAATGAATGTTTTGTTAGGCTTTCAATCTGCACTCAGTGGTACTTTGAGCTGGAATGGGCAGTCCATATTACAGGATGATGTTTACCGGCGCCCCTTTGGTGTGCTTTTTCAGCAAGATAATTTATTTGAACACTTATCTGTTTATCAGAATATGGCATTAGGTTTGTGTTCTAATGCAAAGTTGACAGCAGAGCAAGATGCTCAGTTGCACGCTGCAGCCGAGCGCTTTGCTATCTCCTCTCAGCTAAAGAAACGTGCGAGTAGCCTTTCGGGTGGCCAGCAGCAACGAGTCGCGTTAGCACGAGTCTTCTTGCAGAATAAACCAATTTTGTTACTTGATGAGCCTTTTTCTTCGCTTGATGTAGGTTTGCGGCGTGAAGGGTTGCAGTGGGTCAAAGACATGCAAAAATCAAATAACACGACTGTTATTATGGTTACGCATCATTTGGATGAAGTATCTGAAGATGTTAGTTCTGTATTGGAAGGGCTAACTAGTCGTCAGTGGAATCAATTCTCTGTCCCGCTCTAGTCAAAGGTGAATTTTTTAATGAAAATTGGTTTATTAATTAACCCTTGGGCAGGGGTAGGCGGATCGGTTGCATTGAAAGGCAGCGATGGTTCGGAAATGCGTAATCAAGCGCTTTCTCTAGGTGCAATACCTCAGGCTACCCATAAAGCTAAACTTGCACTCATTTCGTTGCAAGAAAACCTAAATGAACCTAATGATTTAACTTGGTTTTGCGGGCCTGATAGTCTGGGTGAATCTTTGCTTCGTGAATTAGACTTTAAGTCCATCAATGTATTGGCAATGGAAGTTCCGCAGCAAACCGAATCTATTCATAGCAAAAAACTACTAACGCTATTCCTTGATGAAGCGAAGGTCGATCTGATTCTATTTGTCGGCGGTGATGGTACAGCACGAGATGTTTTTGATATTACCGCTGATACTGTTCCTGTTATTGGCGTTCCTGCTGGCGTGAAAATACATTCAGGCGTTTTTGCGGTCACACCTAGTTGCGCAGGTCAGGTGTTAGCTGGCCTTATGAACGGTGATATCACTGAACTACGATTGCAGGAAGTTCGAGATATTGATGAACAGGCATTCCGAAATAACAAAGTTAGAAGTCGCTATTATGGTGAAATGAGAGTACCGGTGTCCGGCTCATTTATGCAACATACTAAAGTGGGCGGCATTGAAAATGATGATTTAGTACTTGAGGAAATTGCCGATTGGTTTATTGATAATATGGAAGCTGATGTATGTTATTTAATGGCTGGCGGTAATAGTATTGGTACTATTATGGCCAAGCTTGAGCTTCAAAACACATTGCTGGGTGTTGATGCTGTCTGTAATGGAGTACTAGTGAAATCAGATTGCACTGAGCATGAGATTTTGGATTTATTAGCTCAATATTCCTGTAAAGTAATCGTGAGTATAATCGGCGGCCAAGGTCACATTCTGGGGCGAGGTAACGCTCAGATAAGCGCGGCAGTTTTACGTACTGTAGGTAAAGGCAACATTGTTGTTATTGGCAGCAAAAAGAAATTAAGGGCATTGCAGGGGCGGTCGCTAATTGTCGACAGTGCTGATCCAGAGTTAGACGCTCAGTGGTCCGGGCTTATTACTGTAGTCGCAGGATATGATGATCTAGTCGTATATCCACTAGGGTACTGACGAGATTAGTACAATCATTGGCTATTTCTTTGCCTCATTGATCCGCGTTAAACTTACCTACGTGATAAAAATTACTCGATTACCTTAAGGTTATTACTTGACCAAAAAATATTCATTAGAAAATACAGTGCCGGAGTTTGCAAATAAACAACGCTCATTTTCACAAGCGATGCTTCAAGGCGTGATTGATACCCTGCCAATGGTATTGGCGGCTATGCCTTTTGGTATTCTATTTGGTGTGCTTGCGCCCGCTAATGATATTTCCGGATGGATAGCCGTAGCTCTTTCTGCGCTTGTCTTTGCCGGTTCTGCACAGTATGTCGCTATTGGCATGATTGCCACTGGGACACCTGCTGCACTGATTGTTTTAACGACATTTATTATCAATCTTCGTCATTTGCTTTATTCTCTTGCGATGGTTATACCCATCAAAAAGCTTAATTATCACTTAAAAATAGGTTTAAGTTTTTTTCTAACTGATGAAACGTTTGTTACTTTTAATCAGCGCTTACAACGGGGTCTTCCAGAGTCTGAAAGGTTGCCCTATTATCTTGGTTCTGCTTGTTTTATGTATGTGAATTGGCAACTATGTACTTGGATCGGTATTTGGGCAGGGTCCTCTCTACAGGGTATTGATAAATTAGGTTTAGAATTTGCCCTTGTGACTGCTTTTTTAGCGATGCTCGGTCCAATGTTTAAGCGCCATAAAAATATTGTTAGTGCCTTAATTGCGTTTGTTTTAGCTTGGTTTACGCGGCATTGGCCCTATAAAATTGGTATTGTATTTTCGGTTGTTGTCGCTGCTTTTATCGCCTCAAGGTTTGATTTTTTAGAGAAGGGTGAGTCTCATGAGTAGTCTGACAACTACATTTCTAATAATCGGAATGATTGTAGTAACCTGGGGCGTTCGTGCCGCCCCATTTATTGTATCCAATCTAACTATTTCACCTAAGCTGCTAAAATTCTTGAATTGCATCCCTGCTGCAGCTTTAGCGGCATTAGTATCAGAAGCGATTTTAACACCAGTAGTTTTGTCTCATTCCTTATTGGAGCCTGAATTAGTCGCTTCCAGCATTTGTCTAATATTGGGGTTATTGAGGGCACCGATGCTGGTCACTGTTATTGTTGGAATGGCTAGTTTTTGGTTGGTTAGGTTGATAGGTTAAGCAGTTTGGCGCTTTAAATATCGAAAAATGTACCAATATTTAGCTTATATTGTCTAATCAGGCACTAGCGATTCTACTTATTACGCCCATCTCATTGAGTATAGGAATTCACATGTCAAATATACAGATCGGTCAACAAGGCCTGCCCATTCAAGTTGTGGATGATGCTTCATATGATTCCTGGTTAGCAAAGCAATCACAAAGCATCCGTGATTGGTTAAAAAACAGTGGATTTAAAGCACCAGGGTATAGCTTAGTACCAGGTAATAACGGCTGTTTAGATCACGTATTGGTGGTGACAAAGAAAACCGACTCTATGTGGGTTTTATCACAAGTAGCCGCTGAGCTACCAGTGGGTGAATATTTTTTTAATGGTAATGCGGACGAACAGTACAACGCCGCATTGGGTTGGCTGTTAGCTCAATATCGATTTACCCGTTACAAAAAAGCAGAATCAGAAGATCAACCTGTGTTGTATATTGCTGATCCAGTTGCCTGTCAGCGGGCACTGGCCACTGCTGAATCTTTATGTTTAACCCGAGATATGATCAATACCCCTGCTAGCGATATGATGCCTGAAGACATTTCAGGCCAATTGCTGACATTAGCTCAAGAGTTTGGCGCTGATTTTAATGAAATTGTAGGTGATGACCTGCTAACAAAAAACTACCCAACAATTCATATGGTGGGGCGAGCTTCCTCCCATTCACCTAGATTATTAGAACTTAATTGGGGTAAAGCAACTGACCCTAAATTAGTACTGGTAGGTAAGGGTGTTTGTTTTGACAGTGGCGGTTT
>QGCX01000189.1_pt1 | contig 13623 bp, 9 predicted proteins | sample 4708031 | NCBI WGS metagenome assembly QGCX01 (sample SAMN08941163, study PRJNA450518) | Sediment metagenome, whole genome shotgun sequencing project. | reverse complement strand
GCATTGATTTTAGTACCAATATTGGTGTTGCAAAATCGAATCAGATTGGGTAGTGCCGTAGGATTGGAGTACCAATCGCCACCACCACCATATTTAAGAATTGCAATTTCCTGCGAAGTAGCCAAAGCCATCACAAAAAAAGTTAAAGTACATGTTAACTTGGTAAGTTGTGCCATTTAAATACGAATAACTATACAATCAAAAGTACAGTATTCATGATTAAAAAGGCCATAATTCTCTCATTTACCTTTTTTGCTTTGTCTTTGTACACGCTATATACAGCGAACGAGGTAAAACCGGTAATTCAAGAAAACAAGAATCCAATTGTGTTGGAGCTTTTTACCTCACAAGGGTGTTCCAGCTGCCCTCCAGCGGATGCTCTTTTGGAACAGATAAAGAATAAGTTTCCAAATGATGTAATCGCTTTGTCATACCATGTAGACTATTGGGATTATATTGGTTGGAAGGATCCTTTTTCCAATCAGGCCAATACCAAAAAGCAAAGGAAATATGGAAGAAAATTTGGTCAGCGAAACATTTATACACCTGAAATGGTAATCAATGGTAAAGAACACTTTGTTGGTTCAAATAGCTCAATTCTATATTCAAAAATTAAAAAATATAGTACTGAGAATAGGGATAATCCTGTAGAAATTTGTGATTTAGAATTATCAAATGGGACAATATCTTTTTCCTATAATACCGTTGAAAATATAAGTAATGAATGGTTGAGGGCGGTATTGGTGGTCAATGAAAGAGAGACGCAAGTAAAAAGAGGTGAAAACAGAAATAGAACCTTAAAAAATAGCAATATTGTAGTTGCAGAAAAAATGATTGAATTGAATAGTTACGAAAAAGAATCTCTCTTAATGATACCAGATTTGGTCACAAACACTGATGACCTGACCCTTGTAGTGATACTTGAAACCCAAAACCATGATATTATTGGTGCTTCACAAAAACGTATTGGACACTAACTATTGATTATAGCTACTGTTGTGCAGGCTACGATGGCCGCTGTCTCTGTGCGAAGGCGGTTTCTTCCCAAAGAAATGGGTATATAACCTTTTTCTTTTGCCAGGTCTATTTCCGTTTTGGAAAAATCACCTTCCGGGCCTATCAGGATTGTGGCATCATTGTCCGCTATCACCTTTCTTTTTAACTCCATTTTTTCTCCATCTTGGCAATGAGCTATAAATTTAAAACCTGTAGAAATATCGTTTTCTAGGAATTCCTTGCAAGAAATAGGTGGATTAATTTGCGGTAAAACGGTTTGTAATGATTGCTTCATGGCAGATTGAAGCACTCGCTCCATTCTTTCCAGTTTGATGGTCTTTCTTTCTGAGTGATCACAAATAATAGGGGTAATCTCGTCTACACCTATTTCTGTGGCCTTCTCCAAGAACCATTCATATCGGTCGTTCATTTTTGTGGGGGCGACCACCATATGTAGTTTGTACCGTTTGGGTATAGATTTACGATTAGAAATGATACGTGCCTTGCACTTTTTTTGATTAGGCTCTAAAATTTCAGCCTCGAACAAATAACCTTTACCGTTGGTGATGTGCACAATATCTCCCTCAGATTTACGAAGTACCCTCACAATGTGCTTGCTTTCATCTGGTGGAAAAACAAATTGTTTGGCACTGTAGTCCAATTTGGGGTTGTAGAAAAGCTGCATAGCTATGGTTTAAATTAATTAGCCACCGATGGCGTAACGTGCTTTGGCAGCAATACTTTGATCTGTGAATTTGCCTCTTTCAAATTTTAGGTAACCCACAATGCCGATCATAGCTGCATTGTCCGTGCAATACTCAAATTTAGGAATAAAGGTTTGCCAGCCCAACTTTTCTTCTGCATCCTTGAGCCTAGCTCTAATTCCGGAATTGGCAGCAACCCCACCTCCAATGGCAATTTGATTGATACCTGTCTGGTCAACAGCTAATTGTAGTTTGTCCATCAATATTTCCAATATGGTGAACTGCACCGAAGCGCAGATATCGTTCATATTTTGGGAAACAAAATCAGGATTTTTCTGGGTTTCGCGCTGCAAAAAGTATAGAATGCTGGTTTTTAATCCACTAAAACTAAAATTTAATCCATCAACTTTAGGTTTGGGAAACTGAAACGCATCGGGTTTGCCCAATTTTGCATATCTATCAATCAATGGGCCGCCAGGGTAGGGAAGTCCCATCAATTTTGCACTTTTATCAAACGCTTCACCTACGGCATCGTCCAAGGTTTCGCCCAAGACTTCCATAGAGAAATAATCCGAAACCTTTACAATTTGAGTATGCCCTCCGCTAATGGTCATTGCTAAAAAAGGAAATGTGGGAGCCGTTTGGTTTTCATCCTCAATAAAATGGGCTAAAATATGGGCCTCCATATGGTTTACCTCAATCAAAGGAATATCCAAACCTAATGCCAAGGACTTGGCAAAAGACGTTCCCACCAGCAAAGAACCCATAAGTCCGGGTCCTCTTGTAAAAGCTATGGCAGATAGTTGTTTTTTATCGATATTTGCCTTGGCCAAGGCTTGGTGCACCACGGGGACAATATTTTGTTGATGTGCCCTTGAAGCCAATTCTGGGACAACACCGCCATATTGCTTGTGAATTTCTTGTGTAGCTACAACATTGCTGAGTACTTTTGTATTGCAAAGCACGGCAGCAGAGGTGTCATCACAGGATGATTCAATCGCAAGAATATATTTTTTTCGATTTTCCACAGGTTTTGGAACAAAAATTGGTTGTCAAAGGTAAAACATAAAAGCCCTATCAAAAAACTTCGTAAAATACTGTTACGTTTCCTACTGGCCATTATTCTTATTATGGTTTTGGGCTCTTTGGTTCTTTCCTTGCCCGTCGTGCAGACCAGATTGGGGAAATATGCAATGGATTCGTTGAACGAAGAGTTTGGGACCAACATTCAGATAGATAGGATAAGCATGTCCCTTTTTAACTTAAATGCAGGAATTAAAGGGGTTTATGTTGAGGATTACAAAAAAGATACGCTGATTTACATCCATAAACTATCCACTTCTATTTTAAACCTGCGTAATATGGCCAACAATAAGATGGAGTTTGGCGATATTGAGTTGGATGGTCTTACTTTTAATTTAAAGACCTATGAGGGGGAAACTGATACGAATTTGGATGTATTTGTGGCTAAACTGGATGACGGCAAACCACGTGACCCGGGAACCCCTCCATTTTTTATGTCTTCCGATGAGATTCAAATAAATAGCGGCAAATTTAGGTTGATTGATGAGAACTTGGAATCCCAAGAGGTATTGAATTTCTCTGAAATTGAAATTTTGGCGTACAATTTTCAGATTCTTGGCCCCGATGTTTCTTTGAAGATAAAGAACCTGTCCACCTTGGCGAAAAGGGGAATTCGCCTTAAAAATATGGCTACGGATTTTAAGTACACTAGGCAGCAAATGCGCTTTGATTCACTTTTGATAGATACCGAGCAATCCGAGTTAAAGGGGAATTTGGTGTTTAATTATGAGCGAGAGAATTTGGCCAATTTCGTTGATTTGGTAAACATCGATGCTGATTTCACAGATTCCTCCGTGGCTCTTAACGAAATCAATGCATTTTTTAATGAATTTGGGGAAGATAAAATAGTCAATTTTACTGGGAGTTTTAGTGGAGTCCTCAATCAACTACAAGTTGACGACCTATTCCTTTTTACCGACAATACAGGTATTCGAGGTGATTTTAGGTTCGATAATATGTTTAGTGAACAAGCCCCATTTGTATTAAAGGGAGAAATTGATAACCTAACCTCCAGCTATTATCAACTTAGAAGCATACTGCCCGATATTTTAGGCCGGAACATTCCGGAATCGGTTCAAAAATTGGGTCAATTTACAGTACGTGGAGATGCGGAAATCACGGAAACATCTATTGATGTTACCGTTAATTTGAATACCGCTGTTGGAGATAGTTACGTGGATTTACAAATGACCAATGTGCAAACCATTGAGGATGCCTCTTATATTGGTTTTATTTCCTTGATAGACTTTAATCTGGGGGAATTTATAGAGAACGAGGACTTGGGGTTAGCTTCCATGGATATGAATGTGGAAGGAAAGGGGTTCGTGGCCGAAAGTTTAAACACAGAGATTTCTGGAGACGTATACAAGTTTGAGTTCAATGATTATGAATACAACAAAATTAAAGTAACGGGAATACTAAGGAACCAACTTTTTGATGGTATTCTGTTATGTAACGATGACAACTTTAGGTTTGATTTTCAGGGATTGGCCAATTTTGGACAGCGAGAGAACAAATTCAATTTTGTAGCGGCAGTAGATTATGCAGACTTAAGGGAGTTGAACTTCATCAATGATAGCATTTCTATTTTTAAGGGACATATAGATATGGATATCGAGGGCAACAATCTCGATGACATGGCAGGTCAGCTTCAATTTTCCAATACTACTTATCAAAATATAAACGATACGTACTATTTTGAAGATTTCACTGTAAATTCTTCCTTTGACCAAGATACTATTAGAACCATTGAAATAAACTCTCCGGATATTATAACTGGGTATATGAGAGGGAATTTTAAGGTAAATGAATTGGGACAACTTGTTCAAAATTCGGTAGGTAGTATATATACCAATTATCAGCCTTTTGAAATCTCCGACGGACAATATTTGGACTTCAACTTTAAGATTTACAATAAAATTGTTGATGTTTTTGTACCAGAAATGGCCTTTGATGCCAATACTTTTATACGTGGGGCCATAGAGGCGGATGAAAGTGATTTTAAACTCACATTTAAATCACCCAGTATTGAAGCTTTTGGTAACAGGTTCGATAATATTGAGTTGAAAATAGACAATAAGAATCCACTTTTCAACACCTTCGTTTCTGTGGAGGACATGTCCACTGTTTATTATGATATCAAGGATTTCAGTCTCATCAATACTACCTTGAAGGATACACTGTTTTTTAGAACAGAGTTTAAAGGAGGCAGCGAATACGATGACAGCTACAACCTTAACTTTTATCACACCTTTAACAAGAATAATAGGTCGGTCATTGGACTCAAAAAATCAGACGTAAGTTTTAAGGGGAACACTTGGGTGCTCAATAAAGATGGCAATAGTAAGAACAAAGTAATTTTCAATAGTTCGTTGGACAGTATCCGTATTGAGGATGTGGTGATGGACAACAACAACCAAGAACAGATTCGCCTAAGGGGAGAATTCGCCGATTCCACCTATAAGGATTTGGACCTTCAATTTAAATTGGTTTCCCTGAACAAAATTACTCCAGCCATAGATAGCCTAAAAATGAACGGGGAGGTGGACGGTTTTCTAAATATTTTACAAAAAGACGGAAAGTACTTGCCTACCTCAAGCCTTAAAGTCAAGAACTTTAGTGTCAACGAAATGCGAATGGGTGATTTGGAGGTTGGCATTTATGGGAATAACGACCTAACAGAGTTTGGGGTGAGTACGTGGTTGAACGATGATGGAAAGGAACGGATGAGCATTAATGGTAAGGTCACCAATATAAACAACAAGCAAGAGCTGGACCTAGTGGCGGATTTTTCCGATTTCGCATTGGAACCTTTCAGGCCATTGGGAGAGGACATTATATCCAACATAAGGGGCAAGGTTAGTGGAAATACGACCATCACCGGTGATGTAAAAAACCCTTCAATCAATGGTGTACTCAGTTTAAATGAAGCAGGAATAGGGATCCCATACCTTAATGTTGATTATGATTTTGCTCCGTATTCACAAGTTCGACTTTTTGACCAGACTTTTTATTTCGAAAATATAGAGTTGTCCGATGTGGGGGAAGGTACCACAGCGACTTTGGACGGTACCATTAGCCATACGGGTTTTGACGATTGGTATTTGGGCTTGGATGTAGATACCAAGAACGACCGTTTTATGATTTTGAACACGGAATTCGATGAAGAATCATTATACTATGGAACAGGATTCATTAATGGGACAGGGAGCATTTATGGTCCAATAGATGCTTTGACTATTTCTGTGGATGCCACTACAGCTGCAGGTACTTCACTTAAAATACCTTTGAGCGATGTTACGAGTGTGGGGGATTACTCATTTATCAATTTTGTCGAAAAAGGTGGCTCAAACTCTTTTGAGGAGGAACGAGTATTGGATGATTATCAAGGACTGGAAATGGCTTTCGACCTTGCCGTTACACCAGAAGCAGAAGTTGAGATTGTAGTAGATCAGAGTACAGGTAGTTCCCTAAAGGGAACAGGTGAAGGTATTTTGCTTATCGAAATTAACACCAATGGTAAATTCAACATGTATGGGGAATTTGTGGCTGTTACTGGAGAGTACAATTTTAAATATGGCGGAGTTATAGATAAAAAGTTTAAGGTTCGCCCAGGAGGTACTATCCTATGGGAACGTGATCCATTGGCCGCACAATTAAATTTGGAGGCCGTATATTCTTTAAACGCCAACCCAGCACCCCTTTTGGACAATGCAGGTTATACCGGTAGAATACCAACTGAAGTCGTAGTTAGGTTGGATGGGGAACTGGAAAGCCCCAATATTAATTTCGATATAGATTTTCCTGGAACTAACTCCGTGGTGCAGTCCGAGCTGGAATACCGCTTACAGGATCCTACTATCAAAGAGCGAAATGCCTTTTTTCTTTTGGCACAAGGAACTTTTGTGAACCCACAGTCAGGTGGTATCAACCAACAGGCGGTCACTGGAAACCTGATTCAGACGGCCTCAGGTCTTTTCAATCAAATTTTATCGGGGAACAACGATAAACTAAACTTTGGACTATCTTATGAGCAAGGCTATAATGATCCTAATGCTGATATTGCTACGGAAGATAGGATTGGAGTTACCGTTTCCACACAGATATCAGACCGTATTTTGGTGAACGGTAGAGTAGGTGTTCCTGTTGGAGGGGTGTCGGAAACCGTAGTAGCCGGAGATGTTGAGGTCCAAATATTATTGAATGACCAGGGCACATTAAGTGCCAAAATCTTTAATAGGGAAAACCAGATACAACAATTTTTGGCAGAACGACAAGGGTATACTCAAGGGGTTGGTCTATCTTATCAAGTAGATTTTAATAGCTTTAAGGAGTTGATGCAGAAGGTGTTCAACAAGCAAGGGAAATTGGAAGAAGAAAAAGAACCTTCACCTGGAAAACAACCTACACAAGTGATGGGAAAAGACAGTCTAATACGTTTTTCGGAAAAGCCCGTAAATCACCCATAAATCAACTTATTAGATTTTATATTTTTCAAGGTTTTTGGATAAATTTATTACGAAAACGTTTGAGAAAGCCCTTGAAAACAAATAAATTATTAAGATATTCAAAATTTGAATAAAGTTTCCTAGCTTTGATCTCTTAAAAATTTGAATGGCTTCAGAAATTAGAAAAATAGGGGTTTTTACATCCGGTGGAGACTCTCCTGGAATGAATGCCGCAATTCGTTCCGTTGTTCGTACTTGTGCCTATCTAAAAATAGAATGTGTAGGTATTTATAGAGGATACCAGGGGATGATCGAAGGTGATTTTAAGACGTTGGATGCCCGAAGCGTAAACAACATAATCAATAAGGGAGGTACAATTCTAAAATCTGCACGTTGCGATGATTTTAGGACAAAGGAAGGAAGAAAAAAAGCTTACGACCAATTAACCAAGGAAGGAATAGATGCCTTTGTTGTAATAGGTGGTAATGGAAGTTTTACCGGGGCACTTTTGTTCACTCAGGAATATGATTTTCCAGTAATTGGAATTCCTGGAACCATAGACAACGACATCTTGGGGTCGTCTTACACCCTTGGTTTTGATACTGCCATAAATACAGTTGTAGATGCCATTGACAAGATACGTGACACGGCAAGCTCCCACAACCGTTTGTTTTTTGTTGAAGTAATGGGTAGAGATGTTGGTCATATTGCTCTTAATGCCGGTGTAGGTGCAGGTGCAGAAGAGATTTTGATACCAGAACAAAACTTGGGACTGGAACGTTTGCTCGATTCCCTTAAGCGAAGTAAGGCCTCCGGAAAATCTTCCAGTATTGTAATTGTTGCGGAAGGAGATAAAACAGGTAAGAATGTTTTCGAACTAAAGGAATATGTGGAGGAGCACTTACCTATTTACGATGTTAGAGTTTCCGTGTTGGGACACATGCAACGTGGAGGTAACCCAACTTGTTTCGACCGTGTTCTTGCGAGTAGAATGGGGGTGAAGGCTGTTGAGAGCATTTTGGAAGGAAAATCAAATTTAATGGTAGGTATTAGAGATACCAAATTAGTGCTCACACCATTGGCGGAAGCCATAAAGGCACATACAGAAATTGACGAAGAACTCATTAGAGTTTCGGATATAATGACAACTTAAATTTAAACACAAAAAAGAAGAACATGTCAAATTTGAAAATAGGAATCAACGGATTCGGTAGAATTGGAAGGTTGGTATTCAGGGCAACCGTAAAAAGAGGTGATGTAGATGTTGTGGCAATCAACGATTTGTTGGATGTTGAGCACCTAGCCTACTTATTGAAATATGATTCGGTACACGGTAATTTTGACGGAACCGTAGAAGTTAAGGATGGTCACTTGGTAGTAAATGGAAATACGATCAGAATTACGGCTGAGCGCGATCCAAAAAACCTTAAATGGGATGAAGTAGGTGCTGAAATCGTTGCTGAATGTACAGGTATCTTCACTACTTTGGATATGGCACAGAGCCACATCGATGGTGGAGCCAAGAAAGTAGTAATCTCTGCTCCATCCAAAGACGCTCCAATGTTTGTAATGGGAGTAAACCACAAGGATGTAAAAGCAACCGATACTATTATCTCAAATGCTTCATGTACAACGAACTGTTTGGCTCCGATAGCCAAGGTGTTGGATGATGCCTTTGGTATTGATGAAGCTTTGATGACAACGGTGCACGCAACTACAGCTACACAGTTGACCGTTGATGGTCCATCCAAAAAAGATTACAGAGGTGGTAGAAGTGCCCTTTTGAACATCATCCCGGCTTCAACAGGTGCTGCGAAAGCGGTAACCAAAGTTATTCCTGCGTTGGAAGGTAAACTTACAGGTATGGCTTTTAGAGTCCCTACTGCAGATGTTTCTGTTGTGGATTTGACCGTTAAATTGGAAAAGGAGACTTCGTACGAAGGAATCAAAAAAGCAATGAAGGATGCTTCGGAAGGAGAACTTGCCGGTATTTTGGGATATACTGAAGAAGCTGTAGTCTCCCAAGATTTTGTGGGAGATGTTAGAACTTCTATTTTCGATGCAGGTGCTGGAATTGAGCTAAACTCCAAATTCTTCAAAGTAGTATCTTGGTACGATAACGAGACCGGATACTCCAATAAGTTGATTGAATTGGCCCTGCACGCAGCAAGCCTATAATATTTTTTATCTCATAAATGTTTATCCTGAGGAGGGATTTCCCTCCTCAGGATTTCAATATAAAATCTCGACGTATGGTTTTGATTGTGGATAGTGGTGCCACTAAATCCGATTGGATTGCCCTGGATGAAAAAGGGGAGCAGTTGTTTGTAACCCAAACTTTGGGCCTTAGCCCCGAAGTGCTGACCAAAGAAGTTATAGAGGATAGGTTGGCCAATAACTTTGAACTTTCCAAAAACAAGGAACAAGTACGTCAATTATATTTCTACGGTGCCGGTTGCGGAACCGATAGGATGAAAAATTTTTTAAAAGCCATCTTCAAGGACTTCTTTCCAAACGCCAAAGCAGAGGTGAGGGAAGATACGTATGCTGCGATCTACTCCACCACTAAAATCGGCAGACAGGGTATTGTTTGTATCCTGGGAACAGGGTCCAATTGTAGTTATTATGATGGGCATCAGTTGATTCAAAAAGTGACCTCATTGGGATACATCCTTATGGATGATGGAAGTGGTAATTTCTTCGGAAGAAAATTGATTCGTGATTACTATTTCCATAAAATGCCACAGGATTTGGGGATGAAATTTGCTAAGGAATACGACCTTGATGCAGATGTTATCAAGGATCATCTTTACAAACAACCCAATCCAAACACCTATTTAGCGACTTTTGCGCGCTTCATTATAGAAAACAAAGAGCATCCTTATTGTAAAGGAGTAATAGAGAAAGGACTGCAACAGTTCGTGAACAATTATATCATGCAGTACGAGCTGGCCACCAAAGTTCCGGTTAGTTTCGTAGGGAGTATAGCACATTTCTTGCGAGATGAACTTACCGCCTGTATGGAGCGCAACGACTTGATTCTAGGCGTTATCCGTCGAAGACCTATTGAGGGTCTTGTGGAATTCCATCGGGAAACTATTTAACCGCGATCATAGATATTTCTACATTGACAAACTTCGGAAGATTGGCAACTTCTACGGTTTCTCTTGCTGGAGCCGTATCAGCGTCAAAATAACTTCCATACACCTCATTTATTTGAGCAAACTGGTGCATGTCCGCTATAAAAATAGAGGACTTGATCACGTGCTCAAAAGTCATTCCTGCTTCTTCAAGAATTGCTTTTAAATTCTCCATGGACTGTTTGGTTTCCTTTTTGATGTCTCCTTCAACAAGATTACCTGTTGCAGGGTCAATTGGAATTTGGCCAGAAATGTAAAGTGTGTCCTTTATAAGTACTGCTTGGTTATAAGGACCTATTGGCGCTGGAGCCTTCGAGGTATTGATTATTTTTTTCATTTGATGTTTTTATTTGTGTTGAAGGTATAAAATATCACTAGGATATTAACGCTGGCTTCTATTTTCCCATTTAATATCGCTTAATAGCGAACTCTTTATCCCAATAAAAAAATACCATCTCTCAAACCTGCCAAATGGAGTCCAGTCAAAGCTCAGTCTAAAGCTGCCTAGGTCACGTTTGAAAGCAAAACGGGTGTCTGTAAAACCTTTGTCCTTAAGGTCGTACCCCGAGTTAAAGCCAACTTCCCATTTGGGTGTAAGTTGAATATTCCCAGAGAACATTAAAGAGTGGTTAGTGATTTCGCTTTGCCTGTTATTGTTATTATAGGAGGCAACGTAAGTAAACCTAGCATCCCATGGTAATTTGTTATTATATATGGGTTGATCTTCGTTGTTGCTATTGTTCCTATTATTGCTCCCTCTGTTAAAACGAGAATTTGAACCTCGAACATCATTCATGGCAAACGGGTTGTCGCTAAAGTCGGATTGTTTTTCTTCGTTAGCTTTTTCTTTTGCCCCCCCTTTTTGGAACATTTCACTATTCAGTGAAAAACTGGTATTCACCCTAGCAGAGGTTAAACGTGCAATGCCCCCACCATTCTTTATGTTCAGGGTATTGATTCTTCTACCATTGTTGTCAATGGCGTAGGGGTCAAAAGTAGCAGCAAAATTAATGGGTAAATTTTTTATAATCTCGGTGGCTCCACTCATGCTAATAGGACTAAGTTGTAAGGAGTCGGCTTCGAGGTTGTAACTGGCATTAAACGAAAGGTTGCTTAAAATTTTCACCTTTCTTGGTTCCGTGGCGGTGGAGTCTTTATCCCTGACTTTTGCCTCTAGGGAGTTTTGTAAAGAGAAACTTAAGGAACTCCCTTTGTTTAAAGAGGGTCTACCATAAATGCTGGTCTCAAACGGAGTGTACTGTACTTCTTCCCCATCTTCATCTGTGTAAGATTCGTAAAACTGCTCAAATGAAGGGGTATAACTATAACTTATGGACGGTCGCATGACATGACGTAAGGCTTGAATTTTTTTATTCTCACCAAAATTCCATGTACCATACATTGTGGTACCGATACTCGTTCCAAGACTATATCGATTAAAACGATCAAAACCAGCGATAGTATCGGTCACCGTTTCTTGCGTTTCAGCATCGTACTGCCGCCTAATGGTTTCCAAGGTCCAAACATCCTCGTAGTTACCACTTAAACTAACGCTTAAATATTTGGCCAATTTAAAGTTGGTTGCAATAGGAATTCTATGGCGAGCTCCAATTCTGGCTTCATCGAACATTCCGCTTTTAAAAAAGTTTTCCTCGGTAGTGGTTATACTATTCTGGGCATTTACATCATATTGAAAGTTGATGTTTTCAAAAATCCCCTTTTTTACTTCATCCCGTTTAACAAAAGGATAAATCCGTTCCATGCTGGCTTGGAAGGTTGGCAAGGACATATTGATTACCTGCGTCCTGGAGTTCTGAGTATGGCTAACAGTTAAACTCGTGTTGACAGACGGGTAGGCTGGAAATGTTTTAGAGTAGCTTATGGATGATGCAAAAGTGTTGGTCTGCGAATTATTTCGGTTTACTTGATTCAAAGAGTTGGTGTAATACTGGCTTGACCCTAAGTTAACAGAGGCTGAAAAGCGCGAATTAGGGCTGGCTTTGGGGTCTTGGGAGTGTGATATTCGAATATTATAATTACTGGTTCTACTGTAATCATCAAACCCTTTTTGACTGGTTACCAAGTTCTCGTAGCTAATGTTAACATTGCCATTGAATTTGTATCGCTTGGTGTAAATAGACCTTCCTTGTAAACCATAACTGCCGTTGGTATAGTAATCCCCGGTAATACTCAAATCCACATAATCACTTATGGGTAGATAATACCCCCCATTCTGTATGAAGTATCCTCTTCTTGGATCATTTCCAAAGGTTGGGAACAAAATTCCTGGAGCTCTTCCTCCCGTTAATGGAAAATAGGCAAAGGGTAAGGCAACCGGAGTGGGTACATCAACAATATACATATTGCTATACCCTGCTATTATTTTCTTTTTGGGAACAAACTTGGCCTTTCGGACCCTAATATAATAATCGGGATTAACCGTATCATTGGAGGTGGTAAGTTTACCTTCGCTCATAAAGTAAACCGAATCATTTTCCTTTTTGGTCTTTTGGGCATATACCTTCATGGCATCGCTTCCCAATTGTCCCAAACCTGCTTGTTGTTCTGTTCTGGAGTTCCAGATGAGTGCTTTCTGTGTATCAAAATTAAAACGTATGGAATCTGGACGTACCTCATTGTCCCCTTGTTTAAAAAAAGGTAACTGCGAATAATTACCTAAGGAATCTTTCATCCGACCGGCATAGACTTCGTTCTTTACATAGTCCATTACAATAACACCAGCTTTGAGCTCTGTGTCTTGGTAATAAATTTCAGCTTCGTCGTACAAATAAATTTTATTGTCCTTTTGGCTGAGTTTTACGTAATCTTTTGCCTTGTATTCAATTTTATCCAATAGCAAAGGCTGTTTTTTTGGCACGGTATCTGTATCGACAGAATCAACCCTAATGGAGTCGTTCAAGATGTTGGGAGGCAATAATGGAGCGGTGATAGTATCTTTTGAAGCCTTTATGGGCAAAGGTGTAATTAGGTCTTCCTGAGCACTTAAGGTTGCTATGCCACAAAGAAGAACAAATAGGAAAAGTAAAAGATGTTTATTTGGTTGCAACGTGATAAATCCTATTTTTGTGCTAGACGGCCCAGTTTTGGGGTCAAACTTACATATATTTTTTGTTCTACTTATGGGGGATTACGATATTTTTAACCATTACAGAACACTATAATTACTCAGTTCTTATGAATAAAAGTCGGTTTGCATTTTTAATTATTATTCTTCTGGTCCTTACTTTGACC
>QGCX01000188.1_pt1 | contig 13662 bp, 7 predicted proteins | sample 4708031 | NCBI WGS metagenome assembly QGCX01 (sample SAMN08941163, study PRJNA450518) | Sediment metagenome, whole genome shotgun sequencing project. | reverse complement strand
GTATAGAATCTCCCTTTGAGGGTAACTTTATGCGAATGGCGGACCAATTCCAAGGCGAAGTGGCCAGTGATAGTATTCAACCATTACAATTACGCTCGCTTTATACTATGGGAGGCATGCAGTTTGTAGTTCCTGAACCTTTGGTAAAAGGTAGGTATGGTATTGTTAAAGTACCCGATGAGGAAATCACAAAAGCTACTCAAGATGCACTGATCGTTTCCATTTCCGCCAATGGAGAAGCCAAGGAAGTCAAATTATTGGGAAGCCAAGGAACCTCGAATTTCTCCGATAAAATTAATGTAGGCGGATTGGATTTTTCATTGAGTTATGGTTCCAAAGTTTATGAACTTCCTTTTTCCATTGAGTTGAACGACTTTATCGCAGAAAAATACCCAGGAACCGAAGCTGGCTATGCTTCATTTATGAGTAAGGTCACTGTACATGATAACCGACCTTTTGATTATGATATTTACATGAATCATGTTTTGGATCACCAAGGATATCGTTTTTTCCAATCCAGTTTTGATCCCGATGAGCGGGGAACGGTTCTTTCCGTAAACCACGATTGGTGGGGTACCTGGATTACCTATATCGGCTATTTTCTACTTTATATTGGATTAATGGGTATTATGTTCTTTGGTAAAACCCGTTTTAGGGATTTACAGGTCATGCTAGAGAAAATAAAGGAGAAGAAAGCTGCATTGACAACAATTGCACTTTTCTTCGCCCTTGTATCGGCAAATGCACAGGGAACAGATGACAGTCATCAACATGCTTCGATGCCGACCCAGGCCCAAATTGACTCCGTAATCCAAGCGACTACTGTAGCAAAGGAACATGCCGAAAAGTTTGGTGCACTGGTAATCCAAGATCAAAACGGTCGAATGAAACCCGTAAACACCTTCGCTTCCGAATTGTTGCGAAGATTGAGTGGGGATGACAAATACAAAGACCTTTCCGCTAATCAGGTGTTTCTTTCCATGATGTTGAACCCTGGGGTTTGGTACACTGCTGACATTATTGCTTTGGGCAATAAAGGCAATGATAGTATTCGCAAGGTTATTGGTGTTCCCAAAAACACCAAATTTGTTAAGGCAACTGACTTTTTTGATGCTAAGGGAAGTTATAAACTTCGACCTTTTTTAGAGAAGGCAACGTCCAAGGCCAATCCAAATAAATTTGAAAAGGACTTTAAAAAAGTAGGGGAGCGGCTAAGTTTATTGGACATTGCATTGAGTGGGCAAATAGTAAAGATTTTTCCCCTGCTGAACGATGAGAACAACAAATGGATTTCTGCCGTAGAGTATCGTGGTGGAGAATATCAAGTTCAGGATTCGCTCTATGCCAATTTCATTAAAAACGCAATGCCCTATTATTTGAACTCCTTACAACAAGCGATCAATTCAGGGGATTATTCCCAACCAGACAGATTGCTGGAAGCCTTCAAACAGAACCAGAAAAATCATGGAGAAGAGGTATTGCCTTCGGAAAACAAGATAAAAACCGAGATTGTTTACAACAAGTTGGACCTTTTCAATCGTTTGTACAAGTACTACGCTATAGTCGGTTTGCTATTGTTTTTTGTTTTGATTGCCAAGATTTTTAAGGAAAGAAAGTTCCTGGATGCCTTTGCATATCTGTTGAAAGGCGCCATTATCATATTCTTTATTTGGCATACCATAGGTTTGATTCTACGCTGGTACATATCTGGCCACGCCCCTTGGAGTGATGCCTATGAAAGTATACTTTACGTAGCATGGGCAACGATGGGCATTGGATTGGCACTTGGTAGAAAGAGTGAGTTGACCATAGCCTCCAGTGCTTTTGTGACTTGCATGTTAATGTGGGTTGCGCATCAAAGTTGGGTGGATCCGGCTATTGCCAATTTGCAGCCTGTTTTAGACAGTTATTGGCTGATGATCCACGTAGCCGTAATTGTGGGAAGTTATGGCCCATTGACCGTTGGGATGATTTTGGGTGTGGTCGCCCTGCTCCTGATGGTGCTTACCACAAAAAAGAACAAAAATCGAATGGACATCAATATCAAGGAACTCACGGTTATCAATGAACTGGCACTTACTGCAGGTTTGGTAATGTTGACCATAGGTAATTTTTTGGGCGGCCAATGGGCCAATGAGAGCTGGGGACGTTATTGGGGTTGGGATCCCAAAGAAACTTGGGCATTGGTCTCCATTATGATCTATGCATTTGTGCTGCATATGCGATTGGTTCCGGGTCTTCGTGGCAAGTGGGTATACAATTTTGCCAGCATTGTGGCCTATGCCAGTATTATGATGACCTATTTTGGAGTAAACTTCTATTTGGTCGGGTTGCACAGTTATGCAAGTGGAGACCAAGTAATAACCCCAAGCTTTGTATGGTATACTGTACTTGGGGTCTTTATTTTAGGTGGAATAAGTTTTTGGCGCTACAAAGTACACTACGCCAAAAAATAAACTATTCTTCCATTAAAAGTTTCATGATTTCTTCTGCGGCTACCTTACCTTTTTCTTTTAGGAAAGGTCTTGAAGTGTTATCGCCCAACTCAAATACAATGGCAGGCATTCCGTGGTGCACGTAAAAGTATTTACTGGAAACCATGGTTGGGTCAATTTCATCGGAAGCGCTAATGTTGGTTTTCTTTTGAGGTAACCTTTCACTGATATGCTCTATCCAATCAAAAATTATTTTTCCTTTTTCACCTGTCACAGTGGTATCAATAGGGTAGTAAATATCATCCCAAGTCGAGTGGAAGTCAGCTCCGAAAACAAACTCATAATCCTTGTCCTTTTCTACTAGGAAATCACGAACATTTCTAGTTTCAGGCTGATTAAAGTTTTGCCAGTCCCTGTTCAGGTCAATACCGCCCATATTATGTCGCCAATGCCCGTTGTCCGCTCCATCAGGATTCATCAATGGCACTACAAAAATAGAATGTTCTTGTCTAAATTCTTGAGCAAGTTCCGAATCACCTGAGATGGTTTCAATAAAGGATTTCATGGCTAAAAACCCTGTAACTTCTGGCGGATGCTGTCTGGAAATGATCATCAAGCCCTTTTTAGCTTCTTTATTTTCATTGATTTCCATCAAGTGCATGGTTCTCTTCTCTTTGGAAAGACCAATAGGATAGTTTACTACATATGGTTTTTGGCTTAAGGAATCCACCCATTCTTTCACCACCGAAGAGGTGTAAAGTTCCTGCGCAGTAATCCATGTTGGATTTTCGTTTACACTTATGGTAAGTTCTGCAAATTCTGGTGCAGCTTTTATTCCAAAATCACCTTCTCCAGGATTAATGGCCTTAAAATTGATGCTGTCGATAGGTTTAAAATTTCTACCATCAGTGCTGATTTTCGGATAGTATCTGCTTCTGGAATCTTGATAATTAAGCTGAACCGTAATTTCTTTTTCCTCTGAAGACCAAACTTGAAAGGCATACCAAGGACTAACATTTATGGGCGTATTTTCGGCCGTCACCCAAATGGTATAATGGTCATCGCCGTCGTAGGCTACTCCATTCAAACGGGCACCTTCAAACTTATTGGAAAAAAAAGTGGTACTATCATTAAAGGCCCAAATCCCTTTCCATTGTTTTTGAATAGGCTTGTCTACCGTTGGTACAACAGGACTTTTTCCTTGACCTTGATAACCCGATTTTTTTTCGGTTTCAGCAGTTTCAGGATTCTTTTTACAGGATGATGTGAGCACCATGGAAAACAGTATTCCAATGGTAATCAAACTTTTAATACGCATGGTTTTTGAATTATTTTGAGTTGGTTTGGTTACGAAGGTAGGAACTACGAACGAAGTAGTAAATAAAAAATTATCAATATTATATTGGATTTTTTTGCATATTTGCATCATCATGAAGTTATAAGAATTATGTACGCGATAGATGTCACCATTGGCTTGGAGCCAATCAAGTAACCGAAATACTTCTCGGTTCAGCTGACATTTCAACACTTTTCTCACACATAATTCTTTGATAATGAATCATCAACATACACATACATTTAAAAAATTCATTAAATATTTCTGGATAGCTATTTCTGGTAAGGAAACAGAATTTACTACAGGTAGCATTCGTAAGGCTATTTTTATGCTTTCCATCCCCATGATCTTGGAAATGCTCATGGAATCCATTTTCGCCTTGGTGGACATAGCTTATGTTTCCAAGGTAAGCGTTAATGCTGTTGCCACTATTGGGCTAACTGAATCGGTTATTACTTTGGTATATGCCTTGGCCATTGGGTTAAGTATGGCCGCCACTGCCGTTGTTGCCCGTAGAATTGGCGAAAAAGACGTTGATGGTGCCCGAATCGCAGCGGTCCAAGCCATTAGTTTGGGAGTTGTAATTTCTGTTTTAATAGGAATAATTGGAATCATTTACGCCAAGGATATTTTGGCCTTAATGGGCGGAGAACGGGATTTGATTGCAGAAGGCTACGGCTATACCCAATTTTTGATTGGGGGTAATATAACCGTGGTGCTGTTATTCTTGATCAATGCCATTTTTCGTGGTGCTGGGAATGCATCTATTGCCATGTGGGCCTTGGTGCTTTCCAATGGACTCAATATTATTTTGGATCCTATGTTCATCTTTGGCTTCGGGCCCATTCCAGAATTTGGAGTTATGGGTGCAGCGATTGCCACCAATATTGGTAGAGGAACTGCAGTAATTTTTCAATTGGGGATTCTGTTCTTTGGTTGGGGCAAGATAAAATTGATGGCCAAAGATTTGGTACTGAACCTAAAGGTAATGATCAATTTGATTAAGGTTTCTTTGGGTGGAATCGCCCAATTTTTGATTGGCACTTCCAGTTGGATTTTCCTTATGCGTATCATGTCGGAATTTGGTAGCGAAGTATTGGCAGGCTACACCATTGCCATTCGGGTAATGATGTTCACCTTGATGCCATCTTGGGGGATGAGCAATGCCGCAGCTACCTTGGTTGGTCAAAACCTTGGAGCCAAACAACCCGACAGGGCAGCTATTTCGGTATGGAAAACGGGGAAATACAATGCTATATTTATGGGAATTGTTTCCTTGGCTTATCTATTCTTTGCCAAAAGTATTATTACTTGGTTCAATGCAACCCCTGCCGTGGTTAAAAGTGGTGCACTTTGTCTTCAGGTTATTGCCGCAGGGTATATTTTTTATGCTTACGGAATGGTGGTAAGTCAGGCATTTAATGGAGCAGGGGATACCCGAACACCTACAAAGATTAATTTAATCTCTTTTTGGATGTTCCAACTGCCAATAGCCTACGTTTCGGCCATAGTTTTGGGTTGGGGTGAAATAGGTGTATTTATGGCCATTACGTTGGCTGAAGTTTTGTTGGCGGTATTGGCCATTGTTTGGTTTAAAAAAGGCAAATGGAAGAAAGTCCAAGTATGATGGGTTTCGTATCTTTATCCTAAAGAAGAAGCATCATGAATAACGATAAAAAAGGACTGAATACTATTTGTACCCACGTAGGGGAGTTGGAGGATAATGAGTTTAAAGGAGCTGTTTCGCCATTGTATATGAGCACCTCCTACCAATTCGAAGACGTAGATGTAAAAAGGTATCCTAGATACTTCAATACGCCCAACCAAGAAGCGTTGTGCAAAAAACTGGCGGCCTTGGAACATACCGAGGCTGCTATGATTTTTGGCAGTGGTATGGCTGCCATCAGTACGGCATTGATGGCTTTTCTCCAAGCGGGAGACCATATCGTGCTGCAACAGACCATTTATGGTGGAACCTATCATTTTGCCGTAAGCCAATTTGAACGGTTTGGGATTGAATATTCCTTTACTAATGGGTGGGAAGTGGAAGATTTCGAGAAAGAAATCAAACCCAACACTAAAGTGTTGTATTTGGAAACGCCATCCAACCCTTTGTTGACAATTACCGATGTAAAAGGAGTGGCCGATTTGGCCAAAAAGAAAGGAATCTTATCTATGATCGACAATACCTTTGCGAGTCCTGTCAACCAAAACCCAATTGATCTTGGTATTGATGTGGTGGTGCACAGTGCAACTAAATATATGGGAGGTCACTCCGACATTTGTGCCGGTGTGGTTGCAGCATCAAAAGAGCATATGGATAAGGTATGGCAAACAGGGATTTGTTTTGGGGGGAGTTTGAGCGATTACACGGTTTGGCTTTTGGAAAGAAGTTTAAAAACAATGGTAATCCGGGTGAAGGCGCAAAATGAGAATGCGATGAAGATGGCTACATATCTTAATCAAAATAAAGATGTGGATAATGTGTATTATCCTGGTCTGGAAAGTCATCCCGGTCATGAGTTGGCCAAATCTCAGATGTCAGGTTTTGGAGGTATGTTGTCGTTTGAATTGACGCCAGAAATAGATGCGTCCTTATTTTTTAAGGAATTAAAATTGATAAAACCTTCCATGAGTTTGGCAGGTATAGAAAGTACAATGCTTTCGCCTACACAAACCTCGCACGCGTTGATGAGTCCAGAAGATAGGGCAAAGCAAGGGATAAAAGATTCATTGATTCGTTTTTCCTTGGGTATTGAAGAGACAGAAGATTTAATAGCAGATATTGAACAGGCGATAGCCAAAGTAAAATCCATGACCGTTACGGTTTAAAAGTATATGAAATTAGACATTTTAGTATTCGGCGCACATCCAGATGATGCCGAACTTGGGGCAGGTGCCACCATTGCAAAGGAAGTTTCCAAAGGAAAAAAAGTAGGGATTGTGGATTTGACCCGTGGGGAGCTCGGAACACGTGGCTCTGCGGAAATTAGAGATAAAGAAGCAGCAAAGGCCGCTGAAATTTTGGGAGTTGCTGTTCGGGAGAACATGGAGTTTGCCGATGGTTTCTTTGTGAACGATAAAGAACATCAACTAGAACTCATCAAAATAATTCGAAAATACAAACCAGAAATTGTATTGTGCAATGCCATTGATGATCGCCATATTGATCATGCAAGAGGAAGTAAATTGGTAAGTGATGCCTGCTTTTTGAGCGGTTTGATAAAAATCGATACTAAAATGGATGGAGACGATGCATGGCAAGATGCATGGCGCCCTAAATTAGTGTATCATTATATCCAGTGGAAAAGCTTGGAACCCGATTTTATTGTGGATGTAACTGGATTTATTGAGAAGAAAACTGAAGCCATTATGGCTTACAGTTCCCAGTTTTATGATCCTAATAGTGACGAACCTGAAACTCCTATCAGCAGCAAAAACTTTACGGATAGCGTAAATTATCGTGCCAGGGATTTAGGTAGAATTATTGGGGTAGAACACGCCGAAGGATTTACAGTAGAACGCTACCTAGGTGTGGATAGCTTAGAGAATTTAATCTGATCAAGAAGCTTTTTGGTACCTGTTTAAAGCCTTAGGTACGGTAAAGAAGAAGGTAGTTCCTTTGCGCGGAACACTTTCCACCCATATTTCACCTTTGTTTTTATGCACCATTTCCTTACAAAGGGACAGACCAAGGCCTGTACCTTTTTCGTTGTTGGTACCGTATGTTGTAACGTTAGAGGAATCTTTAAAAATGGTACGCTGCATTTCAGCGGTCATACCAATACCAGTGTCTCGGATTGATATTTGCCACATACCTGATTTTTCCTCGGCATCAATGGTAATAAGGCCATTCTCAGGGGTAAATTTAATTGCGTTGCTAAGAAGGTTTCGGACAACGATATCAATTTGATGGTTATCTGCCCATATCCTTGGGTTATCCGGAAGTTGATTGATTATCTTTAAGGACTTACTATTGGCAATTTCAGATAATAATTGGATGTTGTTCACCACAAGGTTGGACAAGGAAACACGTTTTGGTTTGGTTACAACCCCATTGAGCTGGTTCATGCCCCAAGACAAAAGGTTGTTAAGGGTAAAGGATATATTTTCTACATCAGTTTTTAGTTTGGGAATAAAAGAGACCAACTCCTTTGTGGTAATCTCACCATCGGTAAACATCTTAAGGATTCCTTGTAATCCTCCTATAGGTCCTCTAAGGTCATGACCGATAATGGAAAAAAGTTTGGTGTTTGTCTTATTTATTTCATGTAACTGAGCTTCCCTTTGGGTAACCGCAAGTGATTTTTCCTTGAGCTCCTTGTTCAATTTTTTCTGGATGTTCTCACTTCTGCGAATCACAAAGGTTATAATACTAAGGATGAGAAGAATGATTACAGAAAAATAGATATAGTTCCGTTGCTTGGCAAGTGCTGCCTTGTTGGACTCAATAAGCTCCTGTTTTTCCTGTTCGTATTGTAATTTTGTCTCTAGAAGGGATAAACTTTGCTTGTTTTTATCCTTAAACAAAGAATCGGACAAACTTTTAAAAGTTTCCAGATAAGCCAATGCTTCGGCATCATCGCCATTTTTCTTGTACACCTTGTACAAAGTTTCGGAACAATCGATTTGACCTTGTATTGATTTAATCTTTTTGGAAAGGGTAAGACCCTTTTTGGCATAGTTTAAGGAAAGACTATCTTTTTCCAGTCCAAAATATACCTTGGCCATACCGTTCATTAATTGAATTTTTATCCTATCGTCTTCTATTTGATGCTTAAAAAGCATATTGCTCTGGTCATACCAATAAAGTGCCCATTTATATTTTCCTTGATCAAGGTAAATATCTCCTTTCACCTCATATGCATAGGCAAGCCAATCGTAAATTTTATTCTTTTCAAAAGTGTTTATGCTTCTATTGATGTTGAACATCGCATTTTTAAAATCTTTGGCGTCCTTATAGAGAGAGGCCATATTGCTCTGCGTTTCAGCATCGATTACTTCGTCGCCCATTCTCCGGTTAATTTTTTGAACCGTATCATAGAACATCAGGGCATTTTTAAAATCCTTTTGGTCTGCATATAGACCTGCAATGTTCTCGTTAAGTATGGAGAGCATTTCTTGGTTATCAATTTTTTTGGCCAAATCGATTCCCTTAAGGTTTAGGTTTAGGGCTTCGGCATAGTTTCCTTCAAAACTATAGTTTTGAGCCAGAGCGTTTATAATGGATATTTCGGAGTCCAAGTCATCAATTTCGGTAGCAAGTTCAAGGGCCTTCTCGAACATTGGCATTGATTTATCTCGGTTACCTTTGTTGTAATAATAATTGCCTAGGGCATCCAGAGCTCTTATTTTACCATGAGTATAGTCGATATCCTTACTATATTTAAGTGCTCTTTCTGCAATGGAGTAAAGACTGTCGGTATCCAAATAACGATAGGAGAAAGCCAATCGGGTCAATAAGTTTATGTGTGTGGTATCTTTGGGGTTAAATCTATTTGTGGATTCCAAACGCTGCAGCTTATAGGACAAACTATCATGTTGACTAAAAGATTGCGCATTAACAGGAAAGGACATAAAAAGCATAGACGCACATATGACCAATCCGATGAATGGTTTCTTTGCAGAGTCTATGAAGTTTTTTTCTGACAACAATTGGTTGAAAATTATATGTTGTAAAACTACTTTTACACTACCTTTTTGGAAATTATTTGTTGTGAAAGACCCAAAAATGTGTGTTTGGTCTTAAAAACGTGCATTTTATCGGTAAATTGTACTGTCTACCTTTTAAACTTATTGCCAGCGAATTAAAAGTTGGGGTTTGATGAAGACATTTAGTGTGCGATAATAAATTGATGGAATTTGAAAAATATTTTGGTTGAATCATTACAAAAAAGTATTTTTGCATCCGCTTTAAATGGTGGTTGTAGCTCAGCTGGTTAGAGCGCTGGATTGTGGTTCCAGAGGTCGCCGGTTCGAACCCGGTCTTCCACCCTTAAGTTTTTAAAATCCCAAGCCGAATGGTTTGGGATTTTTTTGTTTTCAAGAGCTACTACTAAAATAAAGAGCCCTTATTTATAAGGGCTCTTTATTCTTTGCAGGTTAGTTTTATTTATTAATCCGCAGCTTTATCTACCACCAATCGACTTGGTCTGTTTGCTATTTCCCAAGCTGTGTAGAAAATAAGACGGGCACGGTTTTCCAACAAATCGTAATTAATTTTGTCAGGAGTATCTCCAGGCCTATGATAGTCAGCATGGGTACCGTTAAAATAGAATATGATCGGAATATTGTTTTTGGCAAAGTTGTAATGATCACTTCTGTAGTAAAACCTGTTCGGGTCGTTCTCATCATTGTAGGTATAATCAAACTCGATATTGGTATACTTTTGATTTACTTCTTCAGACAGATTGTGCAATTCTGTACTTAGTTTATCGGAACCAATAAGGTAAAGATAGTTTCTTGCCCCGGTATAGTTAGGGTCTATTCGTCCGATCATATCAATATTAAGGTCCACAACGGTATTTTCCAAAGGAAATACAGGATCAACATCGGTATAGTACCTTGAACCCAAAAGACCCTTTTCTTCCCCGGTAACATGTAAGAAAACTATGGAACGTTTGGGTCCATTACCTGCATCCGCAGCTTTTTTAAATGCTTGTGCAATCTCCAATAATGCAACTGTTCCAGAACCATCATCATCAGCTCCATTATTTATCTGTCCACCAGAGGTAATACCGATATGGTCCAAGTGCGAAGAGATGATCACATATTCATTTGGTTTCTCTGTCCCTTCAATAAGTGCAACAACATTTTCAGAGCTTATTTCATCATTTCCACTGGTAATATTCATCTTGATATCCGTAGAAATTGTTTTGGGAACGTTATCTTCTTCGATATCACTTTTTAGGGTTTTTGCTGCTGTGTCACCTAAGTAGATAAGAATTCCTTCATCACTATTTGATGCCAATTGCATTCTACCGCTGTTATTGCTCTTCATAAACTCAAAATAGCCTTGAAATCTGGGAAAACTCAACATATCATAGTAAAGTACTCCTTTAGCTCCTTTTGCAAGAGCAATATCCCTTTTCTTATTTACAGCTTCGGATGCATTGCTCCAAATGGATTTTTCCATAGTTTCCGTAATGGTATAGACTCCATTGACGTCAACAGGTTCGCCCGCTTTAATGAGTACAAATTTACCCTGTACATCAATCCCATTATAGTCGGAATAATCACCATCCTCAATTCCATAACCGACATACACAATACTGTTATAGGTTCCGATAGCTTCAGAAAATGTCAAAACTTCTTCACCAAGTTCAAAAGATGTACCGTTGATGGTTAAACTACCTTGGGGTACTTTTGAGACTTCTAATGGAACTTTTTGTAAATATTCTTTATCTGCTTTGGCCGGAGGAATATCCAAAGACTCATATTGAGAGGTGATATATTCAACAGCTTTTTTCTGTCCAGGTGTGCCGGTTTCCCTACCCTCAAACTCATCGGAGGCGTAAGTGTATAAATGTTCCTTTAGGTCATCTTGAGTAATGGATTCCGCATAAGGAACTGGATCTACCAAAGGTTTGGGTTGTGGAGCTTCTGCTACCGTTTTCTGAGAGGAATTACAGGCGAAGGCTAGACCCAGCACCAATAAGGATAGTTTTTTCATTCGTGTATTAGTTTTCAAAATCTCCCAAAAATAGTCAAAAGTTTGATAAAGAAATCCCAATAAGTACATTAACATTTTCCAGCCCTTTATGTATCTTGGCGCTTCTTTTAAAGGATACCATAAACCTATAGCTATGGGCAAGAACAAAAGTGTTATTGTAGTTGGGGGAGGCATAGTTGGACTTTCCACTGCATATTTTTTACAGAAAGAAGGGCATCAGGTCAGAGTGTTCGACAAATCCGATATCTCATCCGGAGCCTCCTTTGTAAATGCAGGATACCTTACTCCGAGCCATATTGTTTCCTTGGCTTCACCAGGAATGATTACACAGGGATTGAAATATATGTTCAATTCTTCAAGCCCATTTTATATGAAACCCAGATTGGACCCGGACTTTATCAAATGGGCATGGTATTTTAAAAAATCCTCCACCGAAGCCAAAGTGAAGCAAGCTATGCCTGTGATTAGGGATATCAATCTTTTAAGTAGGGAATTGTATGAAGGCATCAAGTCTTCCGGTGATTTAGGAGACTTTGAAATAGGTGATAAGGGGTTAATGATGGTTTATCAGACGGAAAAGGCCAGAGATCACGAAATGGAGGTGGTGGAAAAGGCTGCAAAAATGGGCCTGATAGGTAAACATCTTTCTAAGGAAGAATTAAAGAAAATTGAACCCAATGTGGATTTCAACGCCGAAGGTGCCATACTATGGGAATGCGATAGACATACCACTCCGCCTCAGATTATGAAAAAGTTGGTGGAACATCTGGACAAAATGGGTGTGTTGATTCACAAAAATGAAGCAGTAACCGATGTTTCTGTTTCAGAACGAAAGATTACCAAAGTACAAACGGAAAAAGGATACTACGAGGCTGATGAAATTGTTTTTGCTGCAGGATCCTGGACATCAAATCTTTCAAAAAAACTAAACCTAAAATTGGCGCTACAAGCAGGGAAAGGGTATAGGATCAATGTAGAAGAACCTACAAATATTACCATGCCCGCCATTTTGATGGAAAAAAAGATTGCCGTGACTCCTATGGAAGGGTTTACCCGTTTTGCGGGGACCATGGAGTTTTCGGGAATAAACCATACCATCCGAAAGGAAAGGGTAGAGGCTATAGCAAAAGGAGTTGAGGGATACTACAGAGGGCTTCAAATCCCACAAGAAGCCAAAAACAATGCAAAATGTGGACTTCGCCCTGTATCTCCGGATGGACTTCCATACATTGGTAGGCCTAAAAATGTGGATAATTTGACTATTGCAACAGGCCACGCCATGATGGGATGGAGTATGGGACCGGCAACCGGTAAATTAGTTACCGAACTTATTTCCGGAAACAAACCTTCCATGGATATTTCACCATTCAACCCTAATCGCAAATTTTGATAATTTTATTGCTGATTGCGGCATGATATGTGTTTTTAGATTTTTCAGTTGAGTTATTAACGACTAATTTTACAACATGAAAAAACACTACACCATACCATTACTTTTTTCATTCTTCCAGATTATTGGAATTTGGTCCCAAGAAGTACAAATTTTCACCGTAGAAGATTTTGACCTAAATGGACATGTTAAATCATGTCTAGTAACTACCGACTATGGGAAGGAATTATTTGAGTTCAATAAGGATGGAATATTAACCAGGACGGTTACCCAATACAACGACACCGACCAAGACATTACATATTATAAATATGACAATGGTGAATTGGTGGAGAAACGTATGGAAAGTTATAAAAACAATATTCTGGATGAATCTACTTCCATGGCCAATTTTTATGAATTAGATACGGTTCCAAATAGAAAAGTAATTGAAAAGATAATCTCTTACGACAAACAATTTTTGGAGCAAGAACAATATTATTATGATGAAGATGGCAAGTTGGTTCGGATTATTTCATCCAATGGAGAAGGAGTGGACGAAACTACTTTGGAATATTCTCAGTTAAAAAACGAGCTTACTGTAAGCACCTTTACGAACGGAATTTTGCAAAAAGCGGTTAGGACTTCCACCAAAAAGGGGCCCAACGGTACCCAAGAGGTTATTTTGACCAAGGAATATATTGATGGCGAACCTAATACAGCTAACGAAGAAGTCTTTAATAGTGCAGGTAAATTGGTTACAAGTGAAGATTTCTTATATGATGTGGCTGAGAAAGAATTTGTGTCACAAAAAAAACGTTTCTATCACTATACCGATGGTGTATTGAGC
>QGCX01000186.1_pt1 | contig 13689 bp, 10 predicted proteins | sample 4708031 | NCBI WGS metagenome assembly QGCX01 (sample SAMN08941163, study PRJNA450518) | Sediment metagenome, whole genome shotgun sequencing project. | reverse complement strand
ATTCGCCTGAGAGGCGGGCGCCGTTGCCGCGCGGCCTCTCGAAATTACGTCCGGCCATGGCCCTGCGCCGCAATATTTCGCGTTGCGAGCGGAATATTGCCTTTTTCCGCGTTTCATGTGGGAGATGAGTCCACTGGAGGGACACACATGAACACCACATCTCTGCGCTTCGCCCTGTCTGCGATCACCCTGTCGACGCTCGCCCTGTCGGCCTGTGGCAGGCCCGGCGCCACAAACGAATCCGCCAGGCCGATGAGCGCGCCCCCTCCCTCGGTCGAAATGTCCATGGGTGCCAAGCTGGCAGACGATGGCATGTTCATGGAGGAACAGGACGCGGGCGGCGGCGGCGAGGCTGTAGCCCAGCAATACATTGCCTATTCCCATTCCGTCGGCATGCGCCTGCCGGTCGCGGCGATCGAGCCGACCCTGCAGGGCCATATCAACGCCTGCAACGCGGCAGGCCCCGCCGTCTGCATGGTGACGAATTCCTGGATGAACTCTTATTCGGAGGATGAGGCCTCCGCCTCGCTGAATCTGCGTGCGACCCCTGCCTGGATCGATGAATTCCTGAACGGCGTAGAGGCCGAAGCGAAAGCCGCCAAGGGCGAGATCACCAACCGCCAGACCACGGCCGAAGACCTGACCGTCTCCATCATCGACACCGATGCCCGCCTGAAAGCGCAGCAGACGCTGCAAGGCCGGCTGGAACAGCTGCTGGCCGACCGGCCCGGCAAGCTGGGCGAATTGCTGGAAACCGAGCGGGAGCTTGCCCGCGTCAACGGTGAGATCGACTCGCTGAAATCCTCCCTCGCGGCCCTGCGCCAGCGGGTGAACATGAGCCAGCTGTCCATCGGCTACGAGACCAAGCGTAATCCGGTCTCGCAGGGCGCGCTGGAACCGCTGGCCCGCGCCTTCGGGGATTTCTTCTATAATCTCGCCAGTGCGCTGGCGGCTGTGATCACGGCCTTCGCCGTCGGCCTGCCCTGGCTGATCCTGATCGGCGTGTTCATCTGGATCTGGCTGAAGCTGATCTGGCCGCGCATCCGCCGCAAGAAAGGCTGAGGCGCCCTGCCCTCAAAAATAAAGCCCCGCGGAGCGATCCGCGGGGCTTTGTCTTTATGGGATGAATGATCAGGCCTTCGCGGTGACCTTTTTCTTGGCCTTCGGCTTGGTACGGCCGAGCAGCAGGTGCGCGATTTCCTTCGGCACGATCATCAGCATGTCGTGGACGGCGCGGTCCCAGTCGTCGAGGATTTCCTTGCCCCGGACAGAGCCCGTGCGGCGCACATGCTCTTCGATCAGGGCCTTCGCCTCGCCGATATGTTCGGTCGGCATTTCCGGCAGCGGGTACCAGTCAATCGAGTCCGGATTGGCGACGCGCTCGAACCGGTTGGTCGGATCCCAGACAAAGGCCGCCCCGCCCGTCATGCCGGCGCCGAAATTGTCGCCGACCGGCCCGAGGATCACCGCCCGGCCATTGGTCATGTATTCGCAGCCATTCGCGCCGCAGCCTTCGACCACCGTCTTCGCGCCGGAGTTCCGGACCGCGAAACGCACCCCTGCCGTCCCCGATGCGAACAGCTTGCCGCTGGTCGCGCCGTAAAGACAGGTATTGCCGATGATCGCATCGCCGGAAGCCGAACGCCGGTCTTTCGGACGCGGCGCCACGACAATGGTCGCCCCCGAGAGGCCCTTGCCGACATAGTCGTTGGCATCGCCGATGACTTCCAGCAGCAGGCCCTGCACCGAGAAAGCGCCGAGCGACTGGCCGGCGGAGCCTTCCAGACGGATATGCAGCCGGGCTTCCGGCAGGGCGTGCATGCCGAACTTGCGCGTGATGGCGGAGCTGGACCGTGTACCGATGGCGCGCATCGTGTTCTGCACATCGTATTCCAGCTGCATCTTCTCGCTGCGTTCGAAGAACGGCTCTGCGTCGCGCAGGATCTGGGCGTCCAGCGTGTCCGGCACTTCCTCGCGATGGTTCGGCTGGTAGATGATCGGCTTGTCGGTATCGACCTGAACCAGAAGCGGGTTGAGGTCGAGGTCGTCGAGGTGTGTCGCCCCGCGGCTGACCTGGGCCAGCAGGTCTGTCCGGCCGATGGCTTCGTCCAGGGACTTCAGGCCGAGGGAGGCGAGGATCTCACGAACATCCTCCGCAATGAAGCTCATCAGGTTGACGACCTTCTCCGGCGTGCCGGTGAAGTGGGCCCGCAGCGCTTCGTCCTGCACGCACACGCCGACCGGGCACGTATTGGAATGGCACTGGCGCACCATGATACAGCCCATGGCGACGAGCGAGGCCGTGCCGATGCCGTATTCCTCGGCGCCCAGCATAGCCGCGATGACGATGTCGCGTCCGGTGCGCAGGCCGCCGTCGGTCCGCAGGGTGACCTTGTCGCGCAGGTTGTTGAGCGACAGGATCTGGTGCGCTTCGGCGAGACCCATTTCCCATGGCAGGCCGGCGAATTTCACCGAGGTCTGCGGGCTGGCACCCGTGCCGCCGACACCGGCGGCGATGAGGATGATGTCCGCCTTGGCCTTGGCAACACCGGCCGCGACCGTGCCGACGCCAGACTGGGCGACGAGCTTCACGCAGACGCGAGCCTCCGGGTTGATCTGCTTCAGGTCGTAGATCAGCTGGGCCAGGTCTTCGATCGAATAGATGTCATGGTGCGGCGGCGGCGAGATCAGCGTCACACCCGGCGTCGCATGGCGCAGGCGGGCGATGAATTCGGTCACCTTGAAGCCGGGCAGCTGGCCGCCTTCGCCGGGCTTGGCGCCCTGGGCGACCTTGATCTCGATCTCGCGGCACTGGTTCAGGTATTCCGCCGTCACGCCGAAACGGCCGGACGCGATCTGCTTGACCGACGAGTTCATGTTGTCGCCGTTCGGCAGCGGACGATACCGGGCGCGGTCTTCCCCGCCCTCTCCGGAAACAGACTTCGCCCCGATCCGGTTCATGGCGATGTTCAGCGTGCCATGCGCCTCCGGGCTCAGCGCGCCGAGCGACATGCCGGGCGTGACGAACCGCTTGCGGATCTCGTTGATCGACTGGACCTGCGTCAGCGGCACCGGCGGCAGGTTGCGCTTGAAATCCAGCAGGTCGCGCAACTGGATCGGCGCACGTGCCTCAAGGGCATCGGCGAATTTGCGGTATACCGAGTAATCGCCAGTGTTGCAGGCCGTCTGCAGCGTGTGGATCAGCGTGCCGTCCAGGGCGTGCGGCTCGTCATTGGCGCGCAGCCGGTAGAAGCCGCCCACAGGCAGGGAGATGACATCCTCGTCGAACGCCATTTCGTGCCGCACCAGCGCATTCTCTTCCAGGCCCGCAAGGCCGAGGCCGGAGATACGGCTGTTCATGCCGGGGAAATAGTCCGCCACCAGCGCACGGGAGAGGCCGAGCGCCTCGAAATTGTACCCGCCGCGATAGGAGGAGATGACCGAAATGCCCATCTTGGACATGATCTTCAGCAGGCCCGCCTCCACGGCAGCCTTGTAGTTGTGCACGCATTCCTCGAGCGAGATGTCACCGTAGAGGCCGCGGCCATGCCGGTCGGTGATTGCGTCCTGTGCCAGATAGGCGTTCACGCAGGTCGCGCCCACGCCGACGAGCACGGCAAAATAATGCGTATCCAGACACTCCGACGAGCGCACCGTGATGGAGCAGAACGTCCGCAGACCCTGTGCGACGAGGTGCGAGTGCACCGCGCCGGTGGCCAGGATCATCGGGATCGCCGTCCGGCTGGCGGACTGGTACTGGTCCGTCAGGACTATGTGCTCGCGGCCTTCTCGCACGGCATCTTCGGCTTCCTGACGGATGCGCGAGAGCGCTTCCTTCAGCGCGCTGCCGTCATTCGTCACGTCTTCGGCCGGGAACGTACAATCGATCTCGGTGTAGGACACGCCGAGGCGCGTCAGCAGCCGCTCATACATGCCATTGGTCAGCACCGGGCTTTCCAGCACGAAGACTTCCTGCTGCGACTTATCGGTGTCGAGCACGTTGCCGAGGTTCTTGAACCGCGTCTTGAGGCTCATCACGCGTTCTTCGCGCAACGGGTCGACCGGCGGGTTCGTCACCTGGCTGAAGTTCTGGCGGAAGAAATGGCTCATCGGACGATAGTTGAAGGAGAGGACCGCCGGGGCCGTGTCGTCCCCCATCGAGCCAATGGCTTCCTTGCCCGACTCCACCATCGGCGACAGGATCATCTCCAGCGTTTCGAGGGAGTACCCGGCTGCCGTCTGGCGGCGCAGCAGTTCTTCCTTGGCAAACATCGGCGGTTCTTCCCCGACGCTGATCTCCGGTTCCAGTTCGGTCACGGCCGACAGCCATTCCTCATAGGGGGCCTGTGCGGCGAGATGGTCCACAATGTCCTTGTGGTCATAGAACTTGCCGGTTTTCAGGTCTGCCGCGATCATGCCGCCGGCGGGAATGGAGCCCCGCTTGGCAACTTCATGGTCGCCCAGCGGGCACATGCCGGTTTCGGATCCGACCGCAAGAATACCGTCCGTCGTCAGCGCATAGCGCAGGGGCCGCAGGCCGTTGCGGTCAAGCCCGGCAATCGCCCAGCGGCCATCATAGGCCGCGATACCGGCCGGGCCGTCCCACGGCTCCATGACCGAGTTGCAGTAGTCGTACAATGCCCGGTGGGCGAGCGGCATGACCGAGTCCCGCTTCGACCAGGCTTCCGGGATCAGCATGGCCTTTGCCATAGGTGCCGAGCGGCCCGACTTGCACAGCAGCTCCCAGACCGAATCGAGCGCGCCGGAATCGGATGTCCCATCCGGGATCACCGGCTTCACATCTTCAACGTGCTCACCATAGGTTTCCGAGACCATGCGGATCTCATGGCTTTTCATCCAGTTCTTGTTGCCGCGCACCGTGTTGATTTCGCCATTGTGGGCGATCATGCGGAAAGGCTGGGCAAGCGCCCATTGCGGGAACGTGTTGGTCGAATAACGCTGGTGATAGATTGCGAAAGCGGAGCTGAACTGCTCGCTCTGCAGGTCGAGGTAGAACTTGTCGATATCCTGCGCCAGGAACATGCCCTTGTAGATCAGCGAGGCATTGCTCAGCGAACAGATATAAAAGCTGGGGATCGCTGCTTCGCGGGCCCGGCGTTCGATCCGGCGGCGGCAGATGTAAAGCGCACGTTCCAGTTCCTCGCTGGAGCGGCCCATCGCATCGCGGAACATGATCTGTTCGATGGCCGGGCGCGTGTCTTTCGCCTTCTGGCCGATCACGGAAACGTCGATCGGCGGCTGGCGCCAGCCGTAAATGTAGAAGCCGAAGTGCAGCACTTCTGTTTCGACCAGCGTGCGGGCGGCTTCCTGCGCGGCAAAGTCCGTGCGCGGCAGGAAGATCTGGCCAACGCAGATCGGGTCGTCCGTCGGCTTGTGGCCGGTGCGGGTCACGTGTTCGCGGAAGAATTCCTGCGGCACTTCCACACGGATCCCGGCGCCGTCGCCGGTCTTGCCGTCGGCATCGACGGCCCCGCGGTGCCAGACATTCTTCAGGGCCTTGATGCCCATCTCGACAATCTCGCGGCGCGGCTTGCCGTCCAGCGAAGCCACAAGGCCGACGCCGCAGGCATCATGCTCGTCCAGCGGATTGTAGGCATTCGCCTCGATCAGCTTTTCGCGCTCAACAAGGTATTTCTGGATTGTATCGGTCATTCCTGGGGCTCTCCGAAGCGGGCAAGCGTCTCTTCAGCTGTCAGGCGCGGGCGGTCGCCTGCCAGATCGAAATAGTCGGGCTTTTGATCGGCAAAAATTTCCATGCGGATTTCATGGCCGGGCGGCAAGTCCAGCGTCCCGGCGAGGACGGCCCATTTGTCGCCTTCCTGCTTCATCCGGTAAAACAGGCTCGACCCGCAGCGGCTGCAAAAGCCCCGCCGGGCCCAGTCTGAACTGTCATACCAGGCGAGCGTTTCATCCGACGTAAAACGGATGTCCGCGTCTTCCACATCCATTTCGATGAACACCGATCCGGTCCAGCGCCGGCACATATCGCAGTGGCAGGCATCCATGATGCCGGCTTCTGAAAGCTCGAAAGAAACGCCACTGCACAGGCAGCGGCCCTTGATTGCATCTGTCATGCCCTACTCCGCCGCCACTTTTGAGGCACGTGCGTCCTGTTTCATGGCCTGGTGCATGGCCTCGGCTGCGTCGCGCCCGTCCTTGATGCCCCAGACAACCAGCGAAGCGCCGCGCACGATATCGCCTGCCGCGTAAACGCCCGTCAGGCTGGTTTCCATCGTGGAATAATCCACCTTCACCGCGCCCCAGCGGTTCACCGAAAGGGCCGGTTCCTCGAACAGGGCCGGCAGGTCTTCCGGATCGAAGCCCAGCGCCTTGATCACCATGTCGGCCTTCACATTGAAGGTCTCACCGGTTTTTACCGGGCTCTGGCGGCCGGAAGCATCCGGTTCACCCAGCTTCATCCGCGCAGCGCGAACGCCCTTCGCCTTGCCCTTGGTGTCGAGAATGGCTTCCGGGCTGGCGAGCCATTCGAATTTGACGCCTTCTTCTTCAGCGTTCTGCACTTCGCGCTGGCTGCCCGGCATGTTGGCCCGGTCGCGGCGATAGAGACAGGTCACGGCCTTTGCGCCCTGGCGGATGGCCGTGCGCACACAGTCCATCGCCGTGTCGCCGCCGCCGATGACCACGACGCGCTTGTCTTTCGCATCCAGCGTGCCGACGTCGAATTCCGCCACGGCATCGCCAAAACCCTTGCGGTTCGATGCCGTCAGATAATCCAGCGCGGCATGCACGCCATCGGCGCCCGAACCAGGGCACTTCAGATCCTTGGCGGCATACACGCCCGTCGCGATCAGCACCGTGTCGTGCGTATCGCGCAGCTTCTGCAGCGTCACTTGCTTGCCGACCCGCGTATTGAACTTGAACTTGATGCCGGAATCTTCCAGCCGCTTGATGCGCCGCTCGACGACTTCCTTCTCCAGCTTGAAGCCGGGAATGCCATAGGTCAGCAGGCCGCCGCCCCGGTCGTACGCATCATAGATCGTCACCTGGTAGCCCTTGCGGCGCAGCTGTTCGGCCGCGGCCAGGCCTGCCGGGCCTGCACCGATGATCCCCGCCGACTGCTTGCGCTCGCGTACCGGCTTGATCGGCTCCACCCAGCCTTCGGCCCACGCATTGTCCGTAATGTGTTTCTCGATCGAGCCGATCGTCACCGTGCCATGGCCGGACTGCTCGATTGTGCAAATGCCTTCGCAGAGACGGTCCTGCGGACAGATACGGCCACAGATTTCCGGCATGTTGTTGGTTGCGGAAGAGACCCGCCAGGCTTCTTCCATCCGCCCTTCGGCCGCAAGGCGCAGCCAGTCCGGGATATTGTTCTGCAACGGGCAGCCCTGCTGGCAGAACGGCACGCCGCATTGCGAACAGCGCGACGCCTGTGTCTTGACCGCGTCCGCGCCGAACGCGTCGTAGATCTCAGCGAAATCCTCTGCCCGCTGTTTCGCACCACGTTTGTCCGGCATGGTGCGCGGCACATGGATAAACTGCAGCATTTTCTCCGCCATACAGGCCTCCTGGACATTTGTACCGGGCATAGAACCAGAGCGGACAGGCGGCAAGATGAATCTGCAATACAAAATATCAATATGATATTCACCGGCAAAAACAGCGCTGTTTCCACCTCAATCAGACCCCTCGGCATAGGCGATTAATATCAAACTGATATTGAGAAAAGCGCGTGCCTCTCCACTCAAACCAAATTAGACCTTCTGCGAGACTTCTGAAAGGCCCGCCCGTTGTCACTGCTACAGCTCGCCATCATCGCGACCCTTCAGGGGATCACCGAATGGCTGCCCATCTCCTCCTCCGCCCATGTCCTGCTCGCGTCCGACACGTTCGGGGTGACCGGACGGGATGAACTCCTCATCAATGCTGTGTCCAATCTCGGCACGCTGGCGGCGATGCTGATCTATTTCCGACGGGATGTCGCCCTCGCCTTCCTCGGCGGATTCGAGCTGCTGGCGGCGCCGGTTTCGAAGAAGCCCCTGTCGCAGGGCGCGCGCCTTGCCGCCTGCGTGATCGTGGCCACGCCCATCGCCTTGATCGCCGCCCTGCTCTACGAGGCCGTACTGCCGCAGGACCTGCAGGACATGATGCGCAGCGTTTACACCGTCGCCGGCGCGACCATCTTTTTCGGCGCCCTGCTCTGGTGGGCGGATGTGGCCGGCCCGCGCACCCGCAAGGAAGAGGACATGACCCTCGCCCATGCCGCGCTGATCGGCGCCACCCAGGCCATCGCCGCCATCATTCCCGGCACCAGCCGTTCCGGCATCACCATGACGGCCGCCCGCGCGCTCGGCTATGAACGCACCGAAGCGGCCCGCATTTCCATGCTGATCGGCGCCCCGATCCTGGCCGCAGCCGGTCTCTACGGGGCCTATGGCCTGTTTTCGGGAGATCCGGACGGCACGGGCGTGCTGACTTTGAAGGACGGATTGGTAGTGGCGGGCATCGCCTTCATCACGGGGCTCGCCTCAATCTGGGGCCTGATGGCCCTGTTGCGGCGGATGAGCTTCCTGCCCTTCGTGCTGTACCGGTTCCTGCTGGGGGCCCTGCTGCTGCTGGGCTCTCCCCTGATAGGCCTGCTCTAAATAAGGTTGATCTAGATCAGGCTTCGGACGCCTTGTGGAACTCGCCATAGTCACGGAAGCGCCAAAGATAGGTCGGCGTAATCGCCTCGACCGATTCCAGCACCGTCACGCCCAGGTCTTCCAGCGTCAGGGCATCGGCTGCCACGACATTGTCGGTCTTCAGCATCTCGACCTGGTCGCCGGTCACCGGCGGCTGGCCCAGGAACCCCCAGGAGAATGGCGGAACATAGCGCCAGACCGCGCCTGACAAGTAGCCGATCGGCTTGGCCACAAAGAAAGGCAGGCCGATCTTGAAGCGCGGGCGGGCAATCGCCTTGCAGATGAAGTCGTAGATCTCGTTCATCGTGTAGACGCGCGGACCGCCGAGCTCATAAGTTTTGCCTGCGGTCGACTCATCATCGACGGCCACGGCAATCGCCTCAGCCACATTCCCCGCATAGACCGGTTGCATCTTCGTCTTGCCGCCACCGATGGCCGGCATTACCGGGGCCACGCGGGCCATCTGGGCGAACTTGTTGAAGAATTCGTCTTCCGGCCCGAACACGACGGACGGGCGAAGGATGGTCGTGGTCGGGATCGCCTCCCGCACAGCCGCTTCGGCTTCAGCCTTGGTCTTGGCATAGTCGGACTTCGACTCGGCATCGGCGCCGATGGCCGAGACCTGAACGAACCGGGTGATGCCCTTCTCTGCCGCGACTTCGGCCAGCAGGGCCGCGCCTTCGGCCTGTGTGGATTCGAAGGTCTGCTTGCCTTTTTCGGTGAGGACGCCAACCAGGTTCACCACAGCGTCGGCATCTTCCAGCGCGCGCTCGATCGAGGCGCGATCACGGATGTTGGCCTGCGCGATGTCGACCCAGCCCGGCGCGCCAGCAAGACGCACCTCGCCCGCCAGATTCACCCGGCGGCAGGCCACGCGGACGCGCCAGCCCTTTTTCACCAGCTCCCGGGCGGCATAACGCCCGATAAAGCCCGAACCGCCGAAAATGGTCACCAAGCCTTTGGTCATGTTGGTCAAACCCTGCCTGAACAGTTGATTTCTCGCCTTTCACCACACGCCGCGGGGCCTGTCCATGGCCCCCGTGTGGGGCGCAGCAGCGCATGCGGGCCTGCACATTATCCCGGCATGTGCCGCAAGGCGTGGAGGTTCGAATCCCCTTCCGGCACCAAACCCTGCTTCGGCAGGGTTTTTTATTGTCAGGGAGTCTGGCCGGCGCGCGTGTGGCTGGCATTGAACCAGTCCGTAAAAGCGTCCTGCTCTTCTTTCGTCATGTGCAGGTAGAGCTTGGAGCGGCGGCGGAGGATGTCTTCGGCGCTGCGGGCGAACTCCTGATCGACCAGCCAGGCAACTTCGCGCTCTGTCAGGCCGCCGCCGAATTCCCGGCCGAGGTCTGCCAGCGTGTCGGCATCGCCCAGCAAGGCCCGCGTGCGGGTGCCATAGGCGCGCGCGAGGCGGGTCAGCAATTCCACCGGCATGTGAGGATGGGTCAGGACAAGGCCGGACAGGTAGGCATCGAAATTCGCCGCCGGAATGTCCCCGCCCGGCAGGCTGGCATGCCGGGTCCAGGTATGCGGCAGGCCCTCGAACAGGGGCGCAAGTTCAGCCACGGCTTCCTCGGCGAGTTCCCGGTAGGTCGTGATCTTGCCGCCGAACACAGACAGGAGCGCCGCGCCGCCTTCGGTGTCGTAGTGCAGCACATAGTCCCGCGTGACCTTGGAGGCAGAGGCGGCGTGGTCGTCATACAGCGGGCGCACGCCCGAATAGGTGGCGACGACATCGTCCGGCGTGATCGCGCGTTTGTAGTATTCGCTGGCCCCGGCGCAGAGATAGGCGATCTCGTCTTCACTGATCTCGACCTTGTCCTTGTTTGCGGTATACGGAATATCGGTCGTGCCGATCAACGTGAACTCACCGCGCTCATAGGGGATGGCGAACATGATCCGGCCGTCTGCGTTCTGGAAGAAATAGGCATGCTCGCCCTCATGCCATTTCGGCACGATGATGTGGCTGCCCTTCACCAGGCGCAGGTGCGTGGCGGAATCCTGCGGGTCGGCAAGGTCGATGATCTCGTCCACCCAGCCGCCCGCCGCGTTGACGACCGCCCGCACCTTGCGGGTTTCCGTGGTGCCCCCGGACGTGAGCGTGACGTCCCAGTGGTCCTTGTGGCGGACAAGTTTGGTGCAGGCCGTGCGCGTCAGCACCTCTGCGCCGCGCTCTTTCGCATCCACCGCGTTCAACACGACCAGGCGGGAATCCTCCACCCAGCAATCGGAATATTCGAAAGCCAGACGAAATTCGTCCTTGAGCGGATCGAGCTTGTCCGTCTTGCCCCGGCGCAGCATGGATGTCGCCGGCAACAGCTTCCGTCCGCCAAGATGGTCATACAGGAACAGGCCCAGCCGGATCAGCCAGGCCGGGCGCTGGTCCTTGTCGTGCGGCAGGACAAACCGCATCGGCCAGATGATGTGCGGCGCCGCGCGCAGCAGGATCTCGCGTTCGATCAGCGCTTTGCGGACCAGCGCGAAATCATACATTTCCAGATAGCGCAGCCCGCCATGGATCAGCTTGGTGCTGGCAGACGACGTGTGCTGGGCGAGATCGTCCTTTTCCACGAGGACCACGTCGAGCCCGCGCCCAGCCGCATCGCGGGCAATACCCGTGCCGTTGATACCCCCGCCGATGACGAGCAGGTCGTGCACGCGCGCCCTAGCCCTTCATCAGGCCGGCGGCCTTGAGCAGCTTGCCTGCCCGCAACACGCGCTGAAGCTTGTCTTCCGACGACCGGTCACCCTTGTTGGAGTCCGGGTGGAAGCGGCGGATATATTCGGCATAGCGCACGCGGATCTCGTTCGGCGAGGCATCGACTTCGAGGTCCAGTTCCCTCAGCGCCCGCACCTGAAGGTTCGACCGGCGGCCGGATGTGGCATTGCCGGTTGCTTCGGCAACATCGTCCATGTCGAAAAAGCGGCGTCCGGACCAGCGGCGCGGATCGAACTGGTCTGCGCTTTTCTTTCCGGCCATCGGACCCGTGCCGAAGCGCCAGGTGCGCTTGTGGCCGAATCGCTCCGCCCGGGCGAAGGAAGCGGCCTCGGCCTGCGACATGCCTTCGAAGAAATTGAAGCTGCGATTGTACTCGGCGATGTGCTTGGCGCAGAAATAGTGACGCCCGTTCCCCTTCGCGCCGCGCTTCGGCGCGGGGTGGCTGCCTTCAAGGTCGCAGCCCTTGTGATCGCAGACACGCGTCTTGCGGGCTCGCGCACGCGAGACCTCGTCGGCCGGTGGGTTCACCCTTATATCGGTGAACTTGACACGGTATGGGTATGGATCGCCTTCGGACATGACCCGGGATAATAGGGAGTGCGCGTTAAAGATGCCACAACTGACTGACAGACTGTCGCGGATTCATGAGCTTTTGACAGCAGCTTTTCAGCCTGTGGAGCTGGAAATCACCGATGACAGCGCAAAACATGCCGGTCATGCGGGCGCCGCCCCCGAAGGCCAGACTCATTACAGCGTGAGAATCACCTCCGCCGCCTTCGAAGGCCTGTCACGCGTACAGATCCAGCGCAGCGTAATGCTGGCCTTGCAACAGGAATTCGATACCGGCCTGCATGCCCTCGCCCTGAAAGCGAGCGCTCCCAAGGCCTGATTTTCGGGATTCTTCGGAACCCCTTTGCCTACCTGAACGTATTCTCCTTAACACCGTCGAGGAGAACGGGTGATGGTAATCAGGATGATCATTGCGGCGCTGGCTGCAGGCGGATGCCTGTGCGCGGCGGCCGCCCAGGAGACGGGCCCCCGCCCGGACCTGGGTCAACTCTACGAAATCCGTGACACGGTCTGCGCCACCGGCGAGGAGATCCTGTTCCTGCCGGTCTCCCACGACATGCCGGCACGCGAGACGTCTTACGCCATCCTGCCCGCAGACAATCTCAATGTGATCAGCGCCCATGTCGTGACGCCCGACCAGCGCGCCTGGCTGATCCGCCATGGCTGTCACAGCCCGGCGGCCCGCCAGCAGGCCCTGTTGAATGTGTCGACCGTGACGCCGGACTCAGGTGGGCTCGATTACTGAGATATTCAGGCCGGTCACCTGGTTGCGCTGCCTGCGCAGGACATTGAACCGGTAGCCGTGGAACACGAAACTCTGCCCGGCTTCCGGAATGGTCTGCGCTTCGTGGATCACGAGACCCGCCACCGTGACGGCTTCATCGTCCGGCAGATTCCAGTTCATCGCCCGGTTCACATCGCGGATCGGCACCCAGCCATCGACATTGACAGAACCGTCTTCCTGCGGGCGCACGCCCTGTACGGCGATGTCATGCTCGTCATGGATGGAACCGACAATCTCCTCGAGAATGTCCTCCAGCGTGATCAGGCCCTGCAGTTCGCCATATTCGTCGATGACGAGGGCGAAGTGGCTGCGTTCTTTCAGGAAGGCATCCAGCTGGTCCTGCACGGGGGTCGTCTCCGGCACAAACCACGGTTTTCGCATGATGGCATCGAGGTCGAGGCTGGCCAGATTGCCGCCCAGCGGAATGATCGCGCGCAGCAAATCCTTCGCGTGCAGGATGCCGACAATCTCTTCCTTCTCACCGCGATACAGCGGGATGCGGGTGTGCGGGCTGGCCAGCGCCTTCATCACCATTTGGCGCGGATCGAGGTCAGCGCTCAGCATCTTGATGTTCTTGCGGTGGATCATGACGTCTTCGACCGTCAGTTCCTTAAGGTCCAGCGCGCCGACGAGGCGCTGGCGGTCGGCTGCGCCCACACCGCCCTCTGAGGCGTGCAGGTCGATCGCGCCGCGGATTTCCTCATCTGCCGTGATCGCTTCTGCCGGGGCCCCAAGGCCGACGAGTTTCAGTGTGACCGTGACGATCGCCTGAATGGCGATCACGATCCACGAGGCCACCGCCACGAGGACGGAGATGATTCCCGCCACGCTCATCGCCATCGCATCCGGACGGGCAATGGCATAAGTCTTCGGCATCACTTCGGCGAAGACGAGCACCAGGATCGTCATCGCGCCGGTGGCCAACGCCATGGCCATGCCGCCCTGCCCGA
>QGCX01000185.1_pt1 | contig 13718 bp, 8 predicted proteins | sample 4708031 | NCBI WGS metagenome assembly QGCX01 (sample SAMN08941163, study PRJNA450518) | Sediment metagenome, whole genome shotgun sequencing project. | reverse complement strand
CCTTTGCATTGTCCATGTCCACTTCTATTGTAAGATAGTAGTGAGGTGCTGAAAATTTGGATTCACCCAAACGCTTGGCAATTACCTTGCGCATGGTGGAGTTTTTAACCTCCTCGATACTTTCCTCTCCTACGGGTAAACTTACCGGTGTAACTGGAGCTGCAGCAGCTTCGACCGATTTTTCGGCGACTGGAACTGCTTGGGATGGCTGATAATTTTCAACATCTTTTTTGACAATTCTTCCATTGTCACCGGTTCCTTTTACATCGGCCAAGTTAATTCCTTTTTCACTGGCTATCTTTTTAGCCAAAGGAGAAGCCAATACGCGTTGTCCGTTTTGAGAACTTGCTGCTACCTCCTTAGTGGTTGTTTCCTCAGCTTTTGGAGCTTCGGCCTTATTTGCTTCGGCTTTTGGAGCACTTGTGGCAGAACCTCCTGATGTTTGTGCCTGCAACACAGCATCAACATCGGTGCCTTCTGGACCAATAATGGCCAATAGGGAATCTACCGGAGCACCTTCACCTTCTTGAATACCAATGTGCAACAAAGTTCCGGAGTAAAATGATTCGAATTCCATTGTGGCCTTGTCGGTCTCTATCTCGGCCAAGATATCTCCTTCTTCAACTGCGTCACCAACATTTTTTAACCAGCTGGCCACGGTCCCTTCCTCCATAGTGTCGCTCAATCTCGGCATGGTCACAATCTCTACTCCTTCTGGAATATCGGCCGGCGCACTTGCCGGAGCTGAACTTTCATTTGCTTCTGGTTCCGCCGCAGCATCTTCTTCTTTCGCTGAATCAGATGAACTTCCAGACTCATTCAATAGACCGGAAATATCCTCTCCTTCTTCACCGATTATGGCCAAAAGTGAATCAACCGGGGCACCATCACCTTCCTCTATTCCGATGTGGAGCAAGGTCCCTTCATGGAAAGATTCAAATTCCATGGTGGCTTTGTCGGTTTCGATTTCAGCCAATATATCTCCCTCTTCGACTTTGTCCCCTACGTGTTTGAGCCATTTTGCCACGGTTCCTTCTTCCATGGTATCGCTCAATCTAGGCATGTTGATTACTTCTGCCATCTAATTATAATTTATGTTGTAAAAATGGATAGTCTTCTTGCTCGTATACGGTATCGTACATTTGCTCTTTTGGTGGGAAGTCTGATTCTTCAGCGAATTTCTCACATTCTTTAACCAAGTCCTTCACCTTTTTGTCGATTTTCTTTAGGTCGTCTTCGGATGCATATCCTTTCTCTAGGATAATATCTTTCACCTGAGTAATAGGATCTATCTTTTTATACTCTTCTACCTCATCTTTTGTTCTATAATGCTGTGCATCAGACATGGAGTGTCCACGATATCGGTATGTCTTCATCTCCAAGAAAGTTGGCCCTCCACCTGTTCTTGCTCGCTCAATGGCTTTATCCATTTCTTTGGCAACAACAGCAGGGTCCATTCCATCTACAGGACCACATGGCATTTCGTAACCTAGACCCAATTTCCAAATATCAGTGGAGTGTGATGTACGTGCTACGGAAGTTCCCATGGCATAACCGTTGTTCTCACAAATGAAAACTACAGGCAATTGCCATAACATGGCCAAGTTGAAAGCTTCGTGCAACGAACCTTGTCGTACGGCACCATCTCCCATATAGCAAAGGGTTACGGAATCTCTTTTGAAATACTTATCGCCAAAGGCCAATCCAGCACCTAAAGGAATTTGTCCACCAACAATTCCATGTCCACCATAAAAACGGTGTTCTTTGGAGAAAATATGCATGGAACCACCATTACCTTTTGAGGTACCGGTTACCTTTCCGTAAAGTTCCGCCATTACTCTTTTTGGGTCTACACCCATACCGATTGGCTGAACGTGGTTTCGATAAGCAGTGATCATACGATCCTTATCTAGGTCCATTGCATGTAAGGCACCTGCCAGAACTGCTTCCTGACCATTATATAGGTGTAGAAAGCCTCTAACTTTTTGCTGAATATATACGGCGGCAAGTTTATCCTCGAATTTTCTCCAGAAAAACATGTCCTCGTACCATTTAAGGTAAACTTCTTTGGTGATTTTTTTCATCTACAGTTGTATTAAATGAATTTCCCCCTGTGGTAGGGAAAGGCAAAAATACATATATATCTGTTTTGGAAAAAGATTTGAATTAAGAATCGCCTAAAAATGAACTATTAAATGCTAAAGGTAAAATGTCCGCTATGGAATTACATTTATAAATGGGTCCTTTCTCGGACCTAAGCAATAATGATATCGGAGAATTCTGCTTTTGCTCATACTCCATTATAGATTGTCTGCAGTTACCACACGGAGCTGCTGGCTCCTCCACTTCGTGTTTAGAAGACGAAGCACTGATAGCGACGGATTTAATGGTAACACCAGGGTATTTAGCTCCTGCATGAAAAATCGCTACGCGCTCAGCACAGAGACCTGAAGGATAGGATGCATTTTCCTGATTATTGCCTATTACTACCTCCCCGTTTTCCAACAGGACTGCCGCGCCCACCTTAAACTTTGAATAAGGTGCATATGCATTTTCTCTAGCCTCCGCCGCATCCTGTAACAATTTTCGGTCGTTTTGTGACAACTCTGCTTCATCGTCAAAAATGAACAGTTCAAAACCAATTTTTCTTTTTTCCATGTAAACTTAATGGTGTATCCCAAAAATAAGAAAACCTGTCCAAGGGACAGGTTGTTTCCTATTTATTTTAGGCTTTCTTAGTCATTATAAAATTCTTCCCCAAAATCAAAGGAGAGCGAAAATCGCAAGGTGTTTTCCAACGGGTTCCTGACCTGTGAAGTTGAAAATAGATAAGAAAGATCTATTTGTGCTGATTTGAATTTAAAACCTGCTCCCAGTGTAAAGAACTTTCTGGAGCCCTTTTCTTCACTTTCATTAAAATATCCGCTTCGCAACATAAAAGCTTCTCTAAACCTATATTCGGCCCCTAGTGCCCATGTAACTTCTTTTAACTCTTCACCAAACCCATCGGGCGCATCACCGAAAGACTCGAATATTCCATTAAAGAAACTAATGTTTTGGTATTCATCATTATCTTCAACTGTAATGTCACCATCGCCGTTGAAATCTCTCGGGGTAGGCACCAATAGCTTATTAAATTCGGTATTTATGGCCAGAACATTGTCTTGGTCGAAAATAAAATCAAAACCTCCTCCAAATTTAAGGTTGGTGGGCAAAAAGTTTTCCTGCCCCCCTTCATCATACTGAAGTGAACCTCCTATGTTTGAAATATTGAAACCAAATCTCCAACGACCATCATAATTACTATAAGCAATTTCACGAGACCTAAAAAAACCTGCGATATCTACGGCAAAGGCATTTGCAGCCTGTGAATCCTGGGTTCCATCTTGAAACCTCAAGTTGGAACTAATAAACCTTCCTCCAACTGCCATGGAAAAGCTTTGGCTGAGTTTTAGAGAATAAGACCCGTCCAATGCAAACTCATTTGGCTTTACCAAAGTGGCATCTTGATCAATGGTTTGTCTCAACTCTATTTCTCCTAATCCAAAATAGCGGAGTCCAAAGGCAAAAGCGCTTCGGTCATTAAGCTTATTATAATAATTGGCATTCAATAGGGAAACATCGTTCACAATGGTTTCCAAGTATGGAGTATAACTCACACCCACACCCGATTTTTGGTCTGCGAAGGCATATTTAGCCGGGTTCCATTGCTGGGAATAAGCATCAAAGGACGTTGCAACCCCCATATCACCCATACCGGATGCCCTAGCATCTGCAGCTATGGTTAAAAATGGAACAGCTGTGGTAATCGCCCTTTCTTGCTGTGCGCTCATCCATGGGGCTACGGTAAGCAACACGACCAATACGAGTAACTTTTTCATTCTAAGTATTTAGCGTTTAGTAAAGTTCAAGGTCCAAAATAAACTTATTGGATTATTACATGTAAACGTTCATTTCCATAAATTCTTGTAATTGTCAGTGGATTTTTTAAATCAATGAAATCCAAGCTAAATCTAAAAGAAGCTTTAAAGTACACCTAATTCGTTAAAAACAAAGGTGTCCATACTAATTTAGCACCTTCTCCGTTACTGAAGTATAGCATGTGCCAATTATCACATTGCCATAAATATTTGATGCGCACAAAATATAATGGTAAAAACACCGTTTTAATGCCATCGAAAGGATTTAAAAAATCAAAACAAGTCGAAGTTACTGAGGGTATAGACCCTGAGTTTTAAAGTACTCAAGCCCAAATTATGAAAAAACACTTAATCAAAGTTGTACTTTCTTGCGCCGTAGTGATGGGAAGTTTTTCCAGTTGTAAAAACTCTTCCTCATCCAAGAATGTCTCCAGAGCCACTGGTTGGAAAATTAATGCCAAAGAAGGGGGATTTCAATACAATTCGGACTTTAAGGAGCAAGAAACTCCTCCAGGAACAGTATTTGTAGAGGGTGGAACTTTTACCAAAGGTAAGGTCCAGGACGATATAATGCACGATTGGAACAACACCCCGTCCCAACAGCACGTACAATCCTTTTATATGGATGAAACGGAAGTAACCAACGTAATGTACTTGGAGTATTTGGATTACTTGAAAGAGGTTTATCCTCCAGAAAATCCCAATTACGCCAATATATATAAAGGTGCCCTTCCCGACACTTTGGTTTGGAGAAACCGATTGGGCTTTAATGAAACAATGACAAACAACTACCTTAGACACCCTGCATACGCAGAATACCCGGTTGTTGGTGTTAATTGGGTACAGGCCACCCAATATGCCGAATGGAGAACCGACAGGGTAAACGAAGTTATGCTGGAGAGAGAAGGTTATTTGGCGGAAGATTCCAAATATAAAGTTTTGAACGGCGAAATCGATGGAACGTTCAGCACCGAAGCTTACCTTAACAATCCAGAATCTGTTTATGGCGGTGAAATTGATTCCCTCCAAGGAAAACAAAAACAAGATTCCATCAATGCTTTTGCCAAGAGAAGCAGCGGTATAATAATGCCTGCTTACAGACTACCTACCGAAACTGAGTGGGAATATGCTGCTCAAGCCCTTGTTGGAACCAGAGAGTACAATAACTATAGAGGTAGAAAAAAATACCCATGGGAAGGTGATTACACCCGTAACGGACAACGTGTAGGACGAGGAGACCAATTGGCCAACTTTAAACAAGGTAAAGGTGATTATGGCGGAATTGCCGGATGGTCCGATGATGGTGCCGATATTACTGGTGAGGTTAAATCATACAAACCCAACGATTTTGGCCTTTACGACATGGCTGGAAACGTAAACGAATGGGTTGCTGATGTATACCGTCCCATTGTAGATGATGAAATAAGTGATTTTAACTATTATCGTGGAAACGTCTTCATGAAAAAGGCGATTGGCGAAGATGGAAAAGTTGAGATCTTGACAGATAAAATTGTTTATGACACATTGCCAAATGGTAAAATTGTGGCCATCAACCTTCCAGGAGAAATAAAAGAAGTTCCCGTTACTGATCAGGAAACCTACCTAAGGACCAATTTTGACAAAAGTGACAACAGAGGGTTTAGAGACGGTGACCCAGGTTCTTCTAGATTCTTCAGCCGTTTTAGCGATGAAGAAGACAACCAAAAAATGTACGATTCCCCACAACACAAGGTGGAACGCAATGAAGATGGTGAACTTGTTCGCCAGTATGATGAATCCAACTACAGGACCTCTTTGATCAACAATGAAGTTCGAGTATATAAAGGTGGATCATGGAGAGATCGTGCTTACTGGTTAGATCCTGCACAACGTAGATACTTGCCACAATATATGGCAACAGATGACATCGGCTTTAGATGTGCCATGTCTAGAGTTGGATCTAAATCTAGATCTAAAAAGACAGTACGCCACAAAAAAGCGAGATAAAATAACCTATTGAGTATTTAAAAAGCCCCGACCAAAAGGTCGGGGCTTTTTTTTATCTTCGATTTATGACAATAGAAGAATTACACGCTCTATTCTTGGCGTACCCCAAAATATGTACGGACACTCGAAAAATCAGTGAGAATTGTCTGTTTTTTGCCCTAAAAGGCCCAAACTTTAATGGAAATGCTTTTGCTCAAGACGCTTTGGATAAGGGAGCCGCCTTTACGATAATAGATGAGGAAGCGTTCAGCACCTCCGATAAAACCATTTTGTGCCAGGATGTTTTGAAAACGTTACAAGAACTGGCAACCTACCATCGAAACCATTGTAAAGCAAAAGTGATATCGCTAACAGGAAGCAATGGCAAAACAACAACTAAAGAACTCATCAATTCGGTAATCTCCAAAAAATATAAAACCATTGCCACCCAAGGCAACCTCAACAATCATATTGGTGTTCCACTGACTCTTTTATCCATTAAAGAGGATACCGAAATAGCCATTGTGGAAATGGGTGCCAACCATCAAAAGGAAATCGAGTTTTTATGCAACATAACCCAGCCAGATTTTGGCTACATCACCAACTTTGGCAAAGCACATCTTGAAGGTTTTGGGGGCGTTGAAGGAGTCATTCAAGGAAAAAGCGAACTATACGATTATCTAACCTCCCATAATAAGTATGTTTTCCTTAATGCCGATGATCAGATTCAAAAAGAAAAACTGGACTCCTATACCAAAAAGATAGGCTTCAGCACCAGCGACCATCAATATTACAATATTAAATTTCTTGGAATCGATCCTTATGTAGTTTTGGAGGCAGAAGGAACACGAATAAACACTCAACTAATTGGCAAGTACAACTTTCCCAATTGCTGCGCAGCTATTCTCATGGGCAAATATTTCAATGTGCCCTTGCAAGATATTAAATTAGCCATTGAGGCCTATCAACCACAAAATAACCGGTCACAAATTTTATCCAAAAACGGTTTTAACATTGTTCTTGATGCTTACAATGCCAACCCCACTAGTATGAAGGCCGCTTTAGAAAATTTCGCATCGATGGATAGCAGCCAAAAATCGATAATTATTGGTGATATGTTTGAACTGGGAACTACAGCATCCGAGGAGCACCAGACCATTGCTGATTTAACAGAGGAACTCAAATTTGACAATGTTTACCTAGTGGGTGAAAACTTCTTTGGCATCAAAACATCATTCAATAAGTTTAAATCTTTTGATGATCTTAAAGAACATCTTGAAAAAAAACCTTTGGAAAAAGGAACATTACTTATCAAAGGTTCTAGAGGAATGGCACTGGAGAGGGTTCTGGATATTTTATAGAAGGAAGAAAATAAAGTGGGATATACTGGATTCGAACCAGTGACCTCTGCCCTGTCAAGGCAGCGCTCTAAACCAACTGAGCTAATATCCCTTTTAAAACGGGGTGCAATATCGGAAATTAATCCCAATCTCCATACTCTGCAGAGTTCTTTGATGTCTCGTGCAGGGTAATGTGCAATAATTGGCCTTTTTTTAGTTTGGGTTTCAAAATATCGTAAATCACCTTTACGAAGTACTCTGTTGTTGGAAGCAAATTTTCAAACTCAGGACAATCTTCGTTCAAATTTTTATGATCAAAGCGCTCTTCCACCTCATCCTTGATTAACTTACCTAAATCGGCAAGGTCCATTACAAAACCGGTATCTGGATCAACCTCTCCTTTAATTCTCACCTCAAGGTCAAAATTATGGCCATGAAAACTCGGGCTATTGCATTTACCGAACACCTCAATGTTCTTTTCTTTACTCCAATTGGGATTATGCAACCTGTGCGCTGCATTAAAATGTGCTTTTCTGCAAATTGTGGCAATCATGTTGCAAAGTTAAACTCTTTTTCTGCATTCCATATTTTTAGGATTCTAAAAATTCCCAAAACAATCTAGCATCAACCTAAAATTCCAATTGATATTGACAAGCGTTCTTGTTAACTTTAGACGAAAGGAAAAAATCACGATAAGTAAAAATAAAAATTACACACTATGAAAATCACCTATTTAGGTCATGCTACACTTTTAGTAGAGATGAATGGAAAAAAAATACTGTTCGACCCCTTTATCACTGGTAACGAAATGGTATCCGACATTGACATTAATAGTCTCAAGGTCGATTACATTTTTGTGACCCACGGCCACCAAGATCATGTGCTCGATGTGGAAGCCATTGCAAAGAACAACCCAGAAGCGTTGTTGGTCTCCAATTTTGAGGTAGCCACTTGGTTCGGCAACAAAGGTATTGAGGGACACGGCATGAACCATGGTGGAAAATACACCTTTGATTTTGGGACTGCCAAATATGTAAATGCAATACATTCAAGTATGCTGCCCGATGGAAGCAATGGAGGAAACCCAGGCGGATTTGTACTATATGATGATTCAAAGTGTATTTATATCGCTGGAGACACCGCACTGACCAAGGACATGGAACTGATTCCCAAAACCTGTCCCAAATTAGATATTGCAATTCTACCCATTGGAGATAATTTCACCATGGGATATGAAGATGCCGCTATTGCAAGCGACTTTGTGGAATGCGACCAAGTAATTGGGTGTCATTACGACACATTTCCGCCTATTAAGATTGACAAAACAAAAGCCGTAGAGTACTTTGAGAATAAAGGAAAGAAATTAATGTTGCCGGATATTGGAGAGTCAATAACGGTATAAAACAATAAAGCCTTCGATTTCTCGAAGGCTTTATTGTTCACTTGATTAATTATTTCATGGAGCCTCTACACTCATTGTTGAAATGGAGAAATTACCTGAAGTGTCCTTAGATACTACCTCTACCGAATAACTCTCACCATTTAAAAACAAAACCGGTTCCAATGAATCTAAAGTATAATTCGCTTCTTCCATAAGAACGTTTTCATTTTCCCATACTTTCACATCATAGATTAGCACATCATTATCCTCATCGTTACCAATCCAACCTATGGACATTTCCATTGTTCCAGTATTAAAATCAATTGAGATTTCAGCAGCATAAGGAGCATAATTACCAACAGGCGTACCCGGGGTAGTAAAGGAATACGTATTTCCTGATGTTTCCCCAAACTCATTGATAGAATTTACGGACCAAGTATATGTTTTGCCTCGTTGTAACTCCACTTGAGTTTCTAAATTGGAAAAGGTATCTCTAAACACTTCCGAATTATCTTCCAACACCACCAACTCATAACTATCTGCATATTGGGCAGCATTCCAGTTAAAGGCAATTAAAACTTTGGATTCATCCGAAGGCACTTCCTCATAATCGGAACAGGGTTCTCCATTGGCTGGTAACGCACCCAAAACTCGAGCCGGCAAATCATTGCTTGGTTCGGGTTCTGGCAGCGGTTGTTCACCCCCTCCTCCTCCACCACATGATAAAAACAGGGGTATTATTACAACATATAGAACTCGAGAAATTAATCTTACCTTTTTCATCGTTTTACAATCTTTACAGTTTCCATACGTCCGTTAATTTCCATTTGTAGCAAGTAGACACCGGATTTTAGAGTAGAAACATCCATTATTTTATCGTTATGATTATACTGAAACTCCTTGACCAGTCTTCCATCAATACCAAAAACCTGAACATTAAATGTGTCATCATTGGATAAAATGTTTACACTTGCCGAGGTTATTGTTGGGTAAACCTGAATCGTATCCCCAATAAAAAAGCTATCGGATACAATACCTTGACAGTCATTTTCTCCAGAAATCGCGATTTCAGTCTGCCCATGTAAGTTGTTCAGGACAATGGTCTGCTCACTGGTATTTTCAAAAGTGTAATTTCGTATCTCACCATTCACCTGAACATTGTAATTTTCACTTCCTGCCACTTCATAAATAACAGTACCTGTTTTGGAATCCGTAGATGCTCTTTTACCTGTTACGGATGCCAATTCGTTAACAGTAACTCCATAGGTTTGTTCAAAAAGAATTTCTGGTATTGAAACTGTAATGGTATAGGTGCCTTCGGAAAGATTCCCTATTTCAAATTCCTGCCCAGAGACCACATCATCAAATTGATTGGTGTAGGAATCCCCTATAATGGAAATATCCATCAAATGTCCGGTTGTACTCATTAAAATAGTTACAGCTCCATCCGAACTACCAATACAACTTGGAGTCAATACATAAACCTGGATAGCATCTACGGGAATAATTTCGCAACCATATTCGTCGACAACTGCATCTGGTCGGGTATCCAAACAAAGGTCCAAATGATCTAAAACTCCATCGGCATCATTGTCCTCGTTGCACAATGGCGCTTTACCTCCATCAACAATGGTCCACCCAAAACCATCAATTAAGCTCTGTCGTGCTTCTTCAGAATCACAATATTGACTTGAGCCAGCGTTCAAAACAACATTGTTTTGTTTTAAGGTCAAGCTATTCCAACCAATCAATGTTTTGTCGTAATTATCCAAGGATAATCCTGCATTTAAAAAAAGGTAATCCATATTGGTCACATTACTTATTTCCCACTCTCCTAAGTTTTGGTCAAAAGAAGTTGCACCGTTAAACATTCCCCCTATAGAAGTTTTATTCCCCATATCCCAGTTCGATAAATCTTGGTTGAAAGAAACCGCCTCTAAAAACATCCCTGAAGTACTCTCTACATTGCTTACGTCCCAATCTCCCAGAGGTTGATTAAAAGTACTTGCCTTGCCAAACATAGAACTCATTTTTGTAACATTAGAAGTATTCCAACTATATAGCGGTTGATTAAACAAAGTTGCTTCGAAAAACATGGCCGACATATCGGTAACCGCACTTACATCCCAGACACCTATGGGCTGGTTAAATGATTCGGCGCCAGCGAACATTGAATTCATATTCGTTACGTTTCCAACATTCCATTTACTGATATCTTGATTGAATGATTTTGCCCCAGAAAACATACCTCCCATACTCTCAACGTTGGATACATCCCAAGTTGAAATATCTTGATTGAATGCACTTGCCCCAGCAAACATTGTGCTCATTGATACAACGTTGTGCGTATCCCAAGAACCTACATATTGATTAAAGGAGCTAGCTCCTAAAAACATCGCCCCAATTTGATTGACATTAGAAAGATTCCAATTAGAAATATCACTATTAAAATCAGTAGCATCGGAAAACATGTAAACCATCCACGTTGCCTGTGAAACATCCCAAGTCCCAATTGGCTGATTAAACTTGGATGCACCATCGAACAAATTGGAAAAATTGGTCACATTTCCAACATCCCAATTGGAAAAGGAATCATTCCCCTCTAGAGATTGACAAAATCTGAACATAGCCCCCAATGAGGTTACCTGACTTAAATCGGGTATATCTGTTGCCAAAACATCCATGTTGGAACAATTGGTAAATGCATTGTCCATAGAACTCCACCTACCCGTTCCCCATTGATCAACAGACAACAATTTATCCGAATCCTTTTCGGTTCCGTCGAAATCATTAAAATAAATCCTTGGAAAATCGCCACTAATCGAAACTTGATAGGTTCCTGCAGTTGCATAGGTATGTGTAATATCGCCAGTAACATTTGTATCTGAATTCCCATCGCCCCAGTCAACTGTGTAACTATAGGTTTCATCCAAGTGAGTTGGTATTGTAATTTGGTTGTCCGCTGAGACTCCTGGATTATCCGTTTTCCATGTGGTCACGAAATAACAACCATCGGTGTTGCCGTCATCGGTAATTGTCCACCCGTATGAGTCTATTAGCAATTGACGCTCGGAAGACGCCGAACAGAACTGACTATTGCCCGCATCGAACACGACCCCAGTTTGCAAAGTTGGCAAGGAACTCCAGCCCGTCAACAGACTATCATAATTTGCAGTCGATAAGGTTACCCCGTACAACATGGAAGTCATATCGGCAACATTTGAAACGTTCCAACCTCCTAAATCTTGATCAAAAGTCGAAGCTCCGGCCAACATTCCACTCATCTCGACAACGTTGGAAACATCCCAACTGGAGATATCTTGATTAAAGCTCAATGCCCCATTGAACATATTGCCCATTTGTTGAATGCTTGAAACATTCCAATTGGAAAGATTTCCGTTAAATGACTCCGCATTTTCGAACATATATGCCATGTTGGTAACATTGGATACATTCCAACCGTTTAAATCTTGATTGAAAGAGGTAGCCAGACCAAACATAGAGGCCATTTCTGTAACACTGGAAGTATTCCAATTGGAAATATCCTGATTAAAAGCACGTGCTTCGGTGAACATATTGCTCATGTTTGCCACATTGCCAACATTCCACGCTCCAATTTGTCCGTTAAAAGCTGAAGCATAGAAAAACATTCCATACATGTTGACCACATTGGAGGTATTCCAAGTGTTCAAATTTTGATTAAAAGATTCAGCGCCTCGGAACATACGTTCAGTGGTTGTCACATTTTGAATGTCCCAAGTTCCTATATTTTGGTTAAAAGCCTTGGCATCCAAAAACATTCCCATCATAGTAACGGCAGAACCGACATCCCAATTGGAAATATCCTGATTGAAATTCGTCGCCTCCCTAAACATGAAGTCCATACTGATGACTGAACTAAGATCCCAATCATTAAAAAGAGCGGTGCCAACTAATTCACCACATAGTCTAAACATATATTGTGTGTTGGTTACATTGGATAGATTGGGAGTATCCTCAGCAACAACATCCAGATTTGAACAACCATGGAAAGCATTAAACATAGAATACCACGCATTATCCCCCCATTGATTTACAGAAAGTATTTTCTCCTTGTCTCCTTGATTAACAAAAAAGATTTGTGGGAATGTTCCAGAAATTGAAACTTCATATACTCCTGGTGTACTATACGTATGAGTAATGTCTCCAGTTACATTTGAATCTGAATTCCCATCGCCCCAATCCACAGAATAGTCATAAATTACATCTGGAGAGGTTGGAATGGTGATTTGGTTGTCAGCTGATACTCCTGAGTTGTCGGTTTTCCAGGTGGTAATAAATAAACAATCGGTACTGGTACCTGCATCAGTTATGGTCCACCCAAAATCGTTTATTAAGGACTGTCGAGCTGAACGTGCACTACAATATTGACTTATACTTGCGTTAAACTCAACATTGCTCTGCAGACTTGGAAGGCTACTCCACCCTTTTAAGATTGAATCATAATTGTAAGTGGATAAGGGAACATCCAAAAACATCCAGCTCATATTGGTAACACTGGAAACATCCCATGTTTCCAAATTTTGATCAAAAGAATAGGCGTACTGGAACATACTGTCCATGTCCGTTACATTGGATACATCCCATGTGGATATATCTTGATTGAATAATTCAGCACTAAGAAACATGACTCCCATACTAGTGACATTGGAAACATCCCATCCACTTATATCTTGGTTAAACGTTTTATTGACCAAGAACATCCCTTCCATCCTATTTACACCGGAAACATTCCACCCTCCAATATTTTGGTCAAAACTATTTGCCGCCCTAAACATATAGGCCATATCATCGACCCTTGAAACATCCCAACTGCCTATATCTTGATTAAATGAGCTGGCACCACTGAACATATTAACCATTCGGGTCACGTTGGAAACATCCCAAGAAGATATATCTTGATCAAATGATGAGGCATTTAGGAACATCGCCCCCATATCCGTCACATTGGAAACGTTCCAATCACCAATATTTTGATTGAATAAAGGTGCATCGTAAAAAACACCAAACATTGCGGTAACACTGGAAACATCCCAATCCGCAAAACTGGTGTTTCCCACCAAGCTACTACAC
>QGCX01000182.1_pt1 | contig 13832 bp, 6 predicted proteins | sample 4708031 | NCBI WGS metagenome assembly QGCX01 (sample SAMN08941163, study PRJNA450518) | Sediment metagenome, whole genome shotgun sequencing project. | reverse complement strand
GTCAAGAATGCCGACATGCGCCGTATCCTGAAGGATCTGGAGTTCAACATCGAAGACGCAGGCGATGCCTGGTATCTGATGCCGCCGAGCTTCCGCTTCGACATGGAACAGTCGGCTGACATCGTGGAAGAAATCGCCCGCATGGTCGGCTATGACCAGCTGCCGACGGCTTCGCTGCCGGCGCCCGAAGGCGGCGTCCGCGCGATCACAACGCCCTTGCAGGCGCGTGTGCGCACGGCGCGGCGTGTGCTGGCAGCGCGCGGCTTCCTCGAAGCGGTCACCTGGAGCTTCATGTCGAAGGCCAATGCGGCCCTGTTCGGCAAGACGCCGGACAGCCTGACGGTGGCCAACCCGGTGGCCAGCGATCTTGACCAGATGCGTCCGTCGATCCTTGCCAACCTCGCCAGCGCCGCCCAGCGGGCCGCGAACCGGGGCGAGCCGGGCGCGCGCTTCTTCGAGGCAGGCCCCATCTATCTGGGCGACGGGCCGGACGAGCAGCGCACGGTTGTGGCCGCGCTGGTCCGCCCGGTCACCGAACGCCACTGGCAGGGGGCGCCGAAGCCCTATGATTCCTACGATGCCAAAGCGGACCTGTTTGCCGTGCTCGAAGCGCTCGGCCAGCCGGGGGACCGGTTCCAGGTCGGCCCGCCATCGCAGGGGCACTGGCATCCGGGTCAGGCCGCGGCGCTGAAGCTCGGCCCGAAAGTCACTGTGGCGCATTTCGGCGCGCTGCATCCCGGCGTGCTGAAACAGCTGGATGTGGAAGGCCCGGCCTTCGGCTTTGAGCTGAACCTCAACGCGCTGCCGGTGATGAAGGCGAAGGCCACCAAGACGAAATCCGTGCTCGAACGGTCTGACCTGACGCCGATCCGGCGGGACCTTGCTTTCCTCGTGGATGAGACCGTCCCGGCGGCCGACATCGTCCGCTTCGCCAAGGGCGCCGACAAGCAGCTGATCAACCTGGTCGAAGTCTTTGACGTCTATCAGGGCAAAGGGGTGCCGGACGACAAGAAATCGGTCGCCTTCGAGATCACGATCCAGCCGAAGGAAAAGCTGAAGGATGAAGACATCCAGGCCCTGATGGACAAGGTCGTGGCGGCCGTCGCCAAAGGCTGCGGCGGTGTGCTAAGAGGGTAGGGCACAGGGGAACGCAACGAGGCCGGATATGGTGGAGCAGCAACTGCTGGTGCAGAAGGGACTGCGCTACCGCCTCTATCAGGAGCTGGTGCCGGAGGCACGCTTTCGGGGCATTTCGGTCACCAACCTCTTCATTGTTGCGCTGGTCCTGTTGAGCTTCCTGTTCCTGGCGCTTGAGACTGAGCCGGCCCTGAATTCGCAACCCGGATGGCGGGCCGTGTTCAGGGTGTTCAATATCTTCGTCGTCGCGGCCTTTGCGGTGGAATACGTGTTGCGCGTCGTCGTCGCCGGGCTGGACCCGGAATACCGGGGCATCGGCGGACGCCTGAAATACATGACGCGGTTCTATTCCGTCGCGGACCTGCTGGCCTTCTTGCCGGAACTGGTCGTCATGCTGGCCGGGTTCGGCATTCCTCTGATCGCGCTGCGCGTCCTCAGACTGTTCCGGCTGATCAAGATTGCGCGCTTCGTTCCCGCCTTCGACATTTTCGGCGCGGCAGTGAAGCGCGCGGGCATGCAACTTCTGACGGCGCTCGCGATGGCGCTGGTGCTGGTCTATGTCTCCGCCGTCGCGCTTTACTTCATCGAAGGGGTCGGCGGGGAGCAGCAGGAAAGCTTCGCCTCCATCCCGCGGGCCATCTGGTGGGCCATCGCAACGCTGACAACGGTCGGATATGGCGATGTCTACCCGGTCACGCCGCTGGGCCGGATGTTTGCGTCGGTCATCGCGATTGCCGGGATCGGGGTTGTGGCCCTTCCGGCCGGTGTGTTCGCCAGCGCCTTCTCGGATGAGCTGCGCGAGCGCCAGGATGCCAAGGCGGAGGCGGCGACCCATGCCTACTCCTCCCAGGCCGAGCGGACCCCGGACGGGAAGGTGCCCCTGCCGGGCACCGATGGCGGACTGGGAGACTAGGACCGGAAGGTCAGTCGTCGATGCGGGCGCGCGGGCGCGTGGCCACGAACAGGACCCCGAGCGCGATGATCGAGAGGCCGATGCCCAGCGGCACGGGCCGTTTCCAGAATGCCACACCGATCACGGCCGCCGACAGGCCCATGCCGCCGATGGCTGCGGCCTTGCCGGCATGGCTGAGGGCGCCGGTTTCGACAAAGGTCCGGATTGGGGGGCCGATCCTGGGGCGGGTATAGATCCACTCCGCCCAGGCCGGATTGGACCGGGCAAAAGCCAGCGCGGCGACAATCCAGAACACCGTGGTGGGCCAGATAGGTAGAAACAGGCCGATCGCGCCGAACGCGAACGAGATCAATCCGAGGATGCGCCAGCTCCACATGACGCGACGATGGCGCGTGGTGCTGCGGCTGGCAAGCTGGGTTTGGCGGTGCCGCACCAGCGAAAACCCTGAATAATGTCCGAATTGTCCAATTCGCGCCCTGTTCGCGCCCCTGCGAAGATGTGTAAGAGTGTTCATGTACACGTAGGAGAGGGTTCATGACGCACTTCATCCCGGGCCAGGGGGGATACGGTAAGGCAATGCTGATGGCGTTGCTTCTGGGTATTCTCGCGGCATGCGGAGGAGGCGGCAAATCGGACCGCTCCGGCTCCGGCGGCAGTGACGAAGGCACGGTCGTGCAACTCTCACCGGCCGACAGCGTGGCCGCCCGCCAGCGCGAGAAACGGCGCCAGGCCGCGATGGACGCACGCGAGCAGGAATTCACCTATTTCCGCTACCGGATCGACACCAGCCAGGATGAACCGCTGGCCTGTTTCGTCTTCTCCGCTGCGCTGGACCCGGAAGCGGACTATTCCCCCTATGTCGAATTCCTCCCGGCTTTCAATCCGGCGCTGAGCGTCGAGGGACGCGAGCTGTGCGTTGGTGGCATGTCCTTCGGGTCGGAACGGACCGCGACCCTTCTCTCCGGCCTGCCGTCGGCCGACGGCCGGACCCTGAAAAACCAGGAGCGGGTGCCGATCGATTTCGCCGACCGGCCGCCCTATGTGGGCTTCAAGGGCACTGGCGTGATCCTGCCGCGTGAGAATGCCGATGGCCTGCCGATCGAGACCGTGAATGTCGACAAGATCGAAGTGACGGTCTCTCGCATCAATGACCGCGCGCTGGCCTTCAAGCGGATCAGCCAGGGCACGACGTCTGCACAGGGGCGCCACGGATGGACCTGGGGCGAGAACGACCCGGACGACGTAAAGGAAGAATTGTTCAAGGGCACGGTGGATGTCGCGCGCGAACAGAATGCGCCGGTGATCACCGTTTTCCCGCTGGAAGCCACGATCGGCACGCTGGAGCCGGGCGCGTATTTCGTGACTGTGAAGGACGCGGACGATATCGGCGAGGCCGTCGGTCCGCCGGCGTCGACCAGCCGCTGGATCATGCTGACCGATCTCGCCATCACGGCCTATGAGGGCGGCAACGGGATCGATATCACGCTGCGTTCCCTGAAGGATGGCCGCCCGATCTCCGATACGACGGTGCAGCTGGTCGCCCGCAACAATGACATCCTGTCGGAAGGCCGCTCAGACCAGCAGGGACGCGTCGTGTTCCCGGCTGAGCTGACGAACGGCCAGGGCAATATGGCGCCGAAGCTGATCATGGCCCTCACCGCAAAGGGCGAACTGGCGGCGCTGGACCTGACCCGTGCGCCGGTGGATCTGTCGGAAGAGGCGATCGGCGGGCGTCGCATGCCGGGCCTCATCGATGCCTATCTGTATACGGACCGTGGGATCTACCGCCCGGGCGAGACGGTGAACCTGACCGCCATGCTGCGGGACTCGACCGGCGAAGCCGTGACGGACCGCTCCGGCAATCTGGTGCTTTACCGTCCGAATGGCCTGGTTTCGAAGACGATCCGTTTTGAAGGCCAGGACTCTGCGTCTGTGCTGCACGATTTCGAGCTGCCGAAAGGCGCCTCCCGAGGCGAGTGGCGGGTTGAGGTCCAGATGGACGGCCTGTCCGGAAACTCCGGTTCGGTGCGTTTCTCGGTGGAGGACTTCGTCCCCCAGCGCATTGCGGTGGACCTTGCCGCCGATGAAGACACGCCGGTCAAGCTGGGCGGAACCCGCGATGTCGAAGTGTCTTCGCGTTTCCTCTATGGCGCCCCGGGCGCGGGCCTGACCGTAAAGGCGGAAGCCCGTGTCGAGCGCCAGCCCAATCCGTTCCCGGCCTTTGAAGGGTTCAGCTTCGGCCGCCACGATTCGAATTTCCGGGAACGCATTCTCGAATTTGATGATGTCACGACAGACGGCGCGGGCGATGCCGTGATCCGCCTGCAGCCCGGCAATGCCGGCAGCAATGCGGGCATTCCGCTGCGCCTGAACACGGTCGTCTCCGTGCTGGAGCCGGGTGGCCGCGCGGTCTCGGAAAGTGTGCGCGTGCCTTACCGGCCCGAGAGCGTCTATCTCGGCCTGAAATCCGGTTTCGACCATTCGGTTGAGCGGGGCGGGGATGCGACCTACCAGGTCGTCGCCATGGATGCCGACGGTAATGCCGTGGCGGAGGACCTGACATGGAAAGTGCTGGCGATCGACTGGCACTATGACTGGTACAATGATGGCGACAGCTGGCGCTGGCGCCGCTCGCGCACCGTGACCAAGGTGAACGAAGGCGTTCTGACCACGCCGGAAGGCAGCACCGGTGAGATCACCGTCTCGGGCCTCGACTGGGGTAGTCATGAACTGGTCGTCGAAGGAACGGGCGCTGCATCCGGCGCGGCGGCCAGCGACAATTTCTATGTCGGCTGGGGCGGCTATGTCTCCGAGGACGGTGTCGAGGCGCCGGACCGTGTGAACGTGACCGGACCAGCCAAGCCGCCAGCCTCGGGCCAGACGGCTGAAATCACCATCGTGCCGCCCTATGACGGCCAGGCGCAGGTGGTCGTGGCCACAGACAAGGTGCTCTCTGTGCAGAACATCTCCGTCACCGAAGGCGGTACGCAGGTGACCCTGCCGGTGAACGATGAATGGGGTGATGGCGCCTATGTGATGGTGTCGGTGTTCACCGAACGCGATCCTGTGCTGCAGGCCAAGCCGCGCCGCGCGGTCGGCGTCACCTATGTGCCGCTCAACATGGAAGCCCGCACCTTCAATATGTCGATTGACGCGCCGACGACCGCCCGCCCGCGCGGCGAGCAGGTGGTTGAAGTGAATATCGGGGAGGGCCCACGTGAGCCGGTCTACCTGACATTGGCCGACGTGGATGAAGGCATCCTGCGTCTGACCAAGTTCAAGAGCCCGGATCCGGTGTCGTATTATTACGGCAAGAAGGCCCTCGGCGTGGAACTGTTCGACGATTACGGTCGCCTGCTCGACCCGAACATGGGCCTGCCGGCGGAAGTGCGCACGGGCGGTGATCAGCTTGGCGGGGAAGGTCTCTCCGTTGTGCCGGTCAAATCCGTGGCGCTGTTCTCGGGCCTCGTCGATGTCGGCCGGTCCGGCAAGGCGAAGGTCCGCTTCGACGTGCCGGAGTTCAATGGCGAGCTTCGCCTGATGGCGGTGGCCTGGTCGAAGACCGGGCTCGGTTCGGCGGTTTCCACCATGACCGTGCGCGATGAAGCCCCGGCAGACCTGATCATGCCGCGCTTCCTGGCACCGGGCGACGAGGCGGTCCTCACCGCCAGCATCGACAATGTCGAACTGGCCGATGGCGAGTTCTCGGCCCTGGTCGGCGCCACCAAAGGCGTTTCGATTTCCGACGGCAAGCTGACCCGCACGCTGAAGACCGGCGAACGGGCCGACTTGCCCGTCCGCGTCGAGGCCGAGGATGAAGGCATCTCGACCGTCCGGCTGGATGTCGAAGGTCCTGGCAAGTATGCCGTGGACCGGACCTACCGGATCCAGACCCGGTCGCCTTACCTGCCGGTGACGCGCGTGTCCTCGAAACTGATGCAGCCGGGCGATGCGTTCTCCGTTGATCCGAGCGTCCTGTCGGGCCTCGTGCAGGGCTCGGGTTTCGTCTCGGTGGGCTTCTCGTCCATCCCGGTGGATGCCGCGACGCTTTATGCCTCGCTCGACCGCTATCCCTATGGCTGTACCGAACAGACGACGAGCCGCGCGCTGCCGCTGCTCTATTCGGAACAGCTGGTCGCCATGGGCGCGAAGGATGCCAATGACGATCCGAAGATGAAGGTGCAGGTGGCGGTCAACACGCTGCTGAACCGTCAGGGAGCGGACGGGGCCTTCGGTCTCTGGCGTGAAGGGGATGGCTATGCCTCGCCCTGGCTCGGCGCCTACGCGACGGACTTCGTCTACCGCGCCAAGGAAGCCGGCTATGCCGTGCCGGACGAAGCGCTGGACCGGGCCTATGGCGCGCTGCGCCAGATCGCGACGGGCGACGCCTGGCGGGTCTATGGCTACGATACCGATGTCTATGAGAGCCGGTATTCCAACGACACGGTCGACCAGATGATGAAACGGTCTTCGGCCTATGCGCTCTATGTGCTGGCCAAGGCAGGCAAGGCGGACATATCCCGCCTGCGCTACCTGCACGACCGTGAATTGAAGTCGATCGACAGCCCGCTGGCACGGGCCCATATCGGTGCGGCGTTGGCCCAGCTGGGTGACAAGTCCCGCGCCAATTCGGCCTTCAAGGCGGCGGAAGATGCGCTCGGCTACAACAATACCGGCGATTATTACCAGACGCCGCTGCGCGACCTTGCCGGCGTGTTGGCGCTGGCTTCGGAGGCCGGGCAGGCCGGCACGCTGGAACGCCTGGCCGAAAAGCTCAGCAATGAGTCGCCGGATCCGGACCGCCTGACGACGCAGGAGAAATCTTTCCTCCTGCAGGCGGTCAATGATCTCGGTGCTGGGGAAGACGGCTTCCGTCTCGATGTCGATGGCCTTGGCCGCGGCAACAACAATGACCGCCAGTACGCCCTGACCGAAGACCAGGCCCGCGAGGGCGTGACCTTCACGCTGGGCGGCGATGCACCGATGTTCCGGACCTTGCTGGTCTCCGGTGCGCCGGAAACCGCCCCGCCAGCGGCGACGTCGAAGATGAAGGCCGACAAGCGGTTCTATACGCTGACTGGCGGCCGGGTGGATCTTGCCCGCGTCAGCCAGGGCGACCAATTGGTCGTGAAGCTGACCGTCTCGCCGGAAGAACGCCGCCTGAACCCGGTGATCGTGGCAGACCTGCTGCCGGCCGGTTTCGAGATCGAGACGGTGCTGCGCCCGGCCGATGGCCGTCAGGAATACGGCCAGTCCGGCGCCTTTGCCTATCTGGGCCAGCTGGCCAATGTCCAGACCGCCCAGGCGCAGGATGACCGCTATGTGGCCGCGGTCGACGTCTACTCGAATTCGGTGACCCTGGCCTATGTGGTCCGCGCGGTGACACCGGGTGACTTCGCCATTCCGGGTGTCGTTGCCGAGGACATGTACCGGCCGGCCGTGTTCGCCCGCTCGCAGGCCGGCCGCGTGATTATCGCGCCGGCCCAGAGCGGGGCCGAAGGAGGCAAATAAGGCCATGCTGACAGCGCGCCGGATCTTCATCGGCATCTTTGCGCTGTTCCTTGCCGTGATCATTGCGGACAGGGTGTTCCCTCCGCCGCTCGAAAGGGCGGGGGGGCTGTCCGCCCTCGTCACCGACCGGGACGGCAAGCCGCTGCGGGCCTTCGCGACACCGGACGGCCGCTGGCGCTTTGCCGGAGACCTTGACCGGATCGATCCGGAATTCATCGACGCGCTGATCCGCGTGGAGGACAAGCGCTTCCTTGAGCACCGCGGCACAGACTGGATGGGCCTCAGCCGGGCGGCGATCGACTCGCTGTTTGCCGGCCGTGTGGTTTCCGGCGGTTCGACCCTGACCATGCAGACCGCGCGTATGCTGGAGCCGCGCCCGCGCAATATCGGCTCCAAGCTGGTTGAGATTGCCCGCGCCTGGCAGCTGGAGCGCCGGCTGACCAAGGATGAGATCCTCTCCCTTTATCTGTCGCTGACGCCCTATGGCGGAAACCTTGAAGGCGTGCGGGCGGCCAGCTGGAGCTATTTCGGGCACGAGGCCGACAAGCTGTCGAAAGACGAGATCGCGCTGCTGATCGCCCTGCCGCAATCGCCGGAAGTCCGCCGCCCGGACCGGCATCCGGAAACGGCTGAACGCGCCCGCAACTGGGTGGCAGAGAAGCTCCATCGCTATGACGTCTTCACCGCAGGCGATGTCGAGGATGTCGCCACGCTGTCCGTGCCCGGACGGCGCCGGGATTTTCCGGATCGGGCCTGGCACGGCACAGCCAAGGCGCTGGCGGAAGGCCCGCGGGAAGATGTGCGCTCGACGCTCGATGCCGGGCTGCAGGCCGAGGTGGAGCGCATTGCGCTGACCCGCGCCCAGGCCGAAGGCGAGGATGTGCAGGTCTCGGTTCTGGTCGTGCATGTCCCGACGCGGGCGGTGCGAGCGATTGCGGGGTCTGCCTCGCGTGACCGGCCGGGCGGCTGGCTGGATCTGACCGCGCAGGCGCGGTCGCCGGGCTCCACGCTGAAACCTTTCATCTACGCCATGGCGTTCGACGATGGCACGGCCGCGCCGGACACCCGCGTGGCAGACCTGCCGACACGGTTTGCGTCCTACCAGCCGGAAAATTTCGACCGCATGTTCCGCGGCGATGTCCGCGTATCGGACGCGCTGCAGCACTCACTGAACATTCCCGCGGTTGTCATGCTGGACCGGGTCGGCCCGGAACGCTTCGCGGCGCAGCTGGCTTCGGCCGGGGCACGCCCGCGCATTTCCGGCGGGGCCGAGCATGAGGCCGGGCTCGCCATCGCGCTCGGTGGGGCAGGGCTGACTGCGCGCGAACTGGCCGTGCTCTATGCCGCGCTTGGCGATGAGGGGGTTGCCAAGCCGCTGGTCTGGCGCGCGGGCGAGGAGGCGGCCAGCTATGAAGCTACAGGCAAACGCCTCGTCAGCGGCGAGAGCGCAGGCGAAGTGCTCGACATCCTGCGCAAAGCGCCCACGCCCGAAGGCCGCATGCCGGGGTCGCTGACGGCGCACGCGCCGCAGATCGCCTTCAAGACCGGCACCTCTTACGGCTTCCGCGATGCCTGGGCGGCGGGCGTGTCAGGCCAGCATGCGATCATCGTCTGGGCCGGGCGAGCTGATGGCGCGCCGCGCGCGGGCAAGACCGGGCACGACACCGCCCTGCCGATCCTGTTCGAAGTGGCCGACCGCGTGTCCCAGCACCTCCAGGACGAGGGCGAAGCGACGATGCGTCTGACCAGCGAGAAGCGACGTCTGAAATCCCACGGCGCGATGAAGGCGCTGGACGTCGCCGGGCCGCCGCAAATCCTGTTCCCGCCGCAGGCCGCAGAACTCTGGGCCGGACCGGTGAATGGCCGCGCGGCGCGGGGCTTCGTGCTGGCCGGACGGGGCGAGGGCAGGCTGCGCTGGTACATCGATGGCCGGCCGTGTGACACGGATGATGCGGGGGCTCCGGTATGGGCGCCGGAACGGCCGGGTTTTTACACGGTCACTGCAGTAGATTCTGCAGGACGCGCGAGCCGCGTACGGGTCCGGGTTCTGACCGGGCCTGCCTGAAAACACGGCAAAGCCACAAATGTGCCGCTTTCAGACAACACGGAGGAAACACATTCCCGTTAAGACTGTGATTACAGGGTTACGAACCTTCGGTCATTTCCCATATCAAACGGGACGCCGGAACGGTCCGGCCCGAACAACAGAGTGAAGTGAAATGCGTACCCGTTCACCCCAGTCAGTTGCCCTTGCTGCAGGCCTTGCCGCCATGGCGCTCGGATTCTTCTCCAGCGCCGGTGCGCAGGACCAGGTTTCCAGCCCGGATGCAAAGCGTCTGTCCACGGCAGTGTTTGCCGGCGGCTGTTTCTGGTGCGTTGAAGCGGACTTTGACAAGGTGGACGGCGTTGTCTCGACTGTGTCCGGCTATACCGGCGGCACGGTGGTGAACCCGACCTACCAGCAGGTCTCGCACAAGAAGACCGGCCATTATGAGGCCGTCAAAGTCACGTATGATCCGGACAAGGTCAGCTATGACTCGCTGGTAGACTATTATTTCCACCATATCGATCCGACCGACGCGACCGGCCAGTTCTGCGACAAGGGCGAGAGCTATCGCTCCGCCGTGTTCGTTGCCAGTGCGGACCAGCGCGAAGTGGCCGAAGCCGAAGTCGACATGATCGACCATTCCGGCGTCCTCGGCACACCAGTGGTCACGAAGATTCTCGACGCCAGCACATTCTGGCCGGCTGAGGACTATCACCAGGATTACTACAAGAAGAACCCGCTCAAATACCGCTACTACCGCACGGCCTGTGGCCGCGATGCGCGAGTGAAGAAGGTCTGGGCGGACGCTTCAACCGGTCACTGATCCGGCGTTTCCGATTTTGCAGGGCAGGGGACAGGCGGGAATTCCGTCTGGCGCTTGAACGCGTTCTCCCAGGCTGCGTCATGCGTCTGCGGGTCAAACCCTGACGCCACGTACAAGACGAAAGTGCGCGCCAGCGGGCAGCCATTGCCGCGCTTGCCGAGCGGCACCGAAATCTCGCCGGCCCGTTCGAAGGTGTCGAACTCGCTGCGCAACATCGGGCGCATGCCGGGATGGATGGAGACGACGAGGACGCGCTGGTCCAGCGGCGCGGCCAACGGCTGCGCTTCAGAGAAGCTTTTCGGCACGCCATAGCGCCGCCATGAGAGCAGCGGCACCGTCCGGTCGCGGCCATAATAGTCCAGCCCGTGCCAGACTTCGCGCTCATCCACGAGAACGGCGGTTGCCCCGACAGACTGGGCGATCCCGAACACGTCCTTTGCGGCCTGGTCCCAGCCACGTGTGCGCTTGAGGGCATTGTCGAGGCCGAGCGCCGTGGAGGACTGCAGCGGCAGCAGCGAGATCACCGCAAAGCTGAGTGCCAGGACGCCATGCAGGCCGATACTGAACCAGAGCAGGCCGGACGGGCGGTATTTCACCAAGGCCGCAAACAGCAGCAGCCCCCCGCCGACAATCAGGCCAAGCCCGAGCCGCACCCAGGCGCTGAGATCCGGAACGAACTGGAGCGCCACAAAGGTGAGCCCCGCCACAGCGAACCAGAGGTTCCGGTTGCTGCGCGCCCGTACCAGCCAGGCCGCGACCAGCACGCTGGCGGCGGGGTAGGCCGTTGCGGCCCAGTTCGCGTTCGCCCGTGACAGAACTGCCTGGCCGAGGATGATCACCAGCACCGGCAGGATGAAGCAGAGCAGCCAGCGGTCGCGCCCCATCAGGCCCTCGTCCTGGGAGCGGATCACGAACAGGCCGAAGACAAGTGCGAGGAAGCTGATCGGCCCGAACACGCCCAGCTGGTCGACCAGGAAGGTCAGCGCGTTGCCGGGATTGATCAGGTCGCCGCCGAGATTGGCGTTGTCGACCGTATGGCTGACCGTCTTGAAATCGTGCGCCGCGTTCCAGGCCATGTGCGGGGCGAAAACCAGCGCGGCGAATGCGAGCACGATGAGACCATGCCGAGAGACCATCGCACGGCGGCTGTCCCGGTCGATCAGCAAGGTCAGGGCGATGCCGATCAGGAAATAAAGCATCGCATATTTCGACAGGAGGCCTGCCCCGATGGCGAGGCCGAGGCCCGCGGCGCTGGCCCAGCCGCCTTTCCCGGCGCGCAGGCGCCAGAAGCAGAACAGCGCCGCGCACCAGAACGGCATCAACACGCCGTCTGTCGAGATCACGGCGGACGACAGGATCACCGCCGGCATCAGCGCATAGCCAAGCGCGGCCAGCATGCCGGTGCGGCCGTCGTACATGTCGCGCCCAAGGTGGAACAGGAAGAGGGCCCCGACTGTGTGGAGGAACGGGGCGGGCAGTCGCACGGCCCATTCCGAATTGCCCAGAAGGGAGGTGACCGCATGGATCACCCAGGCAATCATGGGCGGCTTTGAGTAATAGCCCCAGTCGAGTGTTTCACCCCAGCGCCAGTACTGGGCTTCGTCGGCATAGAGGTTCAGCGGGCTCACTGCGAGCAGCAGGACACGCAGGGCCAGGAGAATCATCAGGGCCAGATAGGTGGTGCGGCGCCAGTCCGTCGCCGATTCGCCGGGGGTAAGGATCATTTGCCTCGGACCTTATGGTGCAGGCCCGGTTTATGCGATGCGACGCCGACAGAATATACCCTAAAACGCACGATTTGCGGCGAGTTGTTTCTAAACACCGTGTCATTTTTGCATCGCAACACGAGCATCGACACAAATCCGGAGAGGATGTGTTTAACCTTCAAGATCCTGTCACTAATCTGTCATCTCGAGTCGTTATGCGACCGAAAACCGGACGGTGTGCAGGGCATCGGCTGGGGCTCTCTCGGACAGGGGAAAATCATGATCAATTGGAATAACTTCGCTCGCGGGGCTGCTGTATCGGCCATCGCGATCTCGGTGGCAGGCATTGCCTCCGCGCAGGTGACCACGGGCAGCGTTCGCGGTCAGGTAACCGATGAGGCCGGTGCTGCCGTGGCAGGGGCAACCGTCACCATCACCGATCCCACGACCGGTCTGTCGCGCTCGACGACCACCAACGCCAGCGGTCAGTACACCATTCGCAGCCTGCCGGTTTCGTCCGGCTACGCGGTTCAGGTTCTGTCTTCCGATTTCCAGAACCAGACTGTCGAAAACGTCGGTCTGAACCTCGGCGACGCGACCCAAATCAACTTCTCGCTCACGACGGACGCTGAAGCCCGCCTCGACGCAATCGTCGTCACCGCATCAGGCACCCAGCTCGCACCGGTCGCGATCGGCCCGTCGGCAACCTTCGGCATCGACACGCTGAAAGAAGCACCGACCATCAACCGTAACCTCACCGATGTTCTGCGTCTTGATCCGCGGATCTACGTCAACGAAGCCAGCGGTAGCCTCAACTCGGTTCAGTGCGGCGGCAAGAACTCCCGCTTCAACTCGCTGACAGTTGACGGCGTGAAAATGAACGACAATTTCGGTCTGAACTCGAACGGTTATCCGACAGAGCGGATGCCGTTCTCTTTCGATGCGATCCAGCAGGTCTCCGTTGAGCTGGCACCGTTCGATGTCCAGTATGGCGGCTTCTCCGCCTGTAACATCAACGCCGTGACCAAGTCGGGCTCCAACGAGTTCCACGGCTACCTCTTCGGTGACTACACCAATGACGGTCTGCGTTCCGACAGCCTCGAAGGCGAAGACATCACGACCGGTGAGTATGACGAATACCGCTACGGTCTGGGCGTCAGTGGCCCGATCATCAAGGACAAGCTCTTCTTCTTCGCAGCTTATGAGAAGCTCGAAGGCGTGAACCTGTTCGACCGCGGCCCGCTGGGTTCGGGTGCTGTCAATGAAGTGGACATCACGCAGGCTGAGCTCGACGAAATCGCCCGCATTGCGCGCGACGTCTACGGCTACGATCCGGGCGAAATCCCGTCCAGCTTCGACAATGGTGATGAGAAACTCCTCATCAAGCTCGACTGGAATATCTCCGACAATCACCGCGCGTCGTTCACCTACAACTACAATGACGGCTACAACATCTCGGAATCGGATGGTGATTCCGACGAGTTCGAATTCTCGAACCACCTGTATGAGCGCGGCGCTGAGCTGAACTCGTATGTCGGCTCTCTCTACTCCGACTGGACGGACAACTTCTCGACCGAAGTTCGTATCGGCTACTCCGAACTCAAGAACCGCCAGCTTTCCATCGGCGGTACCGATTTCGGCGAAATCACGGTCGAAACGGATGATGTCGACGTCTACCTCGGCGCTGATGACAGC
>QGCX01000181.1_pt1 | contig 13841 bp, 10 predicted proteins | sample 4708031 | NCBI WGS metagenome assembly QGCX01 (sample SAMN08941163, study PRJNA450518) | Sediment metagenome, whole genome shotgun sequencing project. | reverse complement strand
GTATTGCAATAGAGCGTTTGCATTATTACTTTATCACAGGTTATGTGTTTGATTTGAATGAACATTTGAAATTCAAACCTGCTACCTTGTTGAAATATGTTAGTGGTTCTCCCTTACAATGGGACCTTTCCGCCAACTTCTTAATCAATGAAAAATTTACCCTTGGTGCATCTTATCGTTGGAGCGCCTCCATTAGCGCCTTGGCAGGATTCCAAATATCACCAAACTTTTTTGCAGGTTTCGCCTATGATTATCAATCCACCGACATCGAAAAATATAGCGATGGCTCTTACGAAGTATTTCTTCGCTTTGACATTTTCAATAAATCGGACAGGATAGTAACCCCAAGATTCTTTTAAAAAAATCATCATGAAGAGAAGAATATTTATAAGTATATTTTCCGTCTTTTTATTGGTCGGAAGTATATATGCACAAGAAAATAAAGTCAAAAAAGCCAACGAGGAATTCGATAGCTACGATTATATAGATGCACGAAAAATATATTTGAGTGTAGTCAAAGATGGCTATGAATCCGCTCAAGTATTCGAGAAATTGGGAGACACCTACTATTTTAACAGTGAATATACCGAAGCGAACAAGTGGTATGAAAAACTCGTAAACAACTATCCTAATCAGGTAAAACCAGAATATTATTTCCGTTCAGCACAAACGCTTAAGAGTGTTGGTCAATATGAAAAATCCAAGGCTATGATGGAGAAATTTAAGGCATCTTCTCCTTCCAATCTAGCAAACAACCAACTTAGCAACTGGCAATCATTTGAAGACCTTACCAACTCCCAAAACGAAAAATTCAAGGTAACCAATATTACATCTGAGATGTCAGGGTCCGATTTTGGACCATCCTTTTATGGAGATAAAATCGTATTTGCCTCTTCATCCATAAATACTGAGGGCAGTAAGGTTCATGATTGGAACGGTCTCCCCTATTTAGATCTTTTTGAAGCTGAGATTGGCGAAGACGGAAATTTATCCAATGTAAAATCCTTAAAGGGCGACATCAATTCCCCCTACCATGAATCTTCCGCGGTATTTACTAAAGATGGACAAACCGTTTACTTTACTCGAAACAATTATATAGATGGCAAAAAGAAAAGAGGTAAAAAAAGATTGGTCAGTTTAAAAATATACAAAGCCACAAAAAACGATGATGGAACCTGGAATAATGTACAGGAACTGCCTTTCAACGATGATTCCTATTCTGTTGCACATCCCGCTTTGAATCAAGAGGAAACACGTTTGTATTTCTCTTCAAATATGGAAGGTACCATTGGCCTATCAGATATTTGGTATGTAGACATTCATAAAAACGGCTCCTATGGAACACCTATAAACATGGGCAGCGAAATCAATACCGAGGAGCGAGAAACTTTTCCTTTCATAAGCGATAATAACACTTTGTTCTTTTCAAGTGATGGCCACGTGGGTCTCGGTGGATTGGATATATTTAAAGTTTCGGACAATGATTTGGTTCATAAGGAAATAATTAATCTGGGACTGCCAATCAATTCAAATCAAGATGATTTTGGGTTTATTGTAAAAGAGCAAGAAAAAATAGGATACTTATCCTCCAATAGAGATGGTAATAATGGTAGTAGCTCGGATGATATCTATCTAATAACTGAAAACTGTAACCTTGTTATCTATGGTGCTATTACCGACTCTAATACAGGGAATCCTTTGGATGGCTCACTTGTATATTTAATAGATGAAAACAACGAAGTAATTTCTCAACAAGTCACAAATGCCAATGGTAATTATGAGTTTGAGGAAAATATTGATTGTGAAAACCAATATATAGTAAGGGCATCCAATGATGAGAAAGAGTATGAACCGCAAGAACAATTGGTGATGACTCCAGAAGGTTCTATGATGCTACAGGTAGACCTTGCCCTTACTCCACCCGATTGTCCTGTAAACGATTTGGGCTGTAGATTGGACCTTCAACCTATATACTTTGATTTTGATAAACACAACATCCGACCTGATGCAGAAGTGGAATTGGCCAAAATATTACAGGCAATGAAGCAATATCCACAATTGAACATCCATATAGAATCCCATACCGATTCCAGAGGTAATGACGAGTACAATATGCAACTATCCGAAAGAAGGGCCAAGTCAACACTTGAATGGCTGGTGGATAAGGGTATTGACCGAAAAAGATTATCCTCCAAAGGATATGGAGAATCGCAGCTCATCAATAACTGTTCTAATGGTGTAAATTGTTCAGAAGAAGCACACCAATTAAACCGAAGATCCATGTTTATCATTAAATAAACATTTCTTTTTAGTTTTTTTATACTGATAATCAGCGTGTTATATTTTTTGGCACGCTGATTGCTTATTACAGGGTGGATGTAAATAGTTGCATCTAGAACTTAAAACCTTGTAGTATGAAAAAGTTAGTACTCATTATAGCAGCCGTTCTTTTTGGAATACCGAGTATCCAAGCAGAAACAACCAGCACAGTGGCTACTGCCACCAATTACCGATATGGAAATTCTTTCATTTTTGTGGAAGATGGAGTAACCTTCTCGGTTTATCCAGATGGTGAGTTCGATTTCTACATAGACAACAGGGTAAATGTAGGCGTTGGAGCCAGAATAGGAAACGTTGGAATCACCTTTAACTCAGGATATAATTACAATCCATTTGTTCAGTACGATGATTATGGTGCTGTGATTCAAGTAGAGAACACTCCTATTTATTATGATTACTACGGACGTGTTTCACAAATTGGAAACGTAGATGTCTGGTATAACAATGGTAGAGTTCGTAGAGTCGGAGGATTGAACATTTACTATAATGGAGGTGTTTTCAGTCACTACACGGGATATATCAATATTTACAATAGAAGATATGTGTACAGACCTTTCCATAGATATTTTGCAAGACCTGCAGTAGGATTCTGTAATGTGTATGCAAGACCATATAGAAGGTATTATAGACCTATTAGATACACGTACTATGCACCCTACCGTTATAACACAAGACGTGCTTATGCAAGATTAGGTAGAGTTTATAGAGATGATAATAGATATAGAAGAGACAAAATCTATAGAAATGACAGAAGAGTTGCTGTACGTAACACTAATAACAGAAGAGCGGATTATGGCAGAAGCAATAAAAGAATAGCACAAAATTCTTCTAGAAAAGGAAGAGCTGTATCAAACCGCTCGGGTAATAATGTGAGCAGACAGAAAGTAGCTTCAAGAGATTCAAGAAGTAATAATTATAGGAAGTCAAATAATGTATCAAGATCTGGAAGAACAATGGCTTCCAACAACAAAGGAAATCGTGCGGTTACCAGTAGAAGCACGAATTCCAGAAAAGTAACCTCTAGTACAAACGGAAGAACCGTAAAACGTTCGGCTAAAAGTACATACAGAAAACCGAAGACCACATCGAGAACACCAAGTAGGTCTGTGGTAAGTAGAGGAAACTCTTCTTCAAGGAAAGCCGTTTCCAGAAGCTCTAGACCAAGTGTTAAAAAAAGTTCTGTGAGTAGAAAAACTACTTCTAGGCCAAGTGTGAGCAGAAGCTCTGGCAACAGAAAGAGTAGTGCTAGAACAAGCAGCTCAAGAGGTGCTTCCAGAAGAAATAATTAAATAGTTTTTTTTAGGTTGGTTAGTTGTTTACCCCGTAGTTGAATTTATTCGCTACGGGGTATTTTTTTTGAGCCATTTAGACAAGAAGCCAGTCACATCCTCAGAAATATTGAAGCGGTACAGAATCCCCACGTACATGACAACGATGAGCAATGACTTTAAGCCAATATTGATGATGGGATGAAATTGAAACTGCAACAAATCAAACAGTACGGCCAACAATATTAGCGTAGCAAATACCTTAAAAGTAGCCGAAGTAAAAGGTAAAATCCCAAACTTCATCCTAACAAAAATCAGCTTCACCAGATTGAAAATGAAAATAGAAACAAAACTAGCCAAAGCAGCCCCTTCCAACCCTAATTTCGGAATCAATATATAATTAAGGAGAATCGTCAAAGCCGCTAAACATACTCCAAAGATTAAAACTGTTTTATAGTATTTGGAATTATATAAAATAGAATTGATGTTCCCCAACAGCGAATCCATCACCTTGGCCAAACCAATCAAGAATACTATGGTAAAACCATTTCTATAATTTTCGGGAAGCATCAAATACAAATCGTTTAGATTAAGGATAATGAGCACAAACAATATTCCCGAGGCAATAAATAGCGTCAAAGAAGTCTTTTTGTACAACTTATCCAGGCCAACATCATTATTGGTGTTCAACAGTTCCGCAGTTAATGGATAGGTAATTTGATGCATTGCACGGGACGGTACAATAATTACTGTAGCAATATAGACCGACACCCCATAATAAGCCACGTTCTCAATACTGATAAACTGATTGAGCATCACCTTGTCTATTTCCAATAAAATAAGGGCTGCGGAGCCTCCTAAAATGATGAGGAAGGAATAGGAAAGGATTTCTTTAGTGTGAGGCGGAAAGTTAAAATCCAATTTGGGCATCCTTAGGCTGAATGCATAAATTTTTATGACAACGGTCCGCAACAGATATAGCCCTACCAAACATTTAAAGAAAATATCCAACGAAATCACATCAAAATAAAAAAGTAAGAGTAGAATAGAAACCCCTATCCTCGCAAAAACTTCTTTCATAAAATTCCCAAAAACCGACTTTAAATGAACCTTGGTCCAAGAATAAAATACTTCAAAATAGCCCATCGCCAAGCCCACAAAAAATACATACCAAAGGTAATCCTTAACCATAGGGTTTACTTGGGATACCCAATCACCGATAGGGTTATACCAAATCAGCCCCACTAATGTCATGGGTAGTATTCCGAGCAATGGAATCAACAGCATTAAAGTGAAAAATCCATCTTTTTCAGAATCTTGATGGTTACTATAATATTTCACCATAGTGTTGTGAACCCCAAAGGCCATCAAAGGCATTAGAATAGCCCCCGAAGCCAATACAAAAGTAACAAGACCATAATATTGATCAGGAAGAATCTTGGTGTAAAGAAACAACGTATTGATTGCTCCAAAAAAGAACCCCAAATACGTTACCGCTGTATTTTGTATGGATTGTTTAAGAACAACGCCCATTAGATAAATTTAGCCAAAGATTCTGTTAATGCTTTTCTGTGGTACTGCTTCACTCCGAAAGAATGACAAACCAAGGTGCCTTTTTCATAGTGATGAAACGCTTCCAAAAGTACATTTTTTAATGCCGGAATATTATCATGCAAACAGGTATTTCCTGCTTTGTGCTGCTCCACCATCGCTCCCGCTTCCCATCCTTTGGGTCCAATCGCCAAAATGGGACGCTTGGCATTCAAGTATTCAAATAATTTACCGGGGATAATGCCTTTTGTCTCTTCGGAATCAATCTCCAACAACAAAAGCAACTGAGATTTCTGTTGGATTTCCAAAACTCTATCGTGGGACAGATAGCCCAACTGCTTTACATAATCCGTAAGTCCATAGTCTTTGATTGATTGCAGCACCTCTTCCCCTACTACACCAGCCAATTGGATTTTAATCGCATTCTTAAAAGCGTGGTTTTCAGAAATCAATTCTTGCAAAGCCTGCCAAAATCCTAAAGGATTCCTTCCTGTCAGCAACGAGCCAATATGAGAAATCGTAAACTTAGAATCCAATTTAACAGTTGGTAAATCATCATCAAAACCATTGGTAATCACCTTTATTGGTTTTGGAGTGATGGCTTCAAACTCTGTTTTGGTGGTATTGCTGGTAACTACAATCTTATCCGTCCTAAGAAGCACTCCTTTTTCCAAAGCTTTGTGTTTTAGTCTGGCATATTCGGTCAACCTTAGCTTTTTGTGGTAACCTATGGATGTCCAAGGATCCCGGAAATCGGCAATCCAATCAATGTTGTATTTCTTTTTAAGGCCGAGACCTATCAAATGTAAACTGTGGGGTGGCCCTGTGGTGATGATGGTTTCGATACCCTCGTCTGCAATCACCTTTGCCAAATACGAAATGGAAGGTTTAACCCATAGTTTTCGGGCATCGGGGATAAATAGGTTTCCACGAATCCACAACAGCACTTTTTCTATAAATGATGGGTCTTTCTCCTTGATAATCCCCGAACTAATGGTTTTGGTTTTCTTTTTGGAAAGCAGCGAAGCCCAGCCATAAGGTTCTCTAATCGGTTGCTTTACTATTTTGATGGAATCCGGTACTTCCCGAACCAATTTTTCATCTACAATAGGATAGCTCGGATTTTCAGGAACATACACAATGGGTTCAATACCAAATTCAGGGAGATATTTTACAAACTTGAGCCAACGCTGTACCCCTGGTCCCCCTGCTGGAGGCCAATAGTACGCTATGACCAAGATTTTTCGCATTAGGATGTTTCCTTTTTTCTAGAGAACAGGGTGAAGCCCAATCCACCAATAATCATTAACCCTAAGAGAATATTGGCAGCCAAGGTTATTTGGCTTCCTGTTTCCACCACTTCGGGCTCAAACTTGAACTCAATTTCATGTTGTCCAGCAGGAACCTTCATACCACGCAAAGCATAGTCCACTTTGTAATGTTCTTGTGGTTCGCCATCGATAAAAGCATTCCAACCAGATGGATAGTGCATTTCGGAGAACACCGCAAAACCATCATTGGGGTTTTGGGAGCTGTATTTTAAATAATCGGGACGGTAATCCACTAAATCAATGCTCGCCACGGAATCCACCGAATACCGAAGCTTGGTCAATTCGGGATATTCTTGGGTATTCACCACCGCCTGTGTTTTTGAATTAAAGTCTTTTAATTTCAGGATTTCCTCATTGGCTGAAGAAACTGGCAACAATTGATTTACAAACCAAGCGTTCCCATTGGCATCAGGATTTACCCCAGGGAAACTGTTCCCTTCCTCATCTTGTTGAATAATGTACTTTACATTCAACATGTTCAACACCTGCAGGTTGTTCCGATACAAATGGTATTCGAATAAATTTTGAAGCGCTCTAGGCTTAGCGGCATGGTACCCACCAATGGATTTATGGAAGTACGAAGTCCGTGCCCCGTTTATTCCCTCTTGAGGGTCAAAAACTCGGTATATGGAATCGTCCTGCATAATCATTTGGTCAAGCTGATTGGCTTGAAATGGTTGATTTACCTGACGCTGACGCACAAAATCATTCTCGTTCACATACCTGAGGTCCACGCCTACCAAATCAAAGAGGATAAGCGCACCCAAGGCAAAGACCAAAATATTCTTGTTGATTTTATCTTTGATAAAGAACCACAACGCAGCGGCGGCCAAGGCCACATAAATTAACGAACGAATAGTATCGCTGACGTAAACCGCTTCACGGTCACGTTGAATCATGGTCATCAGTTCATCGCCAAAATACCCGCGATAGGTTTCATCCCGGAGGCCTTCAAAATCAAAGAACCCTTTCAGCAAGAAAATAAAGATGCCAAGTCCTACGGAAACAAAGAAGCTTAGCTTTAACGCTTTGAGCTTTTCTTTTTGTTCTACAGATGACTTAAACAATTCGCGTATTCCTAAAATTCCAAGCACCGGTAAACAGAGCTCCAAAACCACTTGAATGGAGGATACGGCCCTGAATTTGTTGTACATCGGAAAGTAATCAATCATAAAATTGGTGAGCAGTGGAAAATTTTTGCCCCACGAAAGCAAGAGCGATAAAACAGCGCCTGACAACAACCACCATTTCTTTTTGCCATCGACCAGAAATGCACCTAGCAGAAACAAAAAGAAAACAATAGCACCTACGTAGGCAGGAGCCGCCACAATCGGCTGGTCTCCCCAATACAGAGGCAAACTGCTTGAAAACTCTATAGCCTTGGTCGGTGTTAATCCTTGATTGGTTAAATATTCATATGCTTTGGAATCCTTGCCTAAATCTTCACCGCCCGAACCACCGAACAAACGTGGCGCAAACAGGTTCAACGATTCGGCGATTCCGTAGCTGTATTGGGTAATGTAATCATAGTCCAAACCTGTGGAAACCGCTTTATCACTTCCATCAGGGTTTACGGTGATTTCCGATTTTCCACGAGTACTCCAATCAGCGTACTCCTTAGTCGCCATTAAGCTTGTGGCATTGGTAAAAATGGACAGCACTACGGCCAAAACCAAAATACCGACCGAAGCAAAAAAGTGTTTCAGTTCTTTTTCCTTAATGGCATAAATCAGGTACACCAAGCCCATCACTAGTACCAAAAGCATAAAATAATATGTCATTTGGTAGTGGTTGGCGCTAATTTCCAGCGCCATCGCCAATGCCGTCAGTATAAACCCTAAAATGTATTTTTTTCGAAAAACGAGCACTATCCCTCCCAAAACCATCGGGATATAGCCCAAAGCGTGTGCTTTAGCGTTGTGTCCCACCCCAAGAATAATAATCAGGTAGGTGGAGAACCCGAAGGCCAACGCTCCCAACGCGGCCAACCGAAAATCAACCTTAAGGCATAGCAATAGTATATAAAACCCTATAAAATAGAGAAAAAGATAATCTGCAGGTCTGGGTAAAAACCGAATCAAACGGTCCAATTCCTTTACATAGTTATGCGGATAATTGGCCCCTAATTGATAGGTAGGCATTCCACCAAAAGCGCTGTTGGTCCAATACGATTCCTCGCCTGTAACATCCTTATAAGAATCGCGTTCATGAGCCATTCCCTTGTACTGGGCAATGTCCGACTGATAAATGGCTTTTCCTTGCAAAACTGGGTAAAAGTAGACCAACGAAGCAAGGATAAACAAACCGATAACACTAATATGGGTGATAATGGCTTTTGGAGAAAGATTCATGGATAGGTTTTGATTCCGCAAATATTAATCAATTTCCTCAAAATCTATGTATTCTCCAACTTTTTTTGAGGGATTGGATTTTCGGAACGGTTTTTTGGTAATTGTGGTCTCCCCTTCCTTCTTTTGTGCGTTATCAAAATCTTGAGGGTTTCCGAACTGTTGCCCAAAACGCTCGCTTGTTTTTTTAACTGCATAATTCAAGAGCTTCGGCGCCAACCACTTCAAAAGTAATTTGAGGCCGTAGTATACTAATATGACAATTAAAATCGTTTGTAATAAAACCATATAACCTTAGTTATTGTATCAAATTTACACTGTTAGTCCCGTAAACTCATCAAACGTATCTTAAAATAGTATTAAAAACCCAGTTATATGGACATTTCCATGATCAAAAAGTTATTATTTCTTTTCGTTCTAACCCCAACATTTATTTTAGCCCAATATACCGATGTTATTAATTCCAACCGACCTGGACGTGCGGCCAGTGCCTACGCGGTGGGCAAAAATGTGGTACAGGCCGAAATTGGAATGTTGTACGAACAGCAGGACAATGCCGATTTAAACTCGGACTCCAACATTTTTGGAGCCGATTATGCTTTTAGATACGGTTTACTTTTTGAAGAATTGGAAGTTATTGCCGAAGGTTCCTTTATTACACAAAACATTACGTATCCCGATTTAGGAATTGAGGGCAAACTGACCAATTTTTCCAGAAACCGAGTCGGTTTAAAATATTTGTTTTTTGATCCCTATAAGGACCCTGAGCGAAGCAAGCCGAACTTATACAGTTGGAGAGCCAACAATGTATTCCAATGGAAAAATTTGATACCTGCCATCTCCGTATATGGAGGAGCCAATTTTGTTCTTGGAGATAATCCATTTTACCCTGGTGAACCCACCATCTCCTACCGAGGGGGCATCCAAACACAAAGTAGACTCTCCCCTAGGTTTGTTTTGATTTCCAACATAGCCTACGACCGGATTACCACTGATTTTCCAGAATGGCGCTATGCCCTATCCGTTACCCATGCTTTTCGTGATCCACGATGGAGCGTTTTCTTTGAAGGTCAGGGAATTTCTGGTGACCGCTATTCCGACATCATTCTACGAACCGGTGTGGCACGCTTGATCAATCCGAATTTTCAGGCAGATTTTCATTTAGGCTCCGGGTTTAAAAACGACCCATCCCGTATTTTTGTGGTGCTTGGCTTTTCTTACCGTTTGGATTTTCATAAGGATGAACTTATCCCCATCAATGAGCAACAATCGGGCATGAACGGAAAAATTAAAAAGAACGCCAACAAGCGTAAATCAAAAAAACGTAAAAAAAATTAAGGTACACGAGGAGATTTTTATCTTTTAGTCAAACTTCATTTTTCTACTGCAAGTAATATTCCTAATATTGGGCATTAATTTGCAACTATGGTTTCCGTTAAACAAGTTCAGTCCAAATCCGACCTTAAGCGTTTCGTAAAATTCCCTTTTTCGCTCTATAAAGATTCCCCGTATTGGGTACCTCCCATCATCAAAGATGAAATGGCTTCTTTTGACAAGGATGAAAACCCCGTTTTTAAAACAGCAGAGGCGCAATTCTTTTTGGCCTACAAGGATGGTAAAATCGTGGGGCGCGTGGCTGCCATTATCAATTGGTTGGAAGTTAAAGAACAAGGCCTAAAAAAAATGCGTTTTGGTTGGTTCGATTTTGTAGACGATTTTGAAGTATCCAAAGCCTTGTTGGACAAAGTCCAAGAAATAGGTATGGAAAACCAATTGGAATATATGGAAGGTCCTGTGGGCTTTTCCAATTTAGACAAAGTAGGTGTACTTATCGAGGGTTTTGATCATATTGGAAGTATGATAACTTGGTACAATCACCCCTATTACCAGTCACATTACGAAAAACATGGTTTCACAAAGGAAAAGGAATACCTTGAAAGTAAATTTCCAGCTGCCAATGCAGATCCAAAATTGTTTGCCAAGGCGAACTTGTTGATCAAAAAACGCTATGGTCTCCGAGAAATGAATTTTGAAAAGAGTGCTGACATTATGCCTTGGGTGGATAAAATGTTCGACCTCTTTAATGAGTCCTATGCCAAGCTATCTTCTTTTGTAAAGATAACCGATATCCAAAAAGAATATTTCAAGAAAAAATATATCAGTTTTATAAATCCGGAGTACATCAAATTTGTAGTGGATTCGGATGATAATTTGGTGGCTTTTGCCATTGTTATGCCTTCTTTTTCAGAAGCATTACAAAAAGCAAAAGGCAAATTGTTCCCATTTGGAATTTTCCATTTGCTTAATGCCCGAAAAAATAGCAAGGATGCCATTTTCTACTTGATCGGTATTCATCCAAAATATCAAAACAAAGGGGTGACTTCCATTATTTTTAACGAGTTCCACCATACCTTTAAAAAACGTGGGGTGGTCAATTGTATTAGAACTCCCGAACTAGAGGATAATCTTGCCATACATCAAATGTGGAAGCACTTTGACCCCAAGGTTATAAAGCGTAGGCGCACTTATGTAAAGAGTTTATGAATACTAAAGGGTTGAAGTTTACCTGTTGTTCAAAACCAAACATGCTCACCCGTGTTTAAATAAGCAATCATCATATATCTAAATATATAATTCTTGCCATTCCTTATTTATTGACTGATTTTCATTAATTTACTTCAAATAATCCAGAAAATTATTCAAAATGGCAGAGAATAAAGATGACAAAAGTACATGGGCAATTGGAGGAGGTATCCTTTTGGGACTTGGCGTAGGTTTCTTTTTTCTTGGTTCTGGCGCCGTTTTGGCATTTGTAGGCTCCATGATTGCCGGGCTGGGCATTGGGCTTATCATTACTTCCATCCTATCCAGTAGAAAATAACTTTCTTTTCAAATATACCGCCTTGTTCATCCAATAAAACCGCCATAACTATTTTTAACAAATACCATTATGAAAAAACCAATCAACCTCATGAGCAAATTATTCTCAATTATAATAGCACTCTGCTCGCTCACTTTTACTTCTATAAGTTGTAAACAGCAGTAGAAAGAAGAATCCAAAGAAGTTGAAGATGAAATTATGGTTGAAGCAGAACAACCTGAATATTTTTTGCTGCGACCAGAAATCGAAACAGCTTATGGATACTCGCATGCCGTAAAAATTGGTAACGACATCAAAATTTCTGGAGCTGTAAGTATGGATGATGAAGGTAATCCTATAGCTATAGGTGATTTAGCTCAACAAATGAAAAATTGTTATATGGATTTGGGAAAAATACTGACTCATTTTGGGTGCACGTTTGATGATGTAGTGGTCGAAAATATTTTCACCACCGATATGCCTACTTTCCTAGAGCATTCTGTATATCGAAATGAAATCTATACCAAACAATTCCCAACAGGTTCATGGTTAGGTGTTAAAGAATTGGCTTTGCCAGAGTTAATGATAGAAATTGAATTGGAAGTCCATAAATTGGAATAAACCTGCTCTGTACTTGTCCAATTCGAATTTTGAGAGTAGACATATTCATGGACATCCAAATCAAATCGTCTTTAGGGAATATATTAGTGATATTCTGAATAAGGCAGAAGATACGAGATTCCAAATAGCATCGAAACTACAAAAAGATGGTGTACAACATTGATTGTGTCATTGTTCATGCAATAATTGCATAAGATGCCAATAAAGCTTTTTAACTATCCCTTTACCAAAAAATAATTAATGTTTTGTTCTACTCTCCCATTGCCGCAGCCACAGCAGCAGACAATCTTTTATAGGTGCCGTTTTCCAATCGTTCCCTAATTGCGGAGAATGCATCCAAAGTTTCAGCAATATCCTCCATAGTATGTGTTGCCGTCGGAATTAAACGTAGTAGTATCAATCCTTTCGGGATTACAGGATATACTACAATGGAACAGAAAATTCCGTGATTTTCGCGTAAATCCTTTACCAAGGCCATTGCTTCGGGAATACTACCATTCAAATAAACAGGCGTTACACAACTCGTTGTGGTTCCTATATCAAAACCTCTTTCCTTTAGTCCATTTTGAAGCGCGTCCACGTTCTCCCAAAGCTTAGCTTTAAGTTCGGGCATGGTGCGTAGCATATCAAGTCGCTTAAGTGCTCCTTTTACGTATACCATCGGCAAAGACTTGGCGAACATTTGAGAACGGAGGTTGTACTTCAAATATTCGATAATTTCTTTATCAGCAGCTACAAATGCTCCAATACCTGCCATTGATTTGGCAAAAGTGGCCAAATACACATCAATTTCGTCTTGCACGCCTTGCTCCTCTCCTGCTCCTGCACCTGTTTTACCAAGTGTTCCAAATCCGTGAGCATCATCTACCAAAAGTCTAAACTGGAATTTCTTTTTAAGGTCCACGATTTCTTTCAAGATTCCTTGCTCTCCACGCATACCAAAAACACCCTCGGAAATCACTAATATTCCTCCTCCAGTTTCATTGGCCAGTTTAGTGGCGCGCTCCAAGTTTTTTTCCAAACTTTCGGGGTCGTTGTGCTTAAAGGTAAAACGTTTACCCATGTGCAGGCGAACACCGTCGATAATACAGGCATGACAATCTACGTCGTAGACAATAATATCATCTTTTGCTACCAAAGCGTCTATTACGGACATAAATCCTTGGTATCCAAAATTTAATAAATAAGCGGCATCTTTATTAACGAACTCTGCCAGTTCGTTCTGTAATTGTTCGTGGAAATCGGTGTGACCACTCATCATTCGAGCTCCCATTGGATAGGCAGCTCCGTGCTCCAATGCGGCTTCTCCATCCACTTTTTTGATTTCAGGTAGGTTGGCGAGCCCAAGATAGTCATTGATACTCCACGTTATTACGTCTTTCCCTTGAAACTTCATTCTGTTGGAAATAGGTCCTTCCAGTTTTGGAAAAACAAAATAACCCTCAGCTTGTGAGGCCCATTTTCCTAAAGGCCCTTTGTTCTCAATGATTCTATCGAATAAATCTCTCATCCACCTTAAATT